>ENA-OQHI01000136-OQHI01000136.1-human-gut-metagenome-genome-assembly--contig:-NODE-136-length-58588-cov-8.885355_pt1 | contig 58588 bp, 66 predicted proteins | sample MGYA00242561_ERZ504713 | MGnify/ENA primary metagenome ERZ504713 (study PRJEB26092, sample SAMD00036217) | human gut metagenome | host: Homo sapiens | study: EMG produced TPA metagenomics assembly of... | reverse complement strand
ATCAAGCCAAGACGTGCTGGTGATATCGCAACATGTTATGCAGATCCTACTCGTGCAAAAGAACAGTTAGGATGGGTAGCTGAAAAGACACTAGATGATATGTGCAGAGATACTTGGAACTTTGCAAAGAAACATATGTAATAAAAGAGATGCTCAATTGGGCATCTCTTTGTTTTTGAATTCTAGAGGAGAGCATTGGTACTCCTTTTTGAATACTTTGCAGAAGTAATTAGGGTCTTCAAAGCCACATTGATAAGCAATCTCTTTAACGGTTTGTTTCTTGTTTGTTAATAGTTCTGCAGCCTTCTTTAATCGGTAATCTAATAAGAATTTGTGGATAGTCGTATTGTATTTAGATTTAAAATGAGTTAACAATGTTCCTCTGCTGCAGAAGAAATAATCACATAGCTGATCAATCGTAATAGGTTTACTATAATTCGCAATTAAGTACTGTTTTATTTCCTGGGCAAGATGATCATTTTTGGCCTGAATGCGATTGGTGAGAGAAATGTATTTTGCACAGATATCACATATATATGCAAAAGCATATATCTGATCTTCATCTAATATAGTAATATTTGTGACAAGTTGTTTTAATTCTTTTTCATTTTCAAAATAGGGCTTAGATTTATTGATGATTTCAGAATAGTTTCTATATGTTCCTATAACCGCTTGTCCCATCATTAGATAACCAGTTAAAGCACCATAAGAATATAAAGGCATAATTGCTTCACTGAGTCCAAAATGACATTGATAGACATAAAGTTCGCCAGTCTCTTTTACATGATTCATCGCATTTATATCACATATAAAACAATGATCAGAAGCTTTGCTCTTCTCTATCTCATGGCAGAATTTGGATTTCTTATGAGGATAAGAAGCCAGTATTTTTTGATTAATGTCAAAGATGGACATATTCAATCCTGAGACAAGATAGAGCTGTTTGAGTATTTTTTCTAAGTCTTCCATATTAAATCACCTCACAACCATTATATCTCAACAAAAGTAAAAAAATACAACATTATACTATTTTACCCTATATTATACTCTATTCCATTTCTATTTGTTTTCATATTTTTATAATTATATTTGGAGGATAATATATATGGAAATGAACAATGAATGGGTCAAAGACCCAAAGGTATTTAATATCAATCGTGAAAAGGCACATGCCTCAATACATCGCTATGCCTCTCTAGAGGAGATGCATACAAATAAGAGTAGTTATATCTATTCTTTAAATGGTAAATGGAAATTTCATTATGCTAATGGGTTTAATCAATTGATTAAAGATTTTTCTAACAAGGATTACAACAGTGATAACTGGGATGAAATCAATGTTCCTGGACATATTCAGTTACAGGGTTATGGAACACCTATGTATGTCAATCAGATCTACCCTTGGTCTGCTACAGAACAAATCATACCAGGAGAGATTCCAGAACATAATCCAATTGGCAGCTATATTACATATTTTGATAGTTCAGTTATTAAAGATAACACGGATGTTTATATTAATTTTAAGGGTGTAGAATCCGCAATGGCTTTATGGGTTAATGGAACTTTTGTAGGCTATAGTGAAGATACTTTTACACCATCACGTTTTAATATCACTTCTTTGATAGAAGAAGGAAAAAATAAGATTGCAGTGAATGTGTATCGCTTTAGTAGCGGAAGCTGGCTAGAAGACCAGGACTTCTGGCGTTTCTCAGGAATATTTAGAGATGTAGAACTAGAAATGGTGCCTCATACACACTTGGAAGATATAAAGGTACTTACACATTTGAATGACACCTATGATCATGCTGTCGTAGAAGTGAATCCAACTGTTATTCACCCTACAAAGGTTATTTATACTTTAAAATATAATGATGAAATTATTGCGAGTCAAATAAAAGAGGATAGTACATCACTTCAATTTGAATTAGATTATCCTCATTTATGGTCTGCAGAAAAACCACACCTTTATACATTGATTATTGAAGCAATGGATGAAGAAGGCTTAGTAGAATGCATCAGCCAGCAGGTTGGTATCAGAGAGTTTGAAATCATAAACGGTATTATGTGTATCAATGGTCAGAGAATCATCTTCCACGGTGTTAATAGACATGAATTTTCTGCTTATACAGGTAGACATGTATCTTATGAAGAAACAAAACAGGATATCTTAAATATGAAGGCACATAATATCAATGCATTGCGTACATCACACTATCCTAATCAATCTTTCGTCTATGATCTATGTGATGAATATGGACTTTATGTCATTGATGAAGTGAACCTAGAAACACATGGTACATGGAGTGAGTACTTTGACAAGGAACATATTATTCCTGATAATAAGCCTGAATGGTTAGATATTGTTCTAGATCGTGCAAATTCAATGTATGAAAGAGACAAGAATCATCCTTCTATTATTATATGGTCTTTAGGTAATGAATCTCACGGAGGTAAGAATCTCTATGAAATGTCTCAATTCTTAAGAAACAAAGACCAATCACGTGTCATTCATTATGAAGGTATCTTCCATGATCGTTCTTACAATGAGACAAGTGATATCGAAAGCCAGATGTATACATATGTGAAAGATATAGAAAAGTACTTAACTACACATCAGGACAAACCGTTCATTCTATGTGAATATGCGCACTCAATGGGTAATAGTAATGGTGCTTTATTTAAGTATATTGATTTAGAAAAGAAATATCCTCTTTATCAGGGAGGTTTTATCTGGGATTATATCGATCAGGCATTATATCATGATGGAAAACTCTGTTATGGAGGAGATTTTAAAGAAAGACCAAGTGATTATGATTTCTGTGGCGATGGATTAGTCTTTGCGAATCGTAAGAATACTCCTAAGATGCAGGAAGTAAAGTATTGTTATCAATATGTAGATTTCACAATCAATGAACAGGAAATTAAATTAGATAATAGATACTTATTTACTGATTTGAATGAATACACTTTACAGATTGATTTGTTATGTGACGGCTATGTCATTAAGTCTCAGAATGTTATTATTGCATGTGCACCACAAAACACAACTACAATCAAGAATCCTTTTGTGGTTGAAGATAACAAAGAATATGCATTGAATATTTATCTAAAGAAAGATGATCAAGTGTATGCATATGAACAGTACATTTATAACTATGAACCTCAAACAGTAAAGAATTCTTCTTTACCAGTTAAGGTGGTAGAAGACTATTTAAATGTTGGTGTAGTAGGGAAGGACTTCAATGTCATTTTCTCAAAACAGAAAGGATTAGTGTCTTATCGTTATCATCAAGAAGAATACATTCGTGTGCCTGTAAAACCAAACTTCTTTAGAGCTTCTACAAATAACGATGTGGAAAATAAATATGGCTATCGCTATGGTGAATGGCTAACTGCAAGTTTATATGCTAAATGTCAATTTGTGAGAGTAGTTAAAGAAGAAACATCATGCGAGATTGAATATACATATGATTTACCTCGTTTAGGAGATGAACTACTTTATCTTACGTATACTGTATATGGAGATGGAAAAGTAGAAGTAGATATGTCTTATCAGACTCTTGCATCCAATATTGAAATGCCTGCATTCGGCCTATTATTCCAATTATATAAGGATATGGAGCATGTCTCATATTATGGATTTGGTCCAGAAGAAAACTATATAGATAGAAATAAAGGGGCAATGCTTGGAAGATATGATTATAATGTCACAGACAACTGTACAGCTTATCTTTACCCACAGGAATGTGGCAATAGAACACATGTTAAGGAAGTGTTGATTCATGGTGAAAATAAGGTATTATTATTAGAGGGCGATGATTTTGAAATGTCAGCTTTACATTACACACCTTATGAATTAGAAAATGCACGTCATCATGATGAATTACCTGAAGCATATCAGACAGTATTATGTATTAATGAGAAACAGATGGGTGTTGCAGGAGATGATACATGGGGTGCTAAGACACATGAAGAATTCTTATTAGATAAGAATAAGCATCATCTACACTTTGTATTTAAAGGAGAATAATCAATGAAGTTTCTATTTGTAAGACATGGTAAAACACACTTTAATGAAATCAATTTAACACAGGGATGGTGTGATTCACCTTTATCAAAATTAGGCGTTAAACAGGTAGAAAACATGTCTTTACAATTAAAGGACTATAGTATAAACAAGGCTTATACATCACCACTTGGAAGAGCAGTAGAGACATCAGAGATTATACTTCAAGGTCATAATATTGCACCTATTTATGACAAACGTTTAAAAGAAGTGAATTTTGGAATCTTAGAAGGAATCAATACACAACTTGTAAGAAAGCTACATGTAGAAAGTACTGACTGGATGGATACTCTAGAAATGGATTATCGACCATATGAGGGAGAAAATCTCCATGATGTGATTAACAAACATATAGAATCCATTAATGACATCATTGCATCAAGTAAAGAAGATGATACAGTACTTATTGTTGGACATGGCTGCTCACTTTATGGATTAGTAAAAACACTTGTGCCTCATGATGCACGCTTAAGCTTTCCAGATAATGCGACAACAATCATAGTGGATTATAAAGAAGGACATTATTCACTTGATACTATTCTGAATGCAGTCTATTAAGTAACATTTCAAGTCATCCTATTATAATAATAAGGAGACAATGTCATGAAGTACGATTTTACAACAATCATTGATAGAAAAGGAAAAGATGCCATGGCCTTGGATGCAGTAGGATCTCAAAAAGGTCATGTCAAGAAGCCTACTTTCCCTAAAGAAGGTTTTAGTATTATTCCAATGTGGGTGGCTGATATGAATTTTGCGACAGCACCAAGTGTAATGGATGCTCTCAATAAACGTATCGCACATCCACTATTTGGTTATTTTTATCCATCTGATGATTATTATGAAGCCATCATGTATTGGCAGAAGACAAGAAACAACATTCATGATTTAAAGAAAGAGTATATTGGTTATGAGAATGGTGTTTTAGGATGTTTAGCAAGTGTTATTCATGCCTTTACAAAGCCAGGAGACAAGATTCTCTTCCATAGTCCTACTTATGTAGGGTTTTCCACTGTATTAAATGATACAGACCGGGTGGCTGAATTAAGTCCTCTCGTAAAGGATGAAGAGGGCGTGTGGCGCATGGATTATCGGGACATGGACAAACGTATCAAAAACAATAACATTCGCTTAGCAGTTCTCTGTTCTCCTCATAATCCATATGGACGTGTATGGGAAAAAGAAGAACTTGAACAGGCAATGAATGTTTTCAAAGAAAATGATGTCATTGTCGTATCAGATGAAATATGGTCAGACATTGTATTTACAGGATATAAGCATATTCCTACTTATAGTGTAAGTGAAGATGCTAAAAGACGCACAATCTCTATTTATGCACCAAGTAAGACATTTAACTTAGCAGGACTTATTGGCAGCTATCATATTATTTGTGATGACTATTTAAGAGAACAGCTCAACAAAGTAGCCACTTCAACACATTACAATAGTATGAACGTTTTATCTATGCATGCTTTAATAGGTGCCTATCGTGAAAAATCTATTGAATGGGTGGATGAGTTAAATCGGGTACTTGAACAGAATATGAAATATACCTATGACTTTATTAAAAACAATGTAGAAGGTATTGAAGTATCTCAAACGCAGGGTACTTATATGGTGTTCCTACATTGTGAAGACTACTGCCTAAAGAATCATCTGACTATTGATGAACTTATTCAAAAAGGATGGGATGTAGGTGTAGATTGGCAAAGTGGTGTTCAGTTCCATGATCCATGGGGTATAAGACTTAACATTGCATTGCCACATGCATTATTGCAGGAAGCCATGCAAAGATTAAAAGAATACGTATTCTAACGTGAAAAGGGGCTGTAACGGGTAAATAACTCATTATAGTTTCATAAAAAAGCAAAATGTGGACCGTGACCCTCAAAAAAGTGAGACAATTCAGCTATTGAGGAGTAATTTGAAAAAATCATGATGCATTCAAAGAGAGTACGAGCAGGAAGCTTTCGACAACAAGTGAAGTTGGAAACAGGGTCATTGCAGTAGCACTTCAGACTATCAAGAGCCACATCCATAGAGCGTCCAAGAATAGTCTTAACCTTTGTGGTGAGTAGAGAATGTTGTGTTTGCTTTGTTTCATAATAGTTTAACTACTAAAAAGGGCTAGAAATGAATATTCATTCATTTCTAGCCACACGATTTTTATCATTTGTAAACAGTTTGACTAAAAAATAAAAGAACCTCCTCAATTTTACATTGAGGAGGTTCTTCGGTATTTAGATGCCCTACGTAATTCTATTCTTCAAAAAATATCGGATTGATATAATTGGTGGACCTCTGTAGAAAACGGCGAACCCATAATAAAGCAGGCAGAAATGTCTGCTTTTTCTGTTGGGCAAATCCGTCAGAAATGCAGTCAAAATCAAAAAAAAAAAATAAGAAGAAAGCAAAAAAGCTTTCTTCTCAATGTAATACGTGAGGAGGTGAGAGCATTGAAGGCAGATATGGACAATACAGGAATGTATGTAAGATACATCCCTATTACAAGGGAAGAGGTCATTGAATTCTGTAAGAATCCCGAAACTCTATCTGGAAGTGAAGGGTTTGCTGAGAAGATTGAGAAGCAGATTGAATACAAGGATCTGATTTCAAGAAAGTACAAGAAAGCAAGGATGACTTCAGATGGGGTAAAAAAGACATATATGAACATATATGCCCATAAGCTTTATATGTTTGTTCCTCAGCCTGGAGAACTGAAAGGTCAGTGCTATAAGACACTGATCAAGAGTTTCATTAAGGACTGGACAGATAGTTATGTAGCAGAACGAATTGTGTACTGCTTTAAAGTGATACATAAGAAGACATATTCTCAGTGTGAATTGATAATCTTCTCTAGGCTTCCGCTAGAAGAGGAGTTAAGAAAGTATCAGACATATCCTAATGACTACTACTGGGACCCAGTGAAGAAGAGAAGAGCATCAAGGAACTGTGAAGGTGCAGTCCTTCTCCATAAAAAAGGAGATTATATCCTTGATAAGGATGGAAACAAGAAAGAGATTGTTCTTCATGTAGAGGAGCATGATACTGGATTATTCTTCTTCAGAGAGTTTGACTCTTTCATCCAATCGATGAAACAGTCTCTTAGAAGGGCGATTGATCACCTGGGACTGAGCAGACATGTGTCAACAGTCTTTTCGTACATTACAGCAAAGAAGGGATTCTCCCCAGCATCTATTGGAAAGGTGAGACTCAGAAACAAGCTCATCAGAAGAATCAATGAGGAGATGTACCTTTTGAAAGGATGCTATAAGTCATATGCTGATGATTTCCCAGAATTAAAGAGAAAATATCATTCGTTCATCCAGTCGATGAATCATCATCTTTATCAGATGACAGGAAGTGTTGAAGGTCTTGCCTACAATCTAACCTATTATCAGAGACAGGAATCCTTCAAGATGCAGATGTCCCTTCTTGAAAGAGGCATCGAGGAACAGCTTGCAAAGCTTCATAACTGGATGATTGATAATCTTACAGATTTCACAATCGAGGAAAAGAAAATCCTTAAAAATAGAACATATTTATAAACCTGCTGATGGTTGATGCAGGAGCTGAAAAACTGACATAGAAGAATAAATGCTGAATATCACAGCAATCCCATTCTGTTCATTATGTTTTTATATATTTTATTCCCTTCTAAATAAATCATACTTCAGCTTCTGCACCAGCCATTGGCTGGGAAGGATAGAACATTGAAAACTGAATGAAGGCGGTCTACAAAACATCGCCTCTATCTGACACGGTCTCGCTAAGAATCTCTTGAATACATAAGGTCCTGAAGAAGGATATCTGATTTGGAATTGAGCATGTAAGAACAAACGTATTCAAACGGATTTGCGATAAAGATGACAGTGGAAGAGCAGACTGATCTACTGCTTAAAGGAAGAGATGATGACAATAACATCAACGTAGGTGAAGGAGGAAGTAGCGACCCTCTGAGACTGCATTTTATATTTATTTTATTCAATCTATGCGATTTAAGCTGTATGAACTGAGTGTTCACTCGAATACACATTCAGTTGATGCAGTTTGAACAATCACTTTTTAGTAAAGGAGAATTAGAATATGAGAATTATAAGCGTATTAAACCAAAAAGGCGGAGTAGGTAAGACAACCACAAGTGTCAACCTCGCTGTCGGATATGCCAATGACGGATATAAAGTATTGCTGATTGATGCAGACCCTCAGGGGAATGCTTCAAGATGTTTCTTTGATGATTATCATAAGCTTGACTATAACAAGTTTGCTGAATTCAGAGTTGAAGACAGAACAGACCAGTATGAAACAGCCAGTGAGCTTAGAAAGATGCTACTTTCATACACAAATAAGAAGGACATCAATGACCTGCTTCAGAAGGAAGCTGATGCAGAAGAATGCATCCATTCAACAAAGGTAGAGAATCTAGATATCGTACCATCATTCGGAGCACGACTCATTGAGACTGTCACATTTCTTCAGAATAATGGTGCTCAGGGAAAACCAGTCTATAACGTTCTTAAGGGAAGTCTTAGAAAGGCTTTGAAGAAGAATGGATATGATCTTGTCATCATTGACAATGCCCCAACATTCAATCTGATCACTGTCAACTCACTCTATGCGAGTAACGAGATACTCATTCCATTGAAGGTTGGAATCTATGAACTGGATGGATTCGTATCAACATGCAAGGAAATCAACAATTTCAACGATGCATATGGAAAGGATATTGACTTCAAAATCCTCATCACAATGATGCAGAGAGGAAACAGACCAGATTACAAGAAGTTTGTAGAAGAAATCAGATATCTCTTCCCTAATAGAGTCTATGCATCAACAATCGGTTATCAGGATGCTGTTGTTAATAGAACATCTATGAAACAGGAATTTCTAGTAAATCATGACAGCAATGTCGGAGACGACTATAGAAGTCTTGTCAAGGAACTTGAAGAAGAGAATATGAAGGAGGCACAGTAGAATGGCTTTAACAGATATCGAGACTGGCTTATCAAGTCAGCCTGTAAATCAGAAACTAGAGAAAACAAATATCCTTAAGATTGATATTGATGATATTCATCCGAATGAGCTGAATATCATGTCTACAGAAGATATTGATGAACTGGCAGAAAGCATCAAAAAGGATGGATTAATCAATCCTCTCAAGGTGTACAAGAATAATGATGGTTCATATGAACTTCTTGGCGGACACAGAAGATGGCTGGCAATCAAGAAGATTGTTGACGAGGATGATGACTTTGACCCAGAGGTCAACTGCATCGTTCTCTCAAGACCTGATGATAAGCTACGTGAACAGATGCAGATCATTCAGGACAATGCTCAGCGTGATATGACCAGCGAAGATAAGAAGAATCTGTTTCAGAAGCTGAATGATATCTTTGATACCGCTGAAGCAGAAGGTAATTATGCTATTACTGGTGGGCAGACAAAATCAGACTGGATATCAGTGAATCTTGGTATCAGTAGGAGTACTGTTTTCAGATGGCTTAAAGAGATTCAGAATAAGAAGGAATCTCCTGAAGAAGAGAAGCCAGTTGAAAAGAGTGAGGATAAGCCTTCAAAACCAGCAACACCAGAAAATCCAGATGCCCCAGATAAGGAAGATATTGCACAGGCAAAAGATATCCTTTCTTCTAAGTTTGCTTCAGTGAATGTGACAAAAGGAAAAATCACATTCAAGTTTGAGACTAAGGATGATTTAGCAGAGCTTGTTGAAATGCTTACAGGAACAGAAATGGTGGTGTAATCTCCAGATGAAATACATGAGCAAGGATGTCATCAAACAGCTGTTTGAGGTATTTAATGATATCTATGATAATGCTGAGAAAGAACATGACATGATCATTGTCAGTCATTCAAAGTCAGAATGGATAGCCGTCAATTTTGGAGTTAGTCAAAGAACGGCTCAACGATGGATTGCTGAACATAAAAAAGTAAAAGAAAACCTATCAGTGAAAAAATAAGTCAACGAATATCACAGGAATTGAAATGGAGGTGTAGACGATGAACGATTATAAAGAAATGAGAGAAGGTAAAATCCTTCTCAACAGATTTCCTTACAATGAATGTAAGGATTTCAGAAGACAATCACAGCACGAGAAGGAAAATCTTTACTTCCTGACAAATGAAGATGGGTTCTTCATGAAGATGTATGAAGCTGTCGGTAATCCAAAGCTTGATGAAGTGTGGATTGAAAAGTACTATCCAGAATCAAAAGTGACCGCAAGGAAATGCATACCCGCAAAAAAGCAATATGAAGATTGTGAAGTGCTCGAATTTGATACATTATTTGAAAATATCGAGAATGTACCATATCTGAATCTTAAGAATCCTGTAGATTTTCTTGTCAACAGAAACGGATGCCTATGTATTCAGCATGTATCCAACTCAGGCGTCATGGAAGAACTCAGGTTAAACTGTTATTCTGAAAAAGTAACAAACTATCTTCTTAAGGAAGCCAAGTTACTTCGTTCTTCACTTGATCAGGAGGTAAATAATATACCAGAAAGATTTCTAGTCGTGTTTGCTGATGCTATGGACTGGAACAATAAAGAGAAGCTACACAAATATCCTGATGAAAATGAAAGACTTGAAGGCATCTACGATACCTATGATGATGCGTATAAGGTTCTTGAAAAAGCCTCAAGAAGCGGTATTCATAATCTGACAGTCGAGATCCGAAGAGAAGTCCAGTTTGAAGGCGAAGACAAGTGGTATGGACTGATGGAACCGCCACTAGATGTCATGACAACAGATATTCATGGCAATATCTCTGAAATAGAGACACTTCATTTTCCAGAACAGAAAGAAATAGAAGCAGTTAAAGAAAAAAGATGGAGATTTAATGAATCTTTTCCTCCAAGAAGAAGGAGAGGTCGATAAGTGATATGGAAAAGACAGCAACCCAATGGAAAAAGCTTGGATTCGTTCTTAAGGATGGAGTAACTGGAGTCGAGCGAACCCAGCAGTACGGTAGCAGATATACCTATTATACAGAGAATGAGGTTCGTCCATTGACTGAAGAAGAGAAGCTTCAGATAAAAGAGAAAGCAAGAGAGGAGAGAAGACTTCAAAGAATCCTACTGAAAGCCTACAAGGATTATGAAAGATATCCTGAAGATTCGAAAATCAACCTTCCTCTCTATTTTGATGAGCGATTCTATAAGAACCGCTATCTGCCATTCAAGGAAAAGCAGAAAGAAGTTAAGGAACTTATTGAAAAAGCATTGCAGAAGGAAGCTGTTCCTTGCAGTAATCCAAGTCGCATAATTGTCATTGATATTGAAACAACAGGATTTAATGAATATCACGAGGACGTATTGCAGATTTCCATTATTGATGGTGATGGCAATATAATGCTTAATTCATATGTCAAGCCTTATTACAATTCCCGCTGGTTTCTTGGTGCGGGACTCCACTATATTGCTCCAGAAATGGTGGCAGGTGCCCCTGAACTCCATGAACTGATTCCTCAGCTGAAGGGAATACTTGATAGCTGTGACACCGTGATTGGATATAATACAGGATTTGTGATATCGTTTCTGAATTTTCTGGATTATTCAGAAAAAAAAGAGGAAGACGTTATGGAAGACTTTGCTCCAATCTATGGGGAGTGGTTGCCTTCATTAGAGTCACACAAGTGGCAGACTCTTGGAACATGTGCCGATTATTACGGATTTGACTGGAATTCAATGGAAGACTATGTATCTGGTTCATTAAGAGACTGCTATGCAATCCTTCACTGCTACAGATGCATGAAGAAACAGGCGAAAACAATTATGAATCAATGTAGAAAGAAGGAATAACATGGATAGATTAACAGATGATGAACTAAAAGAAATTAGGATATATCCTGTAAGGGAAAAGGTGGATATCATAACAATGCCTCAGAAGAGACAGCTTGAAGAGATCAGACGTCACCTGAAGGATGTCCTGAACACTGTATCAGAAACATCCTTATGAACTGGCAGTATGATACTATCGTATCCGTCAGAAAGAACCTCGAATCAAAAGGATATGACTATGACAGATTATTTTGGAGTTGCTGATAAAACTGCAGAAAGGAATTTAAAGTGTGCGAATTAAGAAAAATTAAATACAAAGGAATTTATCATTTATATAATTATGCATTTCAAACCGATTGTGAAATTAAAATTCCATTAAAAGGCAAACATTTAACAACTCAATCAGTTGTTCAAGAATTATCGGAAATTACGTGTCCAAAATGTTTAAAAACATTAGAAAGGAATAAATATGATTAAATTTGAAATAGTAAAAAATCCATATCAATTAGATCTTTATGATTTAATTTCTGTGGGAAAAAGAGTTAATAATTCAAAGAGAAAATTTTCTATTTATTAGCAAAGTATTAGGTAAACATCTTGAAGTTAAACCTGATATTGTAAAAGCTACTGGAAAATTATTATTATCTACAAAATATAACTTTAATACAATTAATTTAGTCAACTATTTACATAATCAAAATATAAATATTAAATCAGAATTTTATGAATTAATTTCAGAAGAGGGAATGTCATAGTCTCACAGGACACTCCGACATTGTGTCAGTGCTGGACGATTCTAATGAATATACTGATGCTTACGAATCTGCCTGTTCTGCTATATTTGCTGTTGACAATTATACTAATTATAATCCTATTGCTATTCTCGGCGAATGTTATTGGTCGGATGAATTGTTTATTAGAAGAGGAGCTTTTAAATCAAAATTATAAATATGTATAGAAAGAAGGAATAACATGGATAGATTAACAGATGAAGAACTCAAAGAAGTTAGAATATATCCTGTAAGGGAAAAGGTGGATATCATAACAATGCCTCAGAAGAGACAGTTGGAAGAGATCAGACGTCACCTGAAGGATGTTCTTGATTCCGATGTGGATGAAAAAGTACATAACATTCTGTCGGTTGTGGATTACCAGAAAAGAACCACTAATTTTTCCTCAGCTAAGCAGGTCGAATACTGTATCGGAAATATACTGATGAACTGGCAGTATGATACTATCGAATCAGTCAGAAAGAACCTCCAATCAAAAGGATATGACTATGACAGATTATGTTCTGTTATTGAAAAAAGACTTCCAACTGATGAAAAAAATCTTTCAGATGAACTACTATTCATAAGAAAACATCTAAAGGATTATCTGGATTCAGATGTTTATGAACGAGCGGAAGAAGTATCTCTATATCCAGAAGATTCTGTTGAAAAATTGAAGGATAATCCTGAAGAACTTAAAGCAGAATTCAATGATATCTGTTTTGAATGGGAATACGATACAATCGAATCAGTCAGAAAGGATCTCAAGTCAAAGGGGTATGACCTTGATGGTCTTCTATCCCTGGAAATCGTAAAGGAGAAGGAAAGAATGGAAGAGAACAGAAAATCAGAGAATGAGATATACAGAGCAGTACCGAAGGATAAGATTCTATGTTTCGACGTAGAGACAACTGGCTTATCTCGTGAAGAAGATGAAATCGTTCAGCTGTCAATTGTCGATGGCACAGGAAAGACAGTATTCAATAAATACATCAAGCCAACTCGTCATGAATCATGGGATGGAGCAGAAGCAATCCACGGCATTTCTCCAAGTGATGTTGCTGATGAGCTGACAATCGAGGAATACAGGGATGATCTCAACGCTATCTTCAAGAATGCAGAGCTTCTTGTTGGATACAACCACAAATACTTTGATAATGCATTCCTCAAGAAGGCAGGTATCCAGTTCCCAGAAGATATCAAAATGTATGACGTGATGCTAAAATTTGCACCAATCTATGGCGAGTGGAACGAAATGAGACAGGACTACAAGTGGCAGAAGCTTGCTAAATGTGCTGAATATTACGGCTTCCATGGAGATGGTCAATTCCACGACAGTCTGGAAGATGTAAGAGCAACACTATACTGCTTCAACAGCATGATCAGTGAGGGTCAGGTGAAAGAAAAAGAAGCTACTGCTGAAAAGGATGCTCCCCTCCCACCCAGAAGAAGAGGCATGAGTCGATGAGGTACATGAGATATGCATCAGGACAGTATGTAATGTCTATTGATGAAGCAGAAGATATATCAGAAATCAGAGAAAGTGGTGTGTATGCACTTGAAGGTTATGCTCATCCTGTTGCAGTACATATTATGAAGGATGATGATACAGAAGAGACTGCTGATGGTTCACAGATTTTCTACTCAGATAAGGGTATCAGATATCTTGTAAGAGAGCTGAAAAATGAATTCTGTGATAGAAACTATCATCTGAACCTGGAGGGATGCTCATGATCATTATTGATGGAAACAGATTCGTCACAACAGAAGGAGCACAGTCCTTCTATCTGGAAAGAAGAACGACTCATACAGGTGACTGGGATATATGGCTTATCAAGCAGGATGAATACTCTATTCATCTTGCTGTTCCTCCAGATGAGATGGAAAAGAATCTCTACAGACTCATCAAGAATTCAGAGACATTTCCAAAAGAAGAGGAAGAAGCTTATGAAGACATTCTTCATCAAAGCAACTATATCAGCCAGAGAATGCATGAAATAGACGAAGAAGAAAGAATCGATGCCATAGAGGACAGAGAAGAAGCTGAGATGGTTGCTTATTACTGTGCATTATATGATATAGAGAACGGCATGTCTGAAGGAAAATCACTGGACAGGCTTCAGGATGAATATATGAGCATGCCTGCAGAGGAACTCCTATTCCAGTATCAGACAAAATATGAAGAGAAGCCTCTTCTCCATGAAACACAGGAAAGACTCAGAACTCGAACACATGGCGGACGAGTAAGAACCAAAGAAGAATAAATCAAGGAGGTGATTTTATGAATGATGTCAATATCATCGGTTATATCAATTCCAAGCCTAACATGAAGCAGAAGGATGGACAAACAACTGTTAATTTCCTAATCTCTCCAAGACATAAAAAGGATACTCCAGTTGAATTCATCCCATGTATCGTTTTTGGAAAGTATGCTGAAAGCGTATTTCAATATATCCACAAGGGAGACATGGTGGCAGTCGGTGGAAGACTGAGTGGAAGATATGTCAGCGAAGACAACAGTCTTATAAGAGTATCAGTCATTGCAGATAATATTGAATTCCTGAAAGAAGGGAAGCATTCTCCTGATGTACCAGAACCAGAAGAAACAGAAGAAGAGAGATTCACTGCAAACATTGATGAAAGAGTGATGTACGGTGCTCTCAATCGAGGAGGTGATTAATATGGATGCAACAGCATCTACACTAAGAATTCTGAATATACCTGAAGAGACAGTCAGGATTCTAAAAAAGGATGGAATACTATCAGTCAACCAGCTTGAGTCACTTTCGTATGATCAGCTGAGAGGTCTTGACGGCATGTCTGAGAAGAGATGCCGTACCGTCATTATCAGAATGGCTGAGAATGATGCATACCTTAGAGAATGCGATAAGAACAGGGATACAAAGAATTATATTGTATCGTTGCTGAAGGATTATTACGAAGGAAGACTCAGAGGTATTGCATTAAGGTTCCAGTAAGATTATCATAAAATATGAAAGAAGATGCATAAACTGTATTAGAACAGGTATATGTATCGTTCAGGGAAGGAGAAATAAGATATGAAAAAGAAAATCAGTAAGAAGAATGCTGTAATCATTGCAGGAGCCGTTGTTGCGGTGACTGCTGTAGGTGGTACAGCATATGCGATGAGCGGTCCAAAGCTTGCCTTGAATAAGGAAAAAGTGACTGTAGAATACGGTACACAGTACAAACCTGAATTAAAGGATATCGTGAAGGATTATAAGGACTTCGATAAGAAGAGTCTCAAGCTCATCAACAAGATTCCAAACGAAAAGGACAAGACATATCCAGCTGTAGGTAAGTATACTATCACAGTCAAGTATAAGAAGAAGTCTTTAAAACAGAGTGTCATTGTGAAGGATACGAAAGCACCTGAAGTGGCTGTACCCGCGGATATCGAAGTATTACAGGGAACAGATCTAGCTACTTTCGACTTCAAGTCTCTCATGAATGTCAGCGATGCATCGGAAACAACTATTGATGTGGATACCAGCAAGGTGGATGTGAATACACCTGCTCAGTATGATATCAATGTAACTGTCACTGACAAGCATGGCAATAAGACATTGAAGGCTGGCAGGGTGACTGTCACTGCGAAACCAGAAATCAGCGATGATGAACAGGTGGTGCAGGAAACAGTCAAGAATTCAGACGGCACAACATCCGTAAGAAACAGCGTACAGAAGAAATCACAGTCTTCTGGCAAGAAAGTCGTATCAAACAGTTCGAACGTGACTAGAAAGGTGACTAGAAAGTCAACAACTTCATCACAGTCTGCCTCAGGCAACAGAACATCTGGAGGAAACAAGTCATCTGGCTCATCAACAAAGGGCAGTGGCACTTCTGGAAGCAGTAATAAGAATCCAGGCAGTTCATCATCAGGAAACCATAAAGGTTCAATGAAATATGAAGATGATCCAAACAATCATTCAGAAGCAAAATACAATTATGGTAATGGTGGATATGAGCAAAGCGGTGAGTCCTGGGACAAGCTCACAGGCGGTGACTGGAAGGACTTCAACTAAAAAAACAGAATATATCTTTCCCCTGGGAGGCTCGCTATAGAGACCTCCCTTTTTTGTGCGAAAACTAACAGCAGGCATCACACTTGACTGGTCTATATATAACCTCGCATGGCATAGATATATGCCTCTCTAATTCGGAAAGGGAGAAGAAAAATGAACCGAAATATATTAAAAAAGTTCGGTGCTGTTGCTTTATCTGCCCTCATGACACTTGGCATAGCCTCACAGGGTATCAGTACTGTAGAAGCGTTCTCTGCTCATGTAGATTACGATGGCAAGAGCAAAGCGTATGGAAGCACATGCGGAAAGTTCAGAATCGATGGAAGACAAGCCTGGTGTCTCGAGCACAAGAAGAGCACACCAGGTTCTCAGAGCATGAATGCAGAAGTATATACAAGTACTGAAGCAAGATACGCAAATATCAGAAAGATCATGTACTACGGCTGGTTCGGCTATGAAGAATGGGGCGGACTGCAAGGAAAATCAAATGACGAGAAGAACGTCATCATGTCAAAGGCACTCTCTCATGCCTATTCAGGCTCATCCATCAGCAAGGGAATCATGACCGACTTCTACAACTATGCTACATCAAAGCCTGATCCACTTAATCAGAATGTTCTGGTGTTCAGCAAGAATGTCGTGAATACATGGTATGACAAGAATGCGAAGACCCAGAAGTCTGAATCATCAAGACTCAACGGTCCTAATAAATATCACATCACAATCAACACCCAGACAAACAGAGTGAAGGTCGTGAACGAGACAAGAGGATGGTCAGGACAGGTCGTTGATGTATATGGCGGAGACACAGTCCACTATGAAGCGGATGCAGGATACACTGGGCATGCCTATTCAGGATATCTTAAAGGCGGGTTCACATTTGCACCGCTCATCGCCTGGAACGGTGACAGCAGAAAACAGCATGTTGGAACATGGGTTCCATTAACAGACCCAGAAGTAAGTACATTCCTCAATGCAGACTTCAGAGCACAGCTAGGAAGTCTCAAGCTCAGAAAGACAGATAAAGGTGGAAAGCTTCTTGATGGAGCAGTATTCCATGTTTCTGGAAACGGCTATGACAGGGATGTCACAGTCACAAATGGTGAAATCACTGTGAATGAACTTCCAATCGGTGACTACACAGTCACTGAAAAGACAGCCCCTAACGGCTATCTTGTAAATGTTGCACCATTCAAAACTACAGTCTCTGCTAATCAGACAGCTGAGACTACCATCACTGATGAAGCTCCAACAGGCAAGATCTCTATCAAGAAATCAGACTCAAAGGGCAATGTTCAAGGTGAAGCCTCACTCGAAGGTGCCGAATACACAGTCTACGGTGCTGATGGTCAGGAAGTAGGTAAAATCACAACTGATAAGGACGGCAATGGAAGCCTAGAAAATCTAGTACTTGGTACTTATACTGTCAAGGAGACTAAGGCTCCAGAAGCATATGACTTAGACTGGAATACCTACACAGTAGAACTTACCTACAAGGACCAGAATACAGCAATCATTCTTGGCAACGTTGACTCAAAGGAAAACGTAAAAACAGGAAAGATTGAAATCAAGAAGACAGATACTGAAGGCAATCCTCTAAAAAGCGGTGAATTTGGTATCTATGCAAATGCTGATATGTATATCGGCGATACGCTTTATAAGAAAGGTCAGCTTGTTGTATCAATCAAGACTGACGACAGCGGTGTGGCAAGATCTGATGATTTACCATACGGCTCTTATTATGTAAAGGAAATCAGTGCTCCAACTCAGGAGGCTGGAAACAGCCATAACTTCGTATTATCTGATGATACTCAGTATGTGAAGATCAATGGCAAGAATAAGACTGATACAGTCACATTCGTTGATAAGAAGGTGACTGCAAGCAAGACTACAATCACTGGTACAGACGAAATCAAAGGAGCAGTCATGACTGTAACTGATAACGATGGCAAGGTAATTGACACATGGACTTCTGATGGAAATCCTCATTCTATCAAGGGATTACACGAAGGATGGGAATACACTCTAACAGAAACAACTGCTCCAAAGGGATACGTAAAGGCTGAATCTATCAAATTCACAGTATCTACAGATAAGAAAGACCAGACTATTGTAATGAAAGATAAACAGTTTACAGCATCTAAGAAGGATGTTTCTGGTAAAAATTATGTAGAAGGTGCAAAACTTGAAGTCAGAGATGACCAGAACAGAGTCGTTGACTCATGGACATCTACTAAGGAAGACCACTACGTAAGTGGTCTTGAAGAAGGCAAGACTTACACTCTTATCGAAGAGACTGCTCCTGAAGGATATGTAAGAGCTGACGAAATCACATTCACTGTCACAAAAGAAAAGATTGACCAGGAAGTCAACATGTTTGATGCACAAGTGAAGGTGACTAAGACTGATGCATTGACTGGCGATGCAGTTAAAGGTGCTGAATTCACAGTATTCGACAAGGATGGAAATATCGTTGACAAGTGGACTACAGACGGCACTGCTCATGCAGTAAGTGGATTGGATGCAGGATGCGAATATATCTTAAAGGAAACTAAGACTCCTGAAGGATATATGACTGCTCCTGATAGAACTCTTGTTGTATCTGGTGAACAGAACATGGATATAGAAATCAAGGAACAGCCTGTTCTAACAGATATCGAAGTCCAGAAAGTTGATGCTCAGACTAAGAAAGTCATCAGATCAAAGGATTTTGAATTCACTATGTATTCAGATGCAGAATGCAAGAATGCTATTACAACTGTCTCAGCTGACAAGAATGCTGGTACAGCCACATTCAAGGATTTAAGATATGGTACTTACTATATCAAGGAGACTAAGGCTCCAACAGGATACTTATTATCTAAGGAAATCAAGAAGGTAGTTATTGATGACAATCTAGAAAATGTCGGCAAGACATATTCATTTGTTTATCAGGATACACCTATGCCAACAACAGGCGTTAAGACTGGTGATGGTACAGATATCAAGAAATTCACTGCTTTAACAGGCATTTCTGGTATCGTTCTTCTTATCTGCGTGATTCTTATCATCAGAAAGAAGAGAAACGATCAGTAAAAGCATAATCAATGATTAAGGCTGGAGGTAATCTTCAGCCTTTTCATTATTTAATTACTAACAAATATTGATATAAGCATATGAATGAGAATTCATATGCTTATATTTCTACTTGTTGGATGAAGTAGAAAAGTAGATTGAATAGAAGGAGGAAGAAAGAAAAATGATTTTATCTACAGCTTTGACAAATCTCAAGACAGCAGTCATCATGACACCCTATGTGCTTGACGGCTTCAACAGCGGACTGGCACAGTCTACCGCTAAGAAGTATATTGACCCGATCACTACATTCTTGATGTGGGTAGTACCGCTTGTTGCAGTGATTGTATGTCTTATCTCATTCGTTAAATGGTTTGTTATGGATGAAGATGAGAAGGAAAGACACAAGCCTTTCAGAATGATTAAGAAAATCATCATCGTGACAATCATTGCGGAACTGATCACTACATTATTCAAAATCTTTGGATTACAGTAACAGAACATGAAGAATAAAGGAGTGATCATATGGACGTAGTTGGTTCAATCACAGGATTTTTCAGAAGCATTCTCTGGGCAATCATCTATCTGCTCCTATGGGTAACGGATACGATATGGCAGGTAGTCATGAAGATTGCTACACTAGATATCTTTGAGAAGGGCAATGTGGCAGAGTGGTTTACAGCTATATCGGGCATTATCATCATGTTCGTGGTATTCAGGGTTGTAAAAATCATGGTTAAGTTCATGACATCAGAGGAGTACAGGACAAGACTGGACCCGATTCATCTTATCTTTATGATTGGCGTTGCATCATTCAGCATTGCATTTGCTCCAATCGGATATCAGTATCTGAATAATGTAGCAATCACATCGGTGAAACAAATGAGTAATTTTGCTCCTTCGGATGCAGATATCAATAACAGCAGAAATGCAAAGATATCAGACATACTTGTTGAAGCAAGTTCTATCAACTTGACAGGAGATTCTGAAACAGGTTCGCTTGACCAGCAGATAAAGCAACTTGATAAGGATATCGCTAGATATCAGAAAGAGATAGAACAAGCAGAAGCTGAGAAGAAGAAATCTCAGCCTGGTGATGCTGCATGGAATGGAGCAAATCAGGTCATCACAAAGAATAACGAACTCATTAAGGAAGCGAAAGCTACTAAAAAGGAACTCCAGAAGAAAAAGAATGGTGTTGATATCTATGACAGCAATGGATTTGATATCAACGCAGAGGATTCAGACGGGAATTATATGTATTTCTCTTCATGGACAAGCCTTTTCTTCATGATAGGTGTTGCATTTCTTGGATTCAGGACTTTCCTTGGTGTAGCACTCAGCATCGGCAAGAGAAGCATCCTTATATGCATCCAGTATCTGCTTGCTCCATACGCAATCGCTTCTCTAATAGATTCAGAATCAAAGGATTTTGAGACATGGGTACGAATGATTGCAGGTAACTTCATGATCAACTTTGTACAGATATATGGATGTTATTTTGTACTGTACATGATAAACAGCAACATCATACAGAGTGCACTTGGCGGTGATATGGTCGGTATTCTCGCTAAGATAATTCTGCTTATTGCAGGATTCATGGCAATTGAAAACATCCCATCCTATGTCGGCAGAATTCTTGGTGGCTCATCCGCAACAGTCGGTCAGGCTTGGAATGAGGCACAAGGTGTCGGAAGAATGGGAATTGGTGCAGGTTCATTTGCAACAGGTGCAATGCTTGGCTCAGTCGGAACAGTCGCATCCATGGTTGGTGGAGGAATTGCAGGATTCAGATCAACTCAGGGTGCAGGTGCAAGAACTCTTGCCACAGCTAAGGGGTTAGCTTCTGGTGTTGCTAGAAGTGCATCAGATATTTCAGCAGGAATGAAAGGAAGAAAAAGTTCTGCTTCAATTGGAGCAGGAATACTGTCTTCTGGTGTAGGAGGCATAACTCAGGCAGTTAGAGGTACTGGTGGTCAGCAATCATCTCAAGTATCCAGCACAGGAGAAACAGGTACTCCTTCAAGAGGCGGAGGTCTTTCTACTGGTTATTTAGAAGATGGCGAATTATCGGATACACAGATAGCGGAAGCTGAAAGTGCTGGAATGGATGTTACTGGTGTGAGTCCTGAGGAGTATTATGCAAAGTCTCAATCACACGGTATCGAACAGTTAAATCCTACCGCAGAAGAAAAAGTCAAATATGAAGACAGCAATCCAGCAAGGTCAGCTGGTCAGCAGGCATATAAAGCACAGGCACAGGAGAGATTAACAGACATCTACAAAGAGAATGTACATACAACTGGTAATGTGAACAGTCAGATTAGAAATCAGAGAATAGCTGATGATACAGCAAACAATAGAAAGGAGAGATAAAAATATGGAAAAGAAAGAAGAAAGAAGATTCACTGAGGCGGAATTAGAACAGTGTCGAAAGGTTCTTGAAGATAGAGGTTATACAGCCTCTCTTGACCTTGATGATTCTGATTATGGTGAACCTGATAGTATTGTGATTGTCACAGAAGAAGATATTCTGAAAGGAGAAATCTGATATGGCTGTTGAAAGTAAGACTCGTGAACTGCTGGCAGACATCTTCATCAAGAGTCTTGATGAAAAGAAACTGCCCTGGACAAAAGGATGGAATACAGACCATGTTCCATTTAGAGATAAGAATTATTCGACAGGATTTGAATATAACGGCATCAACAAAGTAATGCTTGAAGTATGGGCAAACAAGCGTGGATATGCATCCAACGAATGGATGACACTGCCACAGGCAAACAAGCTTGGATTTTTTGTACAGAAAGGCGAGCATGGCGTTCCGATTGAAAAATTTGAATACTATGACCGCACAAAAGGCAAAGCGATGTCTATGAAGGAATATTACGAACGCAAGATGTCAGAAGATCCTGAGGTCAGAGATTCCTGCTATATGTTTATCAAAAACTATACTGTATTCAACGCACTACAGTTTCCAAAGCTGAAGGAGCAGATTGAAAAGGACCTTGCTGAGAAGTACAAGTCAGAAGAAGAAAAGAATATCGCCTATGGAAGGATATCATATCAGAAATATGCGGAATCAATCCTTCTGGAATTCTGCAAGAATGAAGGAATTGAGATTGATGTAAGCTACACAAATGATGCATCATTTTACGAACCGAAGAATGACAAGATTGTGTTACCTGAGAGATTCAAATTCCATTCAGATGTGGAGTATGTACATACTTTGTGCCATGAAATAGCACATTCCACTTTGAAGGATACACGACTCAACAGACCTTCATCTGCAAAATTCGGTTCACGTGACTATGCGATAGAGGAACTACGTGCAGAGATTGCCTCATCCTTCTATCTGGCTGAATTTGGACTGGTTGATGACATCCTGGATGACAGAAAAGCCTATATCCAGGGCTGGAGCGAAAAAATCAAGAAAGACCACAAGGTGCTCTTTGAAGCAATCAAGGATGCTGAAAAGATTGTAGACTATATCAAGGAGAAGGGAGGATATGAACGTGCTCTAGAGGCGGAGAAGCGACTACAGGAGACTCGAACAGGACCTATGCCTGTTCCGCAAAGAAGAGGCAGAGGAAGATAGTCTTATTCTTCTGAGCATGGCTCATCTGGAAATTGAATGAAGAATGATAAGGAAGAATATAGAACCATATATATAGGAGGAAGCAGAAACTTCCTCCTTATTAAGTATGCTGATTCAAAAAAAGAATATCAATACATGGTTTATATCGATTACGAGAAGGCTGAAAGATGGAAATGGTCGGTGAAATGTAGAAATATCAATCAGGTACGACATGTCCTCTATGACATGTATGGCAATTCAGTCGAAAGATGTATGAAACTTTCAGAGCTCATCAACAGTAAAGAGGGAACTTCAGAAGGATTCCTCGAAACGATGCAGAAAAGAGAAATCATCAGTGATGATATGGTATCGCCATATGCATATGGACTAGGTGTCAGAACCAAGGAGAGACTTGAACCGCCTCTAGAAATCGTCAATCTTGAACAGACGGCAGATGAAAGCAGGCATCTTGATGGAAGCAGTTATATGAGAATTCTCCTTGACTGGAGAACAGGAGAACTAAGAACTACTCGTGCACAGAAAGATCCAATGCTTCTATTTCGTGAAGATTCCATCTACTGCGGTGATATCAACGAACCAATCACGGTTGACGAACTTAAGGCGATTGTTTCAATGGGTATCAGGACATTCTCAGCAGGACGAATCAATAAGATGAACTATGTATTCAAGAACTAAATAAAAAGGAGGTTCATCCTCCTAATTGATACCGCAAGACGACTTGCAGTATGAACTAAGTGGATGAATGAAAGGAGATAGAAATGAAGAAGGAATATAGGAAACCAGCCTATTCAATCAGAATCCTTGAGAAGATGACTCAGGAGGAACGAGAAGAATATGAGGAAGTCAAAAGAAAGATAAAGGAGGAAAAGAAAGATGGTATTTCAGTGTCCAAAGAACTTTAAACGAGGAAAATACCTATTTGGAAAGTACAGATGGATTGATCTCATCATCCTGTTTGGATGCGGTTGTGTAGGACTCTTCACGGCACTCGCTATGGTCAGTCTGGCATCAGCATTAAAAAGCTTTGTTTTAGGAGTGGTTGGACTCTGTGCAGGCATCCTCATCATGCTTGTGGGAGGACTGCTTACACTGCCAGTCAATCATTATCACAACATGCTGGAATGGCTCAATACAATCATTGATTATTATGCAAGAACCAGAAGATTCGTCTGGATTGGATTCAACTGGTCAGATGATGAAGAAGAAGATACACATATAATTGAAGGAGATGACGAATTTGAAGAAGAGAAATAAGAAGGAAGGGTTTAAGAGACTCTCTCCAAAACAGATTAAGAAGCAGAAGGAAAAAGAAGCAAAGGAACTCAAATCAACTCTTGACTGGATGGATATTGAAAGCATCTCAGCAGACGGAATAGTCCTTGCAAGAGGAAAGAAGAAACGCTATGTGAAGGGATTCCTTATCAAGCCAACCAACATACACCTTTTGCCTGAGACAGAAACGAAGCATGCAGTGCTCATGTGTGCAAATGCACTGGATCATATGAAATATCCAGTCTATTGGAAATTCATCAAGACACGTCCAGATGTCGGTGTCCAGCAACAGCGATATGCAGACATGATGAAGCATGCTGATAAGCCAGCAATTAGAAACCTCATGCAGAGCGAGATAGACAAGCTTGAATGGTTTGAGGAGACACATCGAGAGATCACATTTGTGGCACTCATTCAGGCGGATGAGATAAATTTCGAGAAGACATGGCACTCTCTTGCAGAGGAATTGTACAGAGCCTTTGGAAGAAAACCTGTGCCAATGCGACTCATGGATTATGAGAATCTTGTATCTCAGGAATTCGAAAATGATAATGTCAACAGATACATGACGACACAGCTTGTACTGCCTGATGTGGCAGAGTCAGAGGAAGGAGTGGAAATCTAATGAGATTACTTAATAGACGTTCTACAATTGCTCCAACAGCATTTGCGGAACATGAAGATTACATGATAAAGGGTGACAAGTTCGAGAAGGTGCTGACATTCTGGGAGTATCCAACAGAATTCATCGAGGGCTATCTTGCTCCATTCCTTCTCAATTCGAACTATACAATGGATATGAGAACTGAGCAGATTGATTTGGATTATGCATCCCTCCTCAAGGGAGAAAGAAATGATCTTCAGGAGAAGCTGAACCGTTCAACAGACCCTTCAGAACAGACAAAGCTTTCTGAAAGAATCAGAGCACTAGATACTCATATCCGAGAATCCATCAGAACATCGTCCAGAACAATGAATGTAATCATAAATCTATACGTTCGTGGTGATACCTTGGAAGAATGCAGTGAACGAGCCAGAGATATCAAGGCGTGTTATGGCGGTCAGGAGTATCAGGTGAAGCTGAGAGGAATCAAGTTCCTACAGCAGGGACTCTATAAGCTTAATTCACCATTATTCATTGATGATGGACTGAGAAAAGAACCGAAATATCTGCAAGGTCAGCCGATGACAACGGCATCGGTCGCAGGCTTGTGGCCATGGATTTTTGATACACTTGAGGACCCCGAAGGAACGCTCATCGGACGTGAACTCACATCAGGCGGAAAAATCATATTTGACCAGTTCTACTATATGCATGATGTCCTTCAGGCACCGCTTGATGGAAGAGTGAATGGCAACATGATCATTGTTGGTACGACTGGTTCAGGAAAGTCAACACTGATGGGACTCATAATCAAAAATCATATCATGAATGGTCGCAAGATTGTGTGGATTGACCCAGAAAACAGAAATGAGCGTCTCACAAGACGTGTCGGAGGGGATTTCATCTCACTAGGACGCAATGGACACCTCATCAACATCTTTGACCTCAAGCCATGCAGCAGTGATGGCGACTCATGGACAAAGAGGGAGATGTACGACACAAGACAGGCAGTAGCGAATGTTGTTGAAGATATAAAGATAACATTCAAGATGCTTTTTGCGGATATCACTCAAAAAGAACTTGCAATGCTTCCGTCACTTGTATCAAAGACATATGAGTATGTCGGTATCGACCCGACAGACGGGACATTCGAGAAGCTGACTGTCAATGCATTCCCGACTTTCCAGACATTTGCGACAGTCGTGAAACAGGAAATCAAGAAATATGCAAAAGAGGACAGTATTGCGAATGCACTGGAGATCTCTGCATTGAGAGAACTCAACATGAAGATGAGACATCTTACATGCTATGACGGTGTGGATGGAGAATATGCTAAATACTTCAACGGCACAACAACAATTTCATCTGCACTTATGAAAGACAGCACTGTACTGTCTTTTGGTACAAAGGACCTATTCCAGGTAGATGATTCATTGAAGAACGCACTTCTTCGAATGATCTTCCAGTATGCATGGTCATTATGTCTAGGTAACGAAGACCAGGAATGTGTATTTGCAGTGGACGAGGAACATATGTTCATTCAGGAACCAAAATTAGCTGAAATCCTTGCAGTATTCCAGAGACGAAGCCGTAAGTATCATACAGTAACATTATCGAGTACTCAGGAAGTTGTAGAATATACAAACCCTGCCATCCTTAACCATGGCAAGGCGATATTCAATAACTCAGCATATCAGGTGTATATGACTCTTAAGAAGAACTCAGTTTCTGAACTATCGAAGCTAACAAGTCTCTATGACTATGAGATGATGCAGATAGAGCGACAGCCAGCACATCAGGCAATCATGGTGGTAGGTAACAGACACATCCCAATCGAAGTGCTTGCAACAAGACGTGATCTACAGCTACTTGAGTAAGGAGGATAAAGAATATGAGACTCATAATCGCAGAAAAGCCAGAACTTGGAAGAGCCATCGCTGATGCACTCTTTACACATCCAGAGACACATGATTCCGTGATAACTGAGGGTGATACCTCAGTTATCTGGTGCTTTGGACATATGCTGTCACTAAAGGACCCGAAGGATATTGAAGAAGACAGAAACAGAACTCTTGAACAGTTACCCATCTATCACAGAGACTGGGAAAAGGTGATCTCCTCAGGAAAGGAGAAAAGGACAAGACAGATTGGAAGCCTTATGAAGAAGGCGGATGAAATCATCAATGCTGGTGACCCTGATGATGAAGGACAGCTACTCATTGATGAACTCATTAAATATTTCAACTACCGAGGACCTGTTAAAAGAGTCCTTATCAATGACAACCTTCCAGATAAGATAAGACAGGCATTTGCAGGTTTAAGAGACAACAGAGATTTTGAATCACTAGGCAGATCAGCCAATGCGAGAGCGATGGCTGATCTGTGTTTTGGGGTAAATCATTCCAGAATCCTCAGTGCTACAATGAAGGCATCCATGAGTGTTGGACGAGTTATGACACCGACTCTTGGACTGGTAGTCGCAAGAGACTATGCAATCGAAAATCATGTAAAGCAGAAATACTATGACATCGAAGCAGTCTATGATGTCAGTGGAGAGTCAGCAGTCTTCACATTCAAGAAGGATGATGGCTCATATGTGATGGACAGTCAGGAGGCGGATGAAATAGCCTCAGCACTTCCTGAGAGCAGTGATCTGTCATTCACTAATGCAGTCAAGACTTCAGCACCGCCACTTCCATACAATCAGACTAAGCTTCAGGCGGATATGAACAAAATATACGGCTATTCACTTGATGAGACACTGGAAGCAACACAGACATTAAGAGATAAGTATAAGGCAATCACATACAACCGCAGTGACTGTCAGTATCTTGCTGAGGAGCATTTTAAAGAAGCACCAGAAGTAGTTGCAACAGCACTTTCAAATATCGGTCGAAGTGACCTGCCTGTGGAATATGACAGACACAGCCGATGCTTCAATGATAAAAATGTCTCAGCACATCATGCAATCATTCCACAGAATAAGCATGTTGATATCTCTTATATGTCTGAAAGAGAAAGAAATGTCTACATTTCCATAGTAGAAAGATATGCAATGCAGTTTCTCCCACCAGAAACCAGACTTGAATCAAAGTCCTCATTCAAGCTGAAGGATGGATCATTCAGATACAGTGCCTCAGAGGTTCAGGATGAAGGTTACAAGAGATACTTCAGGAATGATGACAAGGAACTTGTTTCAAAGAAACAGGCTGTCATTCCTTCAGGCACATACAATTCTTCTCTCATTTCCTCACGAAAAGCTGAGAAATATACAAACCCGCCTAAACGATATACGCAGGGAACTCTGGTAGAGGATATGTCATCTATTGCAAAATATGTTACAGATCCAGAAATCAAGGCGATATTAAAGAAGAAGGATGAAGAAAAGAAGGGCGAGAATGGAAGCATCGGTACGACAGCTACACGTGCATCCATAGTTAAGAAACTGCTGGAAAGAGGATATCTGAAAGAAGAACGTAAGCACATAGTATCTACAGACAAGGCAAGACAGCTGTGCAAACAGATACCAGATAGAATATCCAAGCCAGATGTGACAGCAAGATGGTGGCTTATTCAGGAAGAAATCAAAGAAGGTAGAAGAAATCAGAATGACCTCATGATAGAGGTTGCAGATGAAGTCAGAGATATGCTAAGCAATGAATACAAAAATATCAGACCTATTGAAACAGCCATCAGTGCAGATGATATCATTGGAAAATGCCCTATCTGTGGTAAGGATGTTGTCAGAAGAAAGATGAAGAATGGCAAGTCATTCTATCCATGCAGTGATAAGGAATGTGGATTTGCACTATTCGAAGACATGAGGAGATTTGATGATACAGTACATATCACACCCACATCTGCAAAGAGACTGCTGAAAGGCGGTAAGATGAAGGCGAAGCTTCATAATCGCCAGGGCAGAGAGTATGAGGCTTATCTCAAGATGAAGATGAATGAAAAATATGTCAATCTGGAAATTGATGGATTTCCAGATAAGAAATGATCAGGAGCAGTTTCTAACTGCTCCTTCATTATTAAAAGCACGATTATACATATGACCTCAGAAAAGACAACGTAGACAAGTTCCAGGTTGTCTTTTCTGAGTCCATATGTCCCATAGGAGGCGAGGCGAGCAAGCCTTGATGAAAATTAGGAGGAAAAGAAGATGGAAGAATTAATGATTGAAATCATGCATGAAGATAACATCAATATGGCATGGTACAGTTTCATCCACGAAGGCATCAGATGCAGAGGCTATGTAGAATTTGAAGAAGATGAAGATGAAAACGAAGCTGATGTAATCAGAAGAATTGAGGAGGAAAAGGTCTGGGAAAAACCAGCATTAACCAGCATGAGCCCATTCACGCAGTGGCTGGTATGTCGATGTGAGAATTCGGGAGCACTCATGAATTTCTATGAATCAGAAGATATGGAAAGAGATCTCAATGATGGTCTGTATACGCCTGAAGACCTGAATGCGTTCGAGAATGACAGCATAAATCTAGATGTAGAATATGAATATGAAATAGAGAAAGAAGATGGACGTTACAGAGTCAAGTCAGATGATGCATCAATCACTATCTATGCATCTACATTATCGCAGTTCAATCTGGACTGTACGCTTAGACAGGTGGAAGAGAAGCTACAGCACAGAGAACCAATGAGAAGAAGGGGAAGGGTGAGATAATATGGCAAAAGACCAAGTACAGACTGCAAGAAGAAAAGCAGTACGAGGATATCCAATCAGCCAGCTTGCTGAGGAATATGGAATGACCCTTGTGAAGAAGAGAGGAAGAAGACCTATCCTATCAACAGAGGAGCATGACTCCATCGTCATTTGGGAAGATGAGAACAAGTATCATAGATACTCGAATGGCAATGGCGGTGATGCAGTCGCATTTATGATGGAATTCAGTGGAATTGCTGAATCAGACCTGAACAAGCATGATCAGGTGAATGAATGCATCAGAATACTTGAGCAGAGACTCAAGATTAATCCAGAGCTTGCTGTCCAGCAGGTCAGATATAAGCGAGAGATGCCTAAATTCGTAATGCCTGAAAAGGCAGATACAACCAGAAAGGTAAGAGACTATCTATGCAAGACAAGAGGCATTGAAGAAAGAATTGTAGATAAATGGATAGATGAAGGACTTCTCTTTCAGGAGGCTGGTAAGTATGGTAACTGTGTATTTATAAGCAGAGATGAGAACGGCAAGCCAGTCTATGGTGTCAAGCGTTCCGCAGATCCTGCACGAAAATTCGTTGTCGATGTAGAAGGAAGTGACTACAGCCAAGGATTCTTTATTAAAGGCAAACTTGATTATTACACAAAAGTGTCCGATAACTTTGCTTCAGAACATTCATCACTCTTTGTGACAGAAGCAGTCATCGACCTCATGTCATTGCAGTCACTCTATCTAAGACGTAGAGATTACGAACTTCGCCAGCAGGGCAAGCTTGACTGTGAGCCAGATGACTATGAAAATAGATTTCTGAATTCAAACTGGTATTCACTCAATGGATGTCGAAAATATGACGGGCTTCTCAATACAATCGCATCACATAAGGGGATTAAAGATATATTTCTTGCCTTGGATAATGACGAGGCTGGAAGAAATGCCTCAAAGGCAATCAAGGAAGAGATTCAGAAGAGATTTCCTGACAGAAAGATAGATGTATCTATTAGGGTTCCTCCGACTGAAGGACGTGACTGGAATGATGAACTCAAGGCAGGATTCTCTCTTTCAGCACGTGATGATGCACTCGTGGATCTTCAGGAAAAATATGGTCGAGATGTTAATGAACTTTACCATCAGGATGAATATCGAGATGCAGTCAAATTTAGAATGTATCATCCTCGTAACAATATCCTGCCAGTCAATGCAAAAGACTATGTAGAGGAGATGATTGAAGGAATTGGATACTTCACAGCTGATACGCCAGTCTTCTCAGTACTGGAGAGTGACTATGAGCCCGCAAGAAAGATTACAGGCGTTCCAGTAGCAGAAGCAGACAGAATTCTGAAGGAAATCACAAAGCGTATTGCGGATGATGACAGTATAGAATGTGCAGTAGCAAGATTCAGAATAGATTATGTCATTGACGGCATGCATCGAAATTATCAGGGGGATTTCCTTCTAAAAAGCGACTGGGCAGAGAGCCCTGGTATCATAGAGCATATCAGACAGTTCAATTACAGATTCATCCAAGATAGCAGATTTTTTAAGATAGATCCTAAATACAAGAAATTTCAGAATTATGCGTATCACCGTCTTGTGCCCTATCTGGAGAAGCATGTCCAGATCTATGAATTAGAAAAGCTGAACGATAGGATGACAGAAAGGGAGAAAAAGGGGGATATTCCAGATGATACTGACCCGAATTATTATCATGTTTATCTTGACATAGCTGACCAGTATGCAAGCCGTGCTAAAAGACTTCTTAATGAAGGACTGGAGAGCGAAATCAGAAGGATAGATACAAGCGGAGTTGAAAGAATGATTAAGTATGGCGTTAATCCTGGCGAACTAGATATCAACTATCAGTATGTCATGGCGATTGGAGAACGAATGGAGATGGAAGATGATAATGTGAAATCATATGACATTGTCTCATCAACTGAAGCAGAAGTAAAAGATGAACAGAAAGTGAATCTAAAGAATGACAGAACAGGACAGCAGGGATATAATAGACCATATCAATCCAGAAGAAGGAGATAATGTATTTGAAGAGAGAAAGCTACGTAGAAGTGAGGCATCAGGGATGCCTCTACTCCTATTTCCATGTGGATGGAGATGATAAGAACAGATATATGTCACTTTCAGAACTTCTGAGATATCATCCCGAAGCAGTGGAGTATGTAAACAATCACCTCGCATCTCTTGAAGAGGATTTCAACAATGGAAAGGTGGGAAAGAGATGAATCATGAATTAAAGGATGTACAGGAAGAATTCAGAAGACAGCTTGCGGAAGATAATAGAGATGGTCTAGATATGGTCAGACTCCAGTTCAAGAAGGAAAAGAAGCTTCTATCCGACAAGCCGTGTCGCACTATTGCAGACACGCTTGACATTCTCGGTCAGACGTTCAAATCTTGGAACAGGGAAGTATCAATGGGGGTCATGTTAGATGATAAATTCAGAGTCATATGTGTGCAGGTATTATCATTAGGTACAAATAATACTTCTGATTTTTATACAAAGGACCTGTATACAGGAGTTGTGCTTTCAAATGCAAAGTTCTGCGTCTTAGTGCATAATCACCCTAGTGGTGACTGCACACCAAGCAGAATTGATAGACAGACGCATGACAACCTTGTGAAGGTTGCCAAAACAGTAGGGTTTGGATATTATGATTCGATAGTGCTTGGTGCTCAGACCTACTATTCATTCAGTCAGAATCGCATCAGACCTTATCGAAGAGATAAGAATAGACCAGAATATATCGGCAAAAAGCTTGAAAGGTGTACATATCCAGCAAAAAGGAGTTTGATACATTCATGAACAGTAACAACAGCATAGCAGTGAAGATAGCAGTCGCTTTCCTAGCGACTGCTATTTTAATTTGTGGAGCATTTGGAATCGGGGCTTCGACAACAGAAGCATCAGCAGGAACTATTGATGGAAGCATCATCGTACAGTCAGCACAGATGGAAATGGAGGAATACCAGTCAAAAGGAATGAGCGGTGGAGACAAATATAGAAAGTGGCTCACAGGCAGGGCAGATGGTGCCAGCTGGTGTGCCACGTGGGTATCCTATGTGCTAGTCGCCAGAGTGGGATTGTCAGAAGCCAGTTTCCATAGGACTGGATCATGTCAGGAGATGTACGATGACTTCAGAAATGGGAAGTCCTTAGGTCAGATACATGATAAGAAGTATGTGCCTTCGCCAGGAGATATCATATTCTTCGACTACAAGAATGAAGGGGAGACACATCATGTCGGTATTGTAACAGAAGCAGATAATACATCCATCAGATATATATCAGGCAACTCAGGCAGTAGACCAGGCACATGCAGAAAGTCAAGCATTGCGACTGGAAGCAGTAAGATTTATGGATTCGCAACTCTCAGCTACTCCCAGCAGTCAGGCGTGACACTAGCAGGTGGAGCGAAGAATGCAGAAAAGGTTTACTACACTCTTCTTGCAAACGGATGGACGAAGCAGTCAGCATCTGGAGTTATTGGAAATCTTCTTTGGGAGACAGGCGGTGCGAACAGCAAGAATCCTACCAATATCAGTGGTGATATCAATCCAGCTGATAAGTCAGCTACAAGACATGCAGGAAAGTATGCCTACGGAATCGTCCAGTGGGACGAGGGGGAATCACCAGATAGAACGTCAAAGATGTTCCAGTACTGTGCCTCAAGAGGAAAGGACTGGACAGACCTGGAATCGCAGGTCAGCTATATGCTCAATGAAATGGCAACCTTCAGCAAGGTGAAGAAGAACGGTGGCATACAGAAATGGAAGTCCATGACTTCGCCAGAAGAATCTGCTAAATTCGACGCAGACAACTATGAGATATGTGCCCAAAAACTCAGACCGAAGAGACAGATAACTGCCAGAGCATGGTATGAAGCATACAAGGATAAATAATACAAGGAGGAAAAGAAATGAATGCAGGTAGAATCAGATACATCATTGCAGGAGGACTTGTGATGATGCTTATCTTAGCAACATTAGGAGGATTATATATCTATCATTATGCGGATGTAATCAGAAATGAACAGCAGACATCTGAAGTTTCCAGAAAGAAGACCACTTCAGATAGTCAGAAGAAGAAAGCAGACAAGAAAGCATCTACAGCAGTAACTGAAAAGAAAGAGACAGAAGACGAGGACTCTGCATATATCAATAAGAATGCTACGTGGAATCTTGGAACACTTCCAGTGACAAAGATTCAGGAAGAAAATATCAGAATCAGAATAAGTCGATACATTGCACAGCAGAATCTTGGCATGATCAGAAACGCCTATCTATGGAATGACAAGGGCATCCAGAAGAATGGTACATTGACTGAGTTCTATGTCATCTGTCAGCTTGAGGATGCATATTATGTGACATTCGATGTCAAGGCAGACAGCAGTACAAAAGAACTACATGTGGACAAGGTGCTCGCAGATTATGCTTCGCCAGAATCTGCACCGCCAGCAAGTGACGGCTCACATTACACAACAGATTAGGATGGTGATTTGAATGGGAATCAAGATACATAAGCTGAGGTTCCTGATATACGGCTACCAGCCTCCCAAAGGTTCAAGGTTCAAAGGGACTCTTGATACTGGATCACTCATAGGATATACACAGTATACCGATAGAGATGATGCAAAAGGGAATGAGAAGAAGCTTGGAAAGAGAAAGGATGGATATCTTGGATATACATCCTCTCATCACAAGGATGCGACAATATCTTCAGAAGGGGTGATTGATTCAACAAAGAAGAGAGAAGAACTCTATAAGAAGATGGAAAAAGCCTTCTCAAAGAAAGGTGATATCTTCTATGAGGAGATCATCTCACTTGAGTCTCATGAGGAGGCTGAAAGACTCTCCCTTGGAGAGAGTGCCAGACAGTGGGAGCCTCTCCTGAATGAGGTGCTACCAAAAGTATTCAGACACAGAGGGTTCGACCCAGACAATATGCTGTGGACGGCAGACCTTCATACAAATACCCAGCACCCTCACGTGCATCTCCTATTCATGGAGAAGGAGCATACAATAGACCGTGGTAAATTCACAAAATCTGATATGAAATACCTGAAGAGACAGCTTCTCAGTGCACTTGAGAGAAGACAGTCATACTGTGACAGGCTGGAGGCATCGGCTGATGATGTCTTCAGGAACAAGGACCAGCAGTTCAGGCATCTCATGAGCGATGTGGAACAGTCGCTTCTCGACAACAAGAACATCCAGCTCACAGAACTCCTCAAAGCCCTTCCGAAAAGAGGAAGAATGCAGTATAACTCGTATAACATGAAGGATTACAGACCGCTCATTGATAACTACATAGACCATCTCATCAGGACAGACAAAAAAGCAAAGGCATCCTTTGAAAAGCTGATGGAGACTATCGACAAGCTTGAAGCGAATATCAATGATGCTGGAAATGAGAAGATATCGACTCTCAAGGAAGCGGAAATGAGAAAGATATATGAGAGAATCGGCAACATGATTCTTCAGAAGGCGAAAGATCCAGACTATAAGGAAATCATGACCGTCAATAAAAGGACTGGAGAAACCCAGATCAGAAGATACAGAAAGCCTCTTACAAACATATCCATAAGCAGGGCGATTGTTGATGTGGCGAATGCTCAGGAACAGGAGATGGAGGAGGCATTAGAAGAATTCTACTATCGTGCATCTCATACACGAATGGTTCAGTAAAGGAGATTATAAAATGAATATCATAGGAATAATCATTGCGACAGTCATATGCCTATTCCTCAGCTATACAGGATTCACGTGGCTTGCGAATATCCTGTATTTCAGGAGAATGAGCATCACATTCGATTACAGTCTTCTCTTCTTCAGAGGGGATATGAAGCTTTTCATCATTGCGACACTGCTTGCATTTCTTCCAATATTCTATTATGCATCGGTGAAGATTGGTGAAAAATTGATGGTGCTTGGAAGAAGTGACCGAAAGGACTTCAACAAGAAAATGAGTAAATTTCATGCAAGGAAGCTTTTCCTTCCCGTCACATTCGACAGCAGGGAGATTGTATATCCATGGTGGGACAGACTCTATATCAGTCTCTTCCACCCGAAAAAGTATCAGATAGGGGATAAGAAGGAGTACAAAAGAGCAGGACTTCCAGTTATGTCTTCTAAAAATAGAATGTGGGTTGACTCGACAGATTCACATTCACTCATTCTTGGTACTACCAATTCTGGTAAGACAGTGACAATAATCTTACCTCTCATCAACATGGTGAGAATGGCAGGAGAATCAGCTGTAATAGTGGACCTTAAAGGTGAACTATCCCAGATGACATACGATGACTTTGTCAGAGACGGATACAGGGTATACGTGCTTGATTTCATCGACCCGCAGAAATCGGATGGGTGGAATCCTCTCCAGATGGCAAGTGAGCACTATTACAAGGAAAAGGAGAAAGCAGACAGGAAGAAGGAGAAGCTCCAGAAGATACTAGATGATGCCAGAAAGGAATATGTCAGAACTTATGGGACAGCGGAAGGATTTGATGCTTCCGCTGCACTTGGCAGGGATGAGAACGGAAATCCGTATTATGTCAACGGCGAGATAAATACATATCCAGATTATTCAGAGGCACAGTCAGTAGTTGAAGATGTAGCTAATGCAATATGTTCTGACCCTAATTCAAAGGATCAGGTGTGGAATAACTGGGCATCTGATATCCTTAAAGGACTTATCTATCTCCTTCTTGAGGAGGGAGACCCTGAAGCAGTTAATATACCATCTGCAAAGGCTGTTCTTGATGTCGGTTCTCAGCCGTCAACGGCTGATGCTCCAAACTCATATGGAGAATATCCATCAATACTTAATCAGTACGTCAAGCTGAGAAGAACGCCAAAGGATATGTCATATGTTAAGCTGAATACATATCTTGATTCAGCACCAGACACAGCAAAATCAATGCGTTCAACCTTCAATGAAAGAATTGACAAGGTTCTGCTTTCTCAGCAGGTACAGAATATCATGGCATCTAATGAAATCAACCTGCCTGACCTCGATACACAGAAGACCGTCATATTCCTGAAGGTGCATGATGAGAAGAGTACGTATTACCCTCTCGTTAATATTTTCATGCAACAGCTACAGCAGTCTCTCATCGCAATAGCACGTGAGCATGAGTCACTAAGACTCAATTATCCTTTCAACTTCATCTGGGATGAATTTGGGAACTTCCCTAAGTATCCAGCTGTTACTTCACTGCTTGGTGCAGGACGTTCAAGAGGTATTAGACTGGATCTTGTTGTTCAGGGATATGATCAGCTTGAGAGTACCTACGGACATGATACGGCACGCTCCATCAAGAATGGATGCATGAACAAGATATATCTGCTTTCATCAGATACTTCTACACTGGATGAGATATCCAAGTCAGCAGGTCACAAACTGGTGAAGAAGGATGGAAAGTATGTCAAGGAACCGATATTCACTAATGAGAGACTGAGCAAGTTCCAGTATGGTGAGATTCTATTGCTACGGCAGAAGGAGAATCCATTCTATACAAAGATGATACCAAACAACAAGTACGTGTATTACCATAACAGCAAGCATTTGTTTACAGATAACCCTAAGAAGGTGGCTGGAAAATTTGATATATCAGCTGAATACGAAAGATTTCAGAAGACACCTGAATATAAAAAAAGACGCAAAGAACTACAAGGAGGAAAATAGCATATGACAAAGGAACAGATGATCACAGCAATTAGAAAAGTGATTGAAAAATACAATATCAGTGAACAGGGATTCAATACCAGAGCCTTCAATGATAAGGCACCTGAACGAATCGAAATCAAAAAGGCAGAACTGCACTGCAATAATGATGAGAAGGTCAAGACCTGCATGATAATCAATTGTGATATCTCAGATAAGCTTGAGCCGTTCCGCTCAAAAATGAACAACTATGAAGAGATATCATTCAATAATGCAGATATCAGCAGAGCAGAATTCGTGAGCGACCAGTTCTATAAGGTAACGTTCGAAAGTGCAAGAATCAGCGGAATATTCATCAACTGTCATTTTGACCAGGCTCTATTCAATAAGATGACATTCAGCAACGTGGCATTCGTCAACTGCTCATTCGATGATACAGTAAGTGAAAATTCAAACTATAAGAATACATACTTTATCGGCTGTCATTATCATGACCTGATTGAAAAAGGAGAAAATGATACTGATACAATGCATGAATTTCCATTCTGTGATGTACAGCCATCTCCATGTGAAGATGGCACAGTTCACCATTCATCAAATGTAGATGAAAAGAAGATACAGGAAGACCTCGACAAGCATAAGGAGAATGAAGGACTTCCTGAAGAACTCACACAGGATACTAACAAAATGTTTGATGGCAATGATGATGAAGTAAATAAAAACGTCACAGGATTCCATCAGCAGTCAATTGATGACTATCCCGAAGTGACAGAAGTAAGAGACTCTTCCAATGATGAAGGAAATAATCCAGAAACAGAAAAGAACAGTACAGAAAATGATGAAGGAGAAGAAAAGAACATGGAACAGACAGTAAAAACAGAAGCACAGACAATCGATATTGAAGGACAGACATTCACTCAGAATGAACTTGAGAATGGTTACAAATTCAAGGGAAAGAGATTTGATAAATGCAAATTCAAGGATATCAAAATCAGTGAATACCTTCCTACAGGAGCACCATTCAGTGAGTGCACATTTGAAAATGTGGTCTTTGATGTGGCAGTAGCAAACATGCAGTTTGCTAACTGTACATTCAGCAATGTACTCTTCACAAAGATGGTGAAGAACGTCCTCTTTGAAGGATGCAGTATCAATTTCAGTTCAGAACAGATGAAGGAGGTATTTACAGCATGCTCATATATTGCAAGCGAAGAGAAGCGTGATGAAACAGCAGAAAATATCATCTGCGGAGAACCAAGAGTAAAGGAATTGACTGAGGAAGAGAAGCAGGCACTTATCAGGGAGGCAGTTGAAAAGCGTGTCGAAGAGGAAAGAAATACAGCATATGATGAAGGGATGAAGGCTGGAATCGAATCAGTACAGGAAGAATCGGAAAGCATCTCATTGGAAAACCTAGTAAAAACCATCAGAAACATTGCAGAATGCAATAAAACCTTTTCAGAATGCACACATGACCTCATCACTGAGGCTGGCATTCTTATAGAGAAGGAAGCTGATAAGCATAAGACAATCGAAAAGGAAGTGGTCAGAGAAATGACTGAAGAAGAGAAGAAAGATATGGTAATCAGATATATCCATGACAACATCAATCAGGTAGGCGAACTCATTACGTCTGCACAGAACTACAAGTTTAAAGAATCTGAAAAGACAGAATCCGAACAGGGATTCGGAGATTTGGAAAACTAACAGTTTTATATAAAAGTATATAGAATAAAAGGCTATGAGTGACATATGTCACTCATAGCCTTTATAAAAATATAAATTGTAAAATATTATTAAGGTGATAGTGATGAATAGTACGAATAGAACAGAAAAGATACATATGATAATTAGTGACGGAGAGACACGCACCTACTATTGCAGAGGTGAACTCTATGATAAAGGATTCCGCTTCATCCGCAAAGATGAGAAATGGCATAGAGACACGACTGACCCTTTATTTGTAGAGAAGTATAGAGACTATGCAAAAAGGAATGGTCTTGCCTTCGTTGCATATGATTCCACCAGAACGAGATGCAACAGCTACAGAGATACATTCTTTGAAGCAAACGAACCGATGATTGGAAAATATTATGTGTGTGCATACTGCTTTAAGCTTCTTAAAAAGAAGGATGTGACAGTGGACCATATCATATCTGTCAATAAGTCGCAGAAGAACAAGATGGCTAACTGGCTGATGGACAGAATGGAAATCAGTAATGTCAATGATGAAAGAAATCTATGCTGTGCATGCAGGGAATGCAACTCCAAAAAGGGAAGTAAAGCAGGTCTGTGGCTGTTGAGAGGTTTTCTTGGCAAGAAGAAGCAGGTTATCTGGGGAGTCTATATTGGAACGATTGCAATGCTGATTATTCTGATAGGAACAGTGATTCAGATACTAAGCAATAGTTAGGAGGAACAAGATATGAAGACAGTATCATTCAGGGCATCTGATAATTTTATGGATAAGTATGATAAGATACTTTCCCTTGAGGAACAGGAGGAATGTCCTTTAAAGAAGTCAGAGATATTTGACGAAATGATCAATCTATATTATGCAAAGAAAGTGCTTGGAGATAATACAGAAATAATGGGAGAAGAAATCGACAGGATAATGAAGGATAATCTTTCAATGTTTTCTGAACGTATTGCAGTGATGGTCAATTCGGTGCATGGTGTGATGGATGAAATCAAAGAAAAAATTGATTAATCTCAGAAAACCATGTGCACAAAAACATCATTTTTATGTGCACATAAGGTAAACCACTTTGTGCACAAAGGCAATAATCGAAAATATAGTGAATATAAGCAAATAAACTGCCCGTTGGGCAGTTCTACAATCCAAGAAAAGTGCACAAATAGTACACTTTTCTTCTTATCCTGCTTAAGTCCAAATGTACACAAATAAGGCTTTTAAATGTGCACACAGGTTAATATTTGTATTTGGAAATGGAGAAAAAAATGAAAAGAAATAAATCGGAGTTGAACAGATTAATAAAAGAAGTTAAACAAGACATGCGAATTGCTGGTGTGCCATATGATCAGCATTGCCCGATAATATTAAGCGATTATAGAATGTTAAAGGTATTAGGACAATGTATAGAGAATTATGATGGAAACGAGTATTATGCTGAATGTATCAAAATAAACAGATTGTTTTTTGAATCTGGTGAAGAACAAGAAATAAAAAATACAATATGCCATGAATTGATACATTCTTTTCATATGTGTATCGACACAAATTGTGGTCACAGAGGGCTTTGGAAAATATATGCTGAGCAAATGGAAGAGAATTATCCAGATAAATATGTTATTAGAAGACTAACTAAAACTAGTGAACAATATACAGAAGCTTTAAAAGCTAGAGTGACTGAAAGAAGAGATAGCATCAAAAAGAAGGAAAGGAGAATGTAATATGGATAGAAAAGAAGTCTTAAAGTCGTGGAGAATAGACGAGAGTGTCGTAAAATTAGTGAATACTCTTTCGGAAACGTTAGGAATCAAAAAAGGGGAAGTAGTAGAAAAGGCTATAATCCAACTTGCAAAACAGACAAGCAGAGAAGAAACACTTAACGAGATGAAAGATAAGCTTGATGAAATGATGAACGAAATCAAGATCATCAGAATGTATCATATCCTTGACACATTGAAGCGAAGCGACTACAGCAATATTAAAAATGTACCTTCCCTTACATTGAAATTCGATGAAGATGGCAAATACGGGAACAAGGGAGATTATGTGGTTAAAATAGAAGATGTAGATAAGCTTACAGAGTACTTATCAAAGACAACAAACTACTATGATAAAGCATTGGTAGAGGTGATTAAGAAAACTTCTAAAGCAGAAAGAAAATGAAAACATTAGTAGTTGTAAAACAAAATATATAGAAAAAATAGCGAAGAGTATCACGTGATACTCTTCGCTATTTTGAAAAGATATCTTAAAATAAAACACACTGTGTGTTTTATTTTAAGATTCCTATAGGAGGGTTTAGTGGTGAGTCAGCAATATGAGAAATACTGCAAAAAGTATGCATACAACACTCAGCAGAAAATGCAGTTGAAGAAGGCGGATGGTGAAGGACTGGATCTCAGCTACATGTGTAACCCACGTTACGACTGGGAGCAGATGAAGGAGATAAGGCTATGTCTTTCACAGGGTATTGATCCAACGCCTTTCTGTCATCCTGATATTCCTTCAGAACAGATGAAAGGCATGCGACAGGGATTGTTTGAAAATAATGCAGTGTATGATGCAAAGCATGAGGCAGTGCAGAAAAAAAGACTGCTTAGATATATCATCGTTGCAGTCTTTATTGCAGTGATTGTGTCAGCGTCTGCACTGTGCTTCTGGAAGAAGGATACAATCACAAATATGTTTCAGAGTATACATCTGGAATTGAAGACAGATGAACTATCAATCGGTGAGTCAAAGGCAGAAAGCATTGACTATATGGATTACATCAAATCCTACAGCAGAGACTGTCATCTGACTATTCCAAAAACAAAGCTTGATAAGATGGGGACTTACAGAGTCAAGTATGTTCTTTTCAATGATATGAAGAAGATAGAGAAGTATATGACAATCAGAGTATATGATGATGTGCCTCCAGTTCTATCTCTTTCAAAGACGGATGAAAGCATTACGTATGGAGGCTCATTCAATTCAGAATCCTACATACAGAGTGCAGTCGATAATGAAGATGGAGATATAAAAGATAGAGTGAAGACAGAAGGAAGTGTTGACTGTTCCAAGTCTGGAACGTATAAGATAAGATATTATGTAGAGGATGATGCAGGAAACATGACTGAAAAATATCTCAATGTATCAGTGGCAGAAAAGCCACAGCAGACAGTCAGTCCATCAGCTGGTCAGCAGTCTGCATCGAATGGTTCTCAGCAGAGTACTCCTTCCAAGACAGGCGGTTCCAGCAGTTCCAGAAAGGTGACTGCATCTTCAAGGGTGTTCAATTTTTCATCATCAAGCGACATGAACCAGACATATAATCAGGCAGTTCAGTATGCACAGAGCCAGATTAATGCAGGTCATGCAAATGGATATAATGTTGCTCCAATTCAGGGTGCAGATGGAATATATACAGGATACAGAGTGACGTTTTCATAGAGAGGAGATATCATGTCTCTTCTCTTTTTTTTTATTTAACAGGAAGCATCCATGTAATGCCCGTTGAATAGTATCTTGTAAAATACAGCCATCATTGAGATGTAATTTACATGGATGCCTGTCTCGTTTCTGACTGCTCTTTCAGTGCTTTTCGCCTTATAAGGACTGATCGTACCATTCAGTCTCTTATAGTAGTCATTAGTGATAAATTCTTTGTAAACAGGTTTTTCAGTTCCATCGGTGATGTATCCATCAATGACGGATATATCCTTACTGCCCTGAATCCTGATTCTATTTTCAATTACAGTAGCTAGTCTGATGCCTTTTCGATGGGCGATATCTATATCACTCATCCCTGAAGAGAACATCTCTTCATAACTCTTCTTTTCTGCTTCAACTGGGGATTTAAGATATGAAAGAAGTTCTTTTATGATGCTTTTTCGTAGATTCTGTGAAATCCAGTCTTTTTCCGCCTTGCTGAAGATATCCTTTCTGCTGATATCCTTTCTGTGTAGCATGTTGTTCATGTGTTCTGGAACAGGAATGATAGTCATATGCTGATACTGCGTGTGAGAGTTCATTTCATCCTCTGATTGAATGCCAGTAAAGATGTGAAGCCTATATTCCTCATCATAGGATACTCTTACATAAGTGCATTCCTTCTTTATCCACTTAGATATCCTAGTTCTGACCTCATCATAATTTATAGTCATATAGCTGACTGAATGACTACCCTCAGTTCTTGCAATGAGATTGGTAGAACGTGAGCAGTATTCTGAATCAATCCAGTTGATGATGCGAAAGAAGCTGTCTCTATCTTCTTTGCTGGTAATATTCTTTTCTGAAATTGTGGCGTGGCTGTCTTCTAGACGTTCTCTAAGAAGCAGGAATGTTCTAAGGATGATGAGTGCATCATCCTTAGCTTCATTTCCTATGACAGGAAAACCGTATAATTTTGCAATGTCATTGATTGAAGGTCTGCTGACTGTGCCGTGTGATCTTCTATTGAAGTCGAAATCCGTATAGGATGAAATATCAATGAAATTATATGACTGAAGAGTGATGCCATGCTTCACGATGAAGCTGATAAGTGTCTGTGGTTCATATCCAACAATGAGTTCACGACCACTAAAAGCATGCTTGACCTTTATGATGAATGCTTCATCTTCTGGAGAAGCATTGCAAAGCAGATTTCCCTTCATGTCATAAACTGCCAGTCTTCCATCCTTTACATATCCTGCAACTATTCTTTTTTTATCATTCATAATCATCACACCCCATTTCATATTCATAGCACATATATATACTTCATATTTATAAAGACTTTCCTGTTTTCTTTCCATTATTTGACTGTTGTACTTAATGCATAGGCGATATTTGCTGATACGACTCCTGAAGGAATACCGTCTCCTTTATGTAATGCGATATAGCACTTTCTGTTACACCAGACAATTCAGATAATTGTCTCTGTGTCATCTTTTTCTCATTAAGTAATGCTTTTATACGTTCTCCAGTACTTTTCATTTTATCATTTTCAGCCTTCATTGTTATAAGGAAATTAGTGTTTAAGTGTTATCGCTTCACTTTTTTAAATTAATCTTCTACAAAGATAACATTTCCGTTTTCTGAATAAATTGAATAACTACCTTCCAACGTTGCACAAATATCATCACCACAATCATAATGATAAATATCAATCTTGCCTTTGCAAGAACAGCGCCAATCATGGATATTTAACATATTGTAAATGAAGTTTCCGTTGCCTTTTTTAAAAACAAACACTTTAGTTTCTCCATCGCCATAACTGTTAGGTACTAGCATAGTAAAGTTACTATTTCCAATTTTTAAAGAACCGATATCACTCATTGTGCAATATGCACGATTCGCATTACTTAACATTCTGTTAAATCTCTTTTCGTGAGCCTTGGCATTTAATGTTTTAGATAGTTCACAATATCCTTGACTTCTAACAATTTCTTCTTCATCTGTAGCAAAGAATAATTCAACAAATTCTTCAAATGTCTTTGCTTTTCTCCAACATTTTCTTGCCCATTCATTAATAGGCATTCTAAATCTTTCGCCTTTTTCGTTGTAGTTGGTATCTAGCAGGCATCTCTTTGCAAAGTCTGTGATTCTTGTTTCTTTTTCAAATTCAGTAAATTTCATAATTCTTGATCTCCTTTATTTTTTTGAAATTGGTGTTCTAAGTGTTATCGCCTCACCTTATTTCAAACCGTTTTACCAATTATGTTTATCAATCTTTATACCTATTTTCTTGCCAAATAAATAGGCGGTTTTGCCATTTGGCATTATAACTCTATTGTACTTAATTATAAGTTTAAATTCACCAATCAACCTTATTAAAGTACTAGGATTGACTCCATATTTTTCATTCTTTTTGCAGAATTTTAAACGCATATCTTTTTTACATGTTTCCACTTTATATTCAAGAACCAACGTTTCTCCATTTGTTACCATTGGAATTAAATAAGTTGTCTTCATAATCTCAGCATCCCTTCTTATATTTCTTTAAGTAAACCATGAGGATTTCTGCAACAACGCTGTTGTCCTCATCTTCTTCAGCAACCATTTGAAGAAATTCCATATATTCACTGATGTATCTTCCGTCATTTAAATCATAGATGATTTCATCAATATAATTATCTTCGTCCAAAAGATTGTCACGGTATTCATAAGGGTCAAAATCCTCAGCCAGTGCATCAAGTTCTTCAGCTAGATGTTCTACTGTCATACCTTCACGGTATCTGTTGTCCCAGCATAAATTCTTAATTTCCTTTACCATTGCTTCATGTGATACTAAATTTTCCATATTTTTATTCCTCCTAATTTTTAACGGCTTCTCAGCCTCGCCTCCTATAGGTGCACGCCCTTAAAGGCGAATGTCAAAGGAGGAGTCCCGAAGGGAAGCTCCTTGACAGAGACAAGGGTGTGCAACAGGTATTTTCTTTTAAACTAGAACAGAATCAATGACAATGAAAAAGGATGCGTAGTCTGTGCAGCATGGACAGGCGTAGCATCCGTGATGCAGATGGTCCGAGAGGCAACGAGGGCATCTGCATCTGATCTTTTGATTTTTTATTTAACTAGACCAAAAATAATGAAAATGATAAAGCGAGGAAGCTTCAGCTGACGAGCCTGTGCGTGCGGTATGAGGTGCACCGAAGTCGCACGCACCGAAATTTTTTTAAAAAGAAGAATTCCTATAAAAGGAAATCTTCTTGATTAGTTATTACCAACTTGAACAGTATGCAATTGTATATTCTTCAAAATCAGTATCATCTAGAATGTTATTGATGATGTCAATTGTTTCTTTTATGTCTTCCAAATAGTATTGATCATATTCATTTCTGCCAAAAAAGAACCCTTCAGCAGTCGGCAACAGTTCAGCAATCATATCAGCATTCTTTATCACTCTGCCAGGCACATATACCTTAATATATCCATCTTTCTGCACCACTTGGACATCACGTCCATTCTTTTTCTCTATTTCTTTCACTTTTTCAATATCATCTCCAAAAGATTTGTAATCAAGGATATACCCATCTTCAATGATTGCAGTGTCTATTACCTTCTGACATGTGTCTCTTAATTCAATCAATTTTGCCTGTGACACTTCGTAGATTCCACAATCATCTTCACCGCCCTGTACATTCTGCACAAACCAATTATGAATCTGATTTGCCTTTCTCCAATAGCCTACATCTTCAAAATCACCATCTTCAAAAATTTTATCGAATGATAATCCTTTCATTTTCTTGCTTTTTATTAAGAACATATCTAATCCCATTTTACTTGTCTCCTTTTCATTTGAAATTGGTGTTTCAAGTGTTATCGCCTCACTATGTTATTTACTTTGTTAATGGTTCAGTATGATGAATATAACCTGTAATCTTCCAATCGCTTTATTCATTTTAATCTAAAAAGAAAAATGTAAGATTTGTAGCATGATTGAAAAAATATGTTTTTCCTACTACGTAACTAGACCTTTCATCTGCTTCTGTTATCAATATAGTAAATCCTAAATCATCAATATTCCTTATGATTCCTTTTTTTGTGTATGTATCATTTGGAAAAAGCCAGATTCTTCTTCCTTTGTAATTCTCTTTGTTATATTCCATGTTTTTCTTTCCTTCTTTCTTAAAGTTAGTGTTTTGCGTGTTATCGCTTCACTATGTTTCAAATTATTTATCCATAAATTCTGTAATACTCTTTAATTCCAAAATCTGTAACAATAAATAATGGTTCACCAACAAAATTCTTATAAATTAAATGCTTTCGTTCAAGACTTGATAATACACCTCTCAATTTCTTAGGCTCGATATTAATTTCATCAATTGTGAAATATGTTGCGTTATCATCTAAGTCACTTTCTAAATCACCATAATTTAGAAAATCACCAATAGATTCAATTACTTTTAGTTCTAATTCTGTGTATTTCATGCTCTATTCCTCCTCAATTTTAAGGCGTGCTCGCCTCGCCTCCTCTGGGTGCACACCCTTGAAAAAGTCGAATGTCAAAGGAGGAGTCCCAACGGGAAGCTCCTTGACATGAGACAAAGGGTGTGCAACAGGCATTTTCTTTTCAGCTAGATCTAAAATAATGAAAATGAAAAAAAGGATGCGGAGTCTGTCTGGCAGGACAGGCGGAGCATCCATGAAGGTGCAGAAGGTCCGAGGTGCACTGAGGGAGTCTGCACCTGATCAATTAGATTTTTTATTTAACTAGAACAAGAATAATGAAAATGAATTGGCGAGGAAGCTTCAGCTGACGAGCCTGTGCGTGCAGTCGGAGTAGCAACGGAGGGTGCACGCACCGAAAAATATTAAAAAAGTATGGAAATTAATCCATACTTTAATTAGTTAAATACAATCCTTATAAATAGTTCTAAATTCTTCGAGATAAGTGCTGAACTCTGATGGATTCTCACAGGCAATGAAATGTTTTGAGTAATTCGGTGACGGAATGAAATAACGATAGCCATGTTTTAATGCACCTACATGGAATAATGATATTTCCTTTTCGTTGATATCTTCCAAATCACCACAATAATAGAGAACGAATGGGGGACATGGAATCTTCTTGAGTGATGAAGGATAATCATCATCTATGAGGGTGACAATTTTCTGTCACTATGGCAAGTCCTTTTTGAAAAGATTCTGTCTTCATATCTTTCTTCCTCCTTTACACATACTTCCATATAAACACAATATTTCTGTAATACAAATATATGGGTGCATCCTTAGATAAGGATGCCACCGCATTTGTCTTAATCTGCTATCTGTCGGAATTGTTCCTCTTAGCGATATCTTGGTGAAAATACTGGTGTTTCATGTTCCATATCGAAAGCGCTATATGCCTCTTCTTCTGGAATTTCAAGCACTCTTGTTACTTGCTTTGTTTCAAAATCCAATCTTATTGCATCATTGAGCGTATAGTATTGTGCATCTGCTTTTGAAAGTTTTTTAGTTGCACGGATACAGATAGAATCTCTCTTTCCATAACAAACTTCTAAATATATCATTGCTTCATGTGATACTAAATTTTCCATATTTTTATTCCTCCTAATTTTTAACGGCTTCTCAGCCTCGCCTCCTATAGGTGCACGCTCTATAAAAGCGAATGTCAAAGGAGGAGTCCCGAAGGGAAGCTCATTGACAGAGCCAAAGGGCGTGCAACAGGTATTTTCTTTTAAGCTAGATCAGAATCAATGAAAATGAAAAAGGATGCGGAGTCTGTGCAGCATGGACAGGTGAAGCATCCTTGGTGGAGACCGTCCGACAGCGATAGGGGGTCTCCACCTGCTCTCTTGATTTTTTATTTACTAGAGCAAAATGAATGAAAATGAAAAAAGCCATGATGGAATGGGTATTGCAGTTATCATAATAGGCTAATAGGCGTTTTTCCTGAAAACATAAAAGACAGCATGGAAACCATGCTGTCAGTATTAGTGAGCAATTTCAGATATTTTTTTATAAAGCTTGTAGTACATGTCTTTGATGTCCTCTGCATCATCAATCAGAATTCTAAGGTCAGTAGGTCCACCGTATTTTCCTTCAGTCTGATACCACATCACAGCATGGTCATAAGCATTAAAATCTTCCCAATATTCATATAGTTCTTGAATTACACTTTCAAGAGTATCAATTTCTTCTGAATTCAAATCAAAAGATATATCCTCACCTTCTGGGCTATTGTTGATGAATTCTAGATAAGTAAAGGCACTATTCCATTTTACGCCCCAGTCAATTTCGTTGCCTGCCTCTTCGATAAGCTTAAATAACTCTTCCTTTGATAGATTTTCCATATTTTATTCCTCCTTGATTTTAAGGCGTACTCGCCTCGCCTCCTAAAGGTGCAACCCCTGATCAGGCAAATGTCAAGGAGGAGTCCCGCAGGGAAGCTCCTTGATATTTGCCAAGGGGGTGCAACAGGTATTTTTTTTTAGCTAGAACTAAAATAATGAAAATGATCATTTAGATTTATATTTAACTAGACCAATAACAATGAAAATGAACCGAATAAATATTAAAAAAGAAGACTTCCTACATAAGGAAATCTTCTTAAATGTCTATTAACTTTAACAGTAATCAAATTCTGATGGCACTATAAGTGACTGATTCCAGATACTCATTGGCTTCATCTTTCGAGTAAAACAATCTTTCCTGATATGCCTGCCCTATGAAGTCAATACTTACAAGGTCATCACCAAACCACATTGTTTCTATATTATCTGAATTACAGCAGTTATATCTGATGCAGTCATATCCACCCAAAAGGATGCAATAGACGTCCCCTGCATAGTTTTCAAATGCGACAGCAACTCCAACAGTTGGCGTATACGAGTCATATGTTTTACATACTCCTGTGTAGACATCATATGTGTATCTTTCCTCAGTTCTGACAGGGAATACATCTGTCAGTATCTTGAAATTACTCATATTCTTTTCGAGCCATTCAGCGTCTTTATTCATCGGCTCATTTATAACAAATCTACCAAAATTTAATATTTTGATTATTCGCAAGCAACAGCACCGCCAATCGCATAAAGTGCACCACCTATATCACCAACTGCACCACTAGTCTAAAAATCAGAATATACACAACTGCACCACCTCATGGGTGGTCTTTTTGTACTATCATGATATTGGAGACAATGTCTCTAATATTATGAAAGGAGCCGAAAAATTATGGCCGTAAAATTCAATCTGAGACTGTGCCTGCAGCTAATGGATCAGGGAATTTCTCTTAATACCATTTCCAAGCAATACCACATAAGCAAGCACACCTCATCGAAAGTAAAACGAAGAAAGGAGGAATTAGAATTTGATACTGCAAAATTAGAGTGTTATTCAGATACGGAATTAGGAAAGCTGTTCTTCCCTAATCTTTATGAAAGTGAAGACATCTATGCCCCTATAGATTATGAATATATTCATAATGAATTATCTAAACCTGGAGTCACTCTGAAGCTATTGTGGAATGAATACTGCATCAAGATAAATGATGGTAAGTATCCAGTAAGCTATTCAAAATTCTGCAGAGGATACACAGAACATGTTCAGAATCACAACTATACCAACCATATCCAGCATAAGCCAGGTATTCGTACTGAAGTAGACTGGAGTGGGCCTACAATGCATTATACTGTCCCTTCTACAGGCGAAGTGGTTAAGGTATATCTATTTGTAGCTACACTCCCTTTCTCTCAGTATTCATATGTAGAAGCTACAAAGGATATGAAGATGGATACATGGATCAATTGTAATCGTCACATGTTTGAGTACTTTGGTGGATCTACAGTAAGAGTAGTCTGCGATAACCTTAAGACAGGAGTTGTAATGCATCCTAAAAACGGAGAAATCATCCTTATTGATACTTACAGTGATTTTGGAAATCATTATATGACTGCCATCATGCCTGCACAGGTCAGAAAGCCGAAGCAGAAGGCAAGTGTTGAAGGCACTGTAGGAAAGATAGCTACTGTCATAATCGCTTCATTAAGAAACAGAGAGTTTAATTCATTTGAAGAACTATATAAGGCAGTTAGAGAAAGACTTGAGGTGTTCAACTCCACACCATTCCAAAAGAGAGATGGAAGCAGAAAGGAAGTATTCGAAGAGGTAGAGAAGAAAACACTAAGACCACTCCCTGAATTTCCTTTTGAGGTATGTCACTGGTTTTATTCAAGAAAGGTACAGCTTAACTGTCATATCGCTTATAAAAAGAACTGGTATTCAGTTCCATATGAATATGTAGGCAAGATGGTAGATATTAAGGTGACTGAGACCACATTGACTACCTATTATCAGAATAAGCGCATTAATGTACATAAGGTGTTTCCAGATTACGTTAAAAACAGATATTCCACATATGATCATGATATGCCAGAGTCTGTCAAAGTAACAGAATGGGATGATGAGCGTATAAAAAAATGGGCCAGTAAAATTGGTCCTTACACTAGAAAGGTAATAGATAATATATTTCTAACTAGCATAGTCAAAGAACAGGGATATAATCCTGCATTAAGTGTACTGCATCTAAGTGATAAATATTCAAAAGAAAGACTCGAAATATCCTGCCAGATAGCTTTGAGTAAATATCCATCACCTAGATATAGACATCTTAATGCCATTCTAGCCAACAATCAAGATAGACAGAATTTATAGGAAAATATGAAAAAGGAAGAGAAAGCAACAGGCCATTTAAGAGGGCCTGAATTCTATGGAGGCAGATCAAAATGATTGATAATGAAACTATAAGAAAGGCATCTGAGATGGGCATTATTGATGTCATTGATGCAGTAAATACAGTTGAATCTAATACTACTTATATCACTTTATCATTTGATGAGAAAATCAAGATGATTATAGATATGGTATATCAGTGTAGATATAACGAAACAGTAAAGAAACTGAAGAAAAGAGCTAAGCTTCGCTATTTAGAAGCGGATCTAAGGGATGTTCATTACACTGATAATCGTCTCATAACTGAAGATCTTGTTTCTTCTTTAGCTACATGCAGCTTTATGAATCTGAATACAAATCTGGTTATACATGGTCCCTGTGGTACAGGTAAAACATGGCTTGCCTGTGCCATAGCTAATGAGGCTATTAAACAAAGACATAAGGCATTCTATATTAGACTTCCTAGATTACTTGAACTATATGATAACATGAGAAACTCTGGAAAGAGCCTATCCCAGGCAGTGCAGAAGTATGCCAAGTATGAACTTTTGATACTGGATGAATGGTTGATGTATGAAATGAGTGATAAGGATAAGCAGTTCATTTCAGAATTAATGGAAGTAAGACATGATACGTGTTCAACTATCTTCTGTAGTCAGTATCCAACTGAAGACTGGTATGATAAGCTGCATAAGTCAACATTGACAGAAGCTCTGCTTGATAGAATAGTACATAATAGAATCGATATAGATATGGGTACTGAAAATTTTAGAATAAAATAAGGGAATTATTTAGCCAATCATGACTATCATGATTGGCTATTATTCTGGTAAGAGTTAGGTGGTGCACTTAATGCGACAGGGGTGGTGCATAGGTCTGCGACTACCGGTGCAATTACGAGCGAATAATCAATTTTATTCATCTTTCATTTCTCCCGATTCTAAAGATACCCACTACAGTGGTAATTAGTCAATTGTTTTTTAAGATATTATGAAATCTATGTATTGGTGTTTCGGTATCTGAAGTCACTGAACAGACAGGATGCTGAAGTCACTGAACAGACAGGATGCATTGACGAAATGACACTATTATGATACTCTAATGATACTATTTTGCTGAAGGGAGTATGAAGATGGGGTTGGGAGAAGTAATTAAACAAACAAGACAAAAAATGTTTTTAACACAGGATGAATTTGCTTCTGAACTTGAAGTTAGTATTTCTACAGTAAAGCGTTGGGAACTTAACAAAGCAAAACCAAATATAAAAGGTATGAAAGCAATTAAATCTTTTTGCAAAGAAAATGGGCAGTCGTATGAATTTATTGAAAAACAATGGTTTGGCTACTCGGAGGAGGAAAATGAGTGAATAAAACAATTAAATTTGTCGATTTGTTTGCTGGGATAGGTGGAATACGAAAAGGGTTTGAGTTAGCTTGTAAAGAAAAGGGATTTCATACAAAATGTGTTTTCACATCAGAAATCAAACCTTATGCGATAAAAGTTTTAAACCAAAATCATCCCAATGAAACAGTAAATGGAGATATTACGCAAATTGAAGCCAAAGATATACCAGGTTTTGATTTCCTCCTTGCTGGATTTCCTTGTCAGGCGTTTTCCGCTGCAGGAAAACGTTTGGGATTTGAAGACACACGAGGGACATTGTTTTTTGAAGTTGAACGCATTTTGAAAGAAAAACAGCCATATGGTTTTGTGCTTGAAAATGTTGAAGGACTTGTAAATCACGACCGTGAAAAAGTAGGAGATAAAATAGGTCGAACATTAACTACGATATTGGAACATTTAGATTTTCTTGGTTATAAAGTATCGTGGAAGGTTCTTAATGCCAAGTATTTTGGTGTACCACAAGAAAGAAAACGTGTATATATTGTAGGAACAAAAAAAGAGTATCCTAACATTGACAGATTTCATCATATGAGTTGTTCTTTATCTGATGTTTTGGAGCGAGGCATGGCAACAACTGACAGTAAATTCACAAGACTGTTGTTAGAACATTATACTGTTGAAGAATTATGTGGAAAGTCGATAAAAGATAAGCGTGGCGGAAAAAATAATATTCATAGTTGGGATATAGGAATAAAAGGTTCTGTTAGCAAAGAACAAAAAGAATTGCTTAACAAAATGATGACGGAACGCAGAAAAAAGAAATGGGCAGAGGTATACGGCATTGATTGGATGGATGGTATGCCTCTTACCATTGAAATGATACGCTCTTTTTATGATGTTTCTAACTTAGAGGAAATGTTAGAGGATTTAGTGAAGAAAAAATATGTACGAAAAGAATATCCAAAACGTAAAATTGGTAATCGTAGAGAACAAGACTCAAGTTTGCCATTAGGATATAATATTGTTGCAGGAAAAATGTCCTTTGAAGTTAGCAAGGTGCTGAATCCAAAAGAGATTGCTCCTACCTTAGTTGCAATGGATATGCAACGTTTGTTTGTCCCTGATGGAAATGGAATTCGCCCTTTAACTCTTAGAGAGGGACTTAGATTGTTTGGGTATCCTGATGATTATAAATTTGATGTTTCCGTTGATGAGGGGTATGATCTTTTAGGGAATACGGTGGTTGTTCCAGTAATAAGAGCGGTTTCAGAAAGAGTTCTAGATATATACGAAAGGGATTGTGAAAAATGAAATTAACAGCACAACAAGTTTATGACAAACTTATCAACGAAGATAAGATAAAAACATTAAAAGGACAAATTCGCTTTCATTTAGGCGATGTTAGTATTATCGTGAAAAAGAAAGACGTTGTTGGCAATATTATTCAAGAATGGCTTGAGGGATGGCTTTCAGCAAGAGATATTGAATTTGACCCGAACCCAAATACTCAAATGCCACCTGATGTGTATTTGAATCCAGATAATCATACGCAGAATCTTTTGGAGATAAAAGCGTTTAATAGAGAGTCAAGTCCCGCCTTTGATATAGCAGACTTCAAAGCATTTGTGAATGAATTGATTGAAAAACCTTATCATATTGATACTGACTTCCTTATTTTTGGTTATGTAATGGATGAAGAAACTGGTGATGTTATTGTCAAAGATCTTTGGCTAAAAAAAATATGGGAAATAACAAAGCCAATGAGTAACTGGCCTATTACAGTTCAATACAAAAATGGTATTTTGCAGAAGATGCGACCAGGAAATTGGTACACCACAAGAGGAAATGCCCATGTGTTCGAGTCGATGACAGATTATTTATCTGCTTTTGAAGAAACTATATATCAAAACCCTGAAACAAGGACACAAGGTGCTCAATGGAAAAACAGGTTTAAGAGAAGTTATAAAAATCACTATGGAGTTGATATCGATTTTCCTAAATGGGATGACATTAAAGGAAAATACGGAAGGTGCTGATTTGCCTAAGTTACCGTATGGTGATAGGCTATAGGGTTCACTTGAATTATCTCAATCTATAGTGTGAAATGATAAAGCATAATTGAAGGACATATATATCCTTTTAAGGTCATCAGCTATTGGTAGTAGCTGGTGGCTTTTTTTAGTATATAAGTTGATTGCTTTTTCACTCTTTATTTTGATATGTCATTGAATTTGTGTTAGTGTTATCTATAGGAACGGAAAGGTGGAATGTATTATGGCGTTGAAATCAGCGTACAATTATGTTAGGGAAAACATCGACAGCAACTTTGATAAATACGTTGCAGATAACGTATCTTACGGCTGTGAGGAGGATATTGAAGATATTAAGAGATGGATATCTGAAGAAGGGGAAGACGCTCAGGTAGCATTATATTATGCTCAGCATGAAGGGGCGTACGTATTCAATGACTTTGATATCTATGTTGAAGGAATGGACTTCACGTATGAAAACTATCTTATTACAACTCTAAAGAAGGCATTAGCCGTGCTTGAGTTGCAGGATGAGATATTTGATAACGTGACAAACTGATAAGAGACATGAGGAAGATCCTTGTGTCTTTTTTTTGATTCTCTAGGTAATTGCGGTCCATCGAGGGTGACCGAGGGTGCTATTGCAAAAATAGAAGTAGAATGATAAAATATCTCTGTCCTGAAAAGGACTCTCATAATTTTCCTGTCCTCCTCTTATATATATATTTCGCACAAATGGATTCCTTCCCTGAATTCGTGCGAATTCCATTCTCACGAGGACAGTGCGAACCTGCCAACTTTAAATAGGCTGTAGACTGCTGGATACCTAACAGCAGTCTCTGTCTGTTCAGACAGGTTGCGAAGATGCATAACCAATGATATAATAATCCTAGTCCCATATAGGATACTCGTAGGATGAATGATGCAATTTACTTCAGGACAGGCTTGATGCCTGTCTTTTATTATAGATAGTCTGGTATTCAGAACCTCGGGTGATGTTGACATCAGACAAAGAATTCTTTACAATATATATGTATTTCCTTTTGAGAGGAAGATATGTATTCGAGAGGAATGGGAGAGATGGTGGCATCTCTCCCATTTTTTTGTTTTAGATAGAAGATATAAAGGAGAAAATAATATGAAAGTGATCAGATGCAAACTGCAACAGCAGACCGCAAAGCCTATAAATGATAATCAGAAAGACTACTACTTTGCATGTCCCCTCAAGGATGTGGACGTCGGTGATGCTGTTCTTCTACAGTATTCAGTCTCACGTGAAAGAAGAAAAGGAGATGTAAGAAGAGGACACTCAACATACGTCACAGTCGGAAGAGTAGAAGAGATCTTTGAAGGGAAGGCATGGGACCTCATGGAGAAGTATCATCCGACAGCAACAGCTGTATGCCGTCTTGAGGAGCAGTTTCAGAAGTATGATGCATTCTGGGACAGACTCAACAAGGCTAAGATGATGGCATCCTCTCTTCATAAGACTTATGATCAGCAGGACCACAAGATAGCTGTAGTCCGCAAGTCAAAGAGAAGAGAAGAGTACGAAAGACGAATCGAGGCGAAAAAGAGAAGAAAGGAACTCAACAAGAAGAAGATGCTGGAACAGCAGAAAAGAAAATCTGCAAGAAAGGCAGGTTACAAGAAGAACAGGTCTGAAGGAAGTAAGACAGCTACTCCAGAGAAAGCTGTGGAAGAATGAGGATAGCAGGCTATCTCCGAGTCTCAACGCTGAAGCAGGCGGAAGATGGCGTATCAATCGAGATGCAGAAGAGAATCATCATCAATCACTGTGAGATGCTTGAAATCATCTCAGATGAGTCTGAGATAAAATGGTACATAGATGACGGATGGTCTGCAAAGAGTCTTGAGAGACCAGCTATGAGATCTCTCATAGGCGATATAAAGACCAGACAGATGGACCTGATTATTGCCTACGACATGTCAAGAATCAGTCGTGATATCATGGATATGATGTCACTGCTGAAGATGCTTGACAAGTATGGAGTATCTCTCAAGTGCCTTTATGATAATCCTTCCTTCGAGACTGCAAGTGAGCGATTCATGACTACAATAAAAATGGCAACACACCAGTATGAGCGAGAAAGAACATCTGAGCGTACAAGAGATGCAATCATCAATATAGCTGAGTCAGGAAGATATCCATTCAGTGGTATGAAACATTACGGATACATGAAAGATGATGACGGCAGGATGGTGCTCAATCCAGAAGAGGCATCCTTGGTTCTGGAGATATTCCAGATGGCGTGTGAAGGCTACCGAATGAGAGAGATAGTCAGAATGGCGAATATACGTCAGGACAAGGAAATCTTCACGATGGGACGCATCAGGAGGATTATCAAGAACAGGAAATACACAGGAACTATAAGCGTGTATGGCAAGGATTATGATGGTCTGATTCCTGCAATCATCACTGATGAGATACAGAAGAAAGCTGAAAGTAATCTCGTGACCCATTCGCATAAGTCAGATAGATACATCTTCACATCCGTTCTCATATGCAGGAGATGTGGCAGTACGCTCCTGTGCAAATCGGCATATGGCAAGATGAAGAAGATGTATCTCTATTATTTCTGCCCAACATGTAAGAAGAGGATACGTCAGAGCGATGTGGAGGATGAACTCTCAGAGTTTAAAGTGGATAACGCTACAAATGACTTCAAGAACCGTTATAACGCCCTCAGAGACATTGAAACCCTGCTCCTTAGCAGGAGGAGCAAATTGAACGATAAGTTCCTGGAAGGAGCTGTCAGTGTCGAAAACATGCAGATTATGCTGACTGCAATAGAAAATGAACTCAGAGATGCAAGAAGAAAGCGTTCCGCCATTCAGAGTCTTGATGCAGTGAGAGTGTTCAGCGATTTTGAAGATGCTGAACAGAAGAAGGCATTTGTTGAGATGCATATCAGACGAATCGTTATTGATATTCAGGAAAAGAGGGTGCTTACAATCGAATTCAAGGAATCTGAGACAAGTGCAGAAAAAAATATAATTCCATAATAGGAATTAAATTGACAATAAGGAATATAAGTGATATTATATAGATGCAAGGAGGAGATGAGAATGGATAAGAATAAGAAAGCCATTCTTGCACAGAGAGTAAAAGAGAGGATGAGGATGCTTGGCATGAATGCACTACAGCTTTCAGAGAGTAGTGGTGTATCACAGAGCATCATAAGCCGTCTAACAAACGAGAAAGCTTTTCCTTCAGCTGGCAATCTGGAGAAGATTGCTATGGCACTTAATACGACAGGTTCATATCTTCTTGGAGATTCAGAAACCTGTGAGAGACGAAGTCTCGATGAAATCAAGAACAAAGTCAGAGGACAGCTTGAAGAACTCACTGTCGAGGAGAAGGCGGAACTCGCTTGGTTTATCCTTACTCCAGCAAATAAAAAATAAAAAAACATAGTAAAAAACAATATCATTCCATCACATAATGTGGTAAAATGATATTGCAAAATTTGATACATATAAAAAAGCTCCAGCCTAATAAGCTGGAAGCCGATAGATTAACATCAAAAGGAACTTGAAGTTAATTGATGAATGATCAAGCACAAAGGCTTGATTGATATATAATATCCTTAAGTTGAAGTTTACTTCACGAAAGGGATTATATCATAATCATTAATAATTGACAACAAGCAGGCGATGTTAACATTGTCTGCTTTATTTATACCCTGATACAGAGTTCAATCATTAAGAATGGTGGAGCCTAGGAGGATCGAACTCCTGACCTCCTGCGTGCAAAGCAGGCGCTCTCCCAGCTGAGCTAAGGCCCCG
>ENA-OQHI01000100-OQHI01000100.1-human-gut-metagenome-genome-assembly--contig:-NODE-100-length-70380-cov-6.663784_pt1 | contig 70380 bp, 58 predicted proteins | sample MGYA00242561_ERZ504713 | MGnify/ENA primary metagenome ERZ504713 (study PRJEB26092, sample SAMD00036217) | human gut metagenome | host: Homo sapiens | study: EMG produced TPA metagenomics assembly of... | reverse complement strand
ATGCGGAAATAGCTCAGTGGTAGAGCACCTCCTTGCCAAGGAGGGGGTCGCGAGTTCGAATCTCGTTTTCCGCTCCATAGGGGCATAGTTCAATGGTAGAGCAACGGTCTCCAAAACCGTCGATCTGGGTTCGAGTCCTAGTGCCCCTGCCATAGCAAGCGTAGCCTGAGAGTTCAGCTCTCAGGCTTTTTTCATGTCTGCGTTTAGCAAGATACTACTTTATTAGCAAATAGTTTATGCAAGGCTTTGTCGCTAATCCCTTTACCTTGCATCTTACAAGCTTTTCTGTAACTTTCAAGACAATTTTATTGACAGTGTGACGGAAAAAGCATATAATAAAATAGTTTAGTAATACTGTGAAAGGATGCACTTGACAAGCATCCTTTTTCTTGTCTTTTATGAAGGAGAGAAAAGGAATAATGATTAGAAACGATATTCGTAATATAGCAATTATTGCCCACGTTGACCATGGTAAGACTACCCTGGTTGATGCTATGCTGAAGCAAAGCGGCGTTTTCCGTGCTAACGAGCGCGTTGAAGAACGTGTTATGGACTCCAATGCTCTGGAGCGTGAACGTGGTATCACCATTCTGTCTAAAAACACCGCTGTTATGCACAACGGCGTAAAAATCAACATTCTGGACACCCCGGGACATGCTGACTTCGGCGGCGAGGTTGAACGCGTACTGACCATGGTTGACGGCGTACTGCTGCTGGTTGATGCTTATGAAGGCCCGATGCCGCAGACCAAATACGTACTGCGTAAAGCATTGGAACAGCATCTGAAACCGATTGTTGTAATCAACAAGATTGACCGCCCCGACCAACGTGTTGATGAAGTTATTGACGAAGTTCTGGACCTGTTCATTGAGCTGGATGCAGATGAAGATCAGCTGGAGTTCCCGGTTGTTCTGGCTTCCGCCCGTAACGGTATTGCCAAACTGTCCATGGACGAGGAAAGCAATTCTCTGGAGCCTTTGTTCAAAGTAATTCTGGAAAACATTCCTGCTCCGGATGTTGACGTTAATGCACCGCTGCAGATGCTGGTTAACACCCTGGACTATGATGATTATGTAGGCCGTATCGTTGTCGGCCGCGTAGTTCGCGGTACTATCCGCAACGGTGAAAATATCACCCTGATGGACGAAGCTGGCAACCGTAACGGCAAAATCGGCCGCCTGTACACCTACCAGGGCCTGAAGCGTGTAGAAGTGCCTGAGGTTGAAGCAGGTGATATCGTTGCTCTGATCGGTTTGCAGGACGCTAACATCGGCGACACTATCGCTGATAGCGAAAATCCGGAAGCTCTTAAGGGCATCAAGATTGACGAACCTACCCTGTCTATGATTTTCTACGTTAACAACAGTCCGTTTGCTGGCCGTGAAGGTGAATTTGTTACCAGCCGTCATCTGCGTGACCGTCTGTTCAAAGAGGTTAAGACCAATGTTTCCATGCGTGTTACCGAGACCGAAAGCCCGGATGCTTATGAGGTTGCTGGCCGTGGCGAGCTGCATCTGTCCATTTTGATTGAAACCATGCGTCGTGAAGGCTTTGAGCTGCAGGTTGGTAAACCTAAGGTTATTATGCACCGCGATGAAAACGGCAAGCTGATGGAGCCTATGGAAGCATTGACTATCGATGTACCGCAGGACTTCATGGGCGCTGTTATGGAAGGCCTGGGCCTGCGTAAGGCTGAGCTGCAGAACATGACCGAAATGGCAGGCTATCTGCGTATGGAATTCAAGATTCCTGCTCGCGGTCTGATCGGTTTCCGTAACCAGTTCCTCACCGATACTAAAGGTAACGGCATTATGAACCACGTATTTGCCGGTTACGAAGAATATAAGGGTGAAATCCCCGGTCGTACCCGTGGCAGCCTGGTTGCTTTTGAAACCGGCGAAACCACTTCCTATGGTATCGGCAACGCTCAGGAGCGCGGCACCATGTTCGTTGTTCCTGCAGAAAAGATTTACGAAGGCCAGTTGGTTGGCGAAAACAGCCGTGAGGACGACATGGATGTTAACCCCTGCAAGAAGAAACATGTCAGCAACATGCGTGCTTCCGGCAGTGACGACGCTATCCGCCTGATTCCGCCTCAGACCTTCTCTCTGGAGCAGGCTCTGGAGCACATCAATGACGATGAGCTGGTTGAGGTTACTCCGAAGAGCATCCGTATGCGTAAGAAGGTTCTGGACCGTCTGGAGCGCGGTAAGATGCGTGGCCGTATGAAGAATGTTCAGGCATAATTTTTGACAATCTGTTAAAAATCTGCTACAATTAATATTACTAAGCAGGACTTTTTCCTATAGGCAGCGAATAATAGTCTAAATAACTGTTTTGGTTTGGAGGCTGATGGCCATGGGTTTAAAAAATACAGCAATGAAATTCTTTTGGTCTGATGAAATGGAAGAGCAGCAGGAGGAATATACCCGTCCGCGTCTGCTGAAATCCGGACATCTGAATATTATGGTGCGTACACCGAAATCCTTTGCGGACGTGCGTGAATATGCTGATTCGCTGATGAACGGCAGTGCCATTATGGTATGCTTTGATGCAGTTGACGAAGCACTCAGATATCGTATTTTTGATTATCTGAACGGTGTAAGCTACATCATTAATGCCGATGTGAAAAAAATTAATGACGATTTGCTGCTTTATGCGCCTGAACAGGTGCAGGTCAACAAAGAGGAAGCAAGAACTTCTTCTAATGTACGTTCCTGGCTTAGCAAATAAATAACAAAAGTTAGCCGTTGCTTGTCACCTTGCGGGGTGGCCGGCAACGGCTTTTTGTGTGCGGATACAGCAGGTGATATTTGCAAATAACAGCCCGGTGTGCTAAAATTATAAGCAATTTATTAATCCTATAAGCGATGCTGAACAAGAAAGAAGAGGTATATATGAGCGAAAAGAAAATGATGAAAAACGGTAAAAAATTAGGTGTTGTCGGTGGCCTTGGCCCTGCAGCAGCTGCAGAGTTCTTGCGTCAGTTCACCATGAGATGCCCGGCGAACTGCGACCAGGAGCATCCTGTTGTATATATGATCGGTGACTGCGATATTCCGGACCGCGGCACAGCAATTTTCGGCAAGGGTGAATCCCCGCTGCCGAAGCTGAAGGCTGATTTGCTGCAGCTGTGCGATATGGGCGCAGATGTGCTTGCTGTTCCTTGCAATACCGCACACTTCTTTATCGACCAGTTTGCTGATGAATTGCCGGTACCGCTGCTGCATATCGTTGACGAAACCGTTAAGGCTGCTAAAGAGCTTTCTCCGGAAAAGGGTGCCTGGATGCTGTCCACCAAAGGCACACGTGCGTGCGGACTGTATCAGAAATATGCCGAAAAGCGAGGACTGACTTTGTACATTCCGAATGAGGAGCAGAGCGATAAATCTCAGGAGGTTATCAACTGCGTTAAGGCTAACCAGCTGGCAAGGGCCGGCGCTATTATGAAAGAGCTGGTAGAGGAGCTGTGGGCTGAGCGTGATATTCCTGTAATGACCGCCTGCACCGAGCTGCCGCTTGGCTATGATGCATCCGGACTGCCGCAGGAGCGCAGCGTTTCCAGCATCGGTGCGCTGGCAGATGCCTGCGTGCGTGCGCTGTATGAAGAAGTAAAATAATATTTGTTTGCTGAACCACCTTGGCTTGAGAAATATGCATTATAGTGAATTGGCTGCCAAATGCGGATATTTGCAAAATACAAAGGAGAGTGAAGCCGACATGCGGGATATTATTGAAGAATATGCAGAGAAAAGGGCACAAAAGGCTGTTGCAGAAGCAGAAAGAGAAAATAATAAGAAAATAGTAGTAAAGCTTTCAGCTAAGGGTATGTCGGTAGATGAGATAGCAAGCTTGTTGGAGATAACAGAGGCCCAGGTAAGAGAGCTGGCAGATAAGAAAAGTGCCTGAAACAATAATAATTTAAAACGAAAAATGCCCTCGGTTTGCAGTGAATTTGTAAGCCGAGGGTTTTGCTTTTAGTGCAACCTAATATAAAAATTAACTTTTAGCGTAATTTTCCGGAAAAGCATTTTTACTGCGTTTATCCTAGCAGTGTGCTATAATATAAACATACTATCGCCGGCAGCAGCTGGAGCAGCTTCTGCCTTTTGTTAACAGAGGTAAAAAATATGCAAGAATTTTTAATTGTAAAGGGTGCGCGACAGCACAACCTGAAAAATATAACGGTAGAAATACCGCGCAATAAAATGGTAGTTATCACAGGCCTCAGCGGCAGCGGCAAAAGCAGCCTGGCCTTTGATACGATTTATGCCGAAGGCCAGCGCCGCTATGTGGAATCACTTTCGGCCTACGCCCGCCAGTTTTTGGGACAGATGGACAAGCCAGATGTGGACTACATCGAAGGCCTGAGTCCGGCAATTTCCATCGACCAGAAGACAACAAGCCGTAATCCGCGTTCTACCGTAGGTACGGTCACGGAAATATACGATTACCTGCGTCTTTTGTTCGCACGCGCAGGTGAACCGCACTGCCCTAAATGCGGCAAGCTCATTGAGCAGCAGAGCGTGCAGCAGATAGTCGACAAGGTGCTGGAGCTGCCGCAGGGAAGCCGCTTTATGGTGATGGCACCGCTGGTGCGGGGGCGCAAGGGTGAGCATATGCGTGTGCTCGACGATATGCGGCGTGCAGGCTATGTGCGTATGTTTATCGATGGTGAGGTGCGCACGCTGGACGAAGATATCCGTCTGGAGAAAAACAAAAAGCACAGCCTTTCTGTAGTAATCGACCGCTTGGCAGTGCGCGACGGCATCAGGCAGCGTTTGACGGATTCCGTGGAAACGGCGCTGAAGCTGGCAGATGGCTTTGCGGAGGTGGCAACGCTGGGAGAAGCAACGGAAACGCAGCTTTTCAGCGAGCATTTTGCCTGCAATGACTGTGGTATCAGCCTGCCGGCGATTGAACCGCGTCTGTTTTCCTTTAACAATCCCTTCGGTGCCTGCCCGGACTGCACCGGCCTTGGCATGCATATGGAGTTTGACAAGGCTTTGATAGTTCCTGACGCTGACAAGAGCTTTGCCGACAGGTGCATTGCCTGCTTCAGCAACAATCTGAATTCCTATTTTATGAAGCAGCTGGGCGCAGTGCTTGCTGCCTACGGCTATAGTTACGACACCAAATGGAATGAGCTGACGCCCGAGATGCAGCAGCTTTTGTGGGACGGTGCCGGCGAGAGCAAGTTTAAGTTCCTGTATGAAAATCTGCAGGGTGAGGTCAAGGAGCATAACACAACCTTTGACGGTATTTTGAACGTGTTGCGCCGTCGTTATCGTGAAGCCTTCAGCGATGCTATGCGTCAGGATTTGGAGGAGTTTATGACGAGCACTCCCTGCGCTGCCTGCCATGGCAGCCGCTTGAAGCCGGAGGCTCTGTCGATTCTTATCGGCGGTAAAAATATCTGCGAGGTTACGGCGCTGACGGTGCGCGACTGCCTGCAGTTCTTTAAAAAGCTGGAGCTGACGCCGAAGCAGCAGATGATTGCGCATCAGGTGCTGAAGGAGATTATGGCGCGTTTGCAGTTCCTCAATGACGTAGGCCTTGATTACCTGACGCTGGACAGAAGCGCCGGTACGCTGAGCGGCGGCGAAGCGCAGCGCATCCGTCTGGCAACGCAGATAGGCAGCGGCCTGACAGGCGTACTGTATATTCTGGACGAACCGAGCATTGGTCTGCACCAGCGCGATAACGGTAAGCTGCTGGAAACACTCAAGCATTTGCGTGATTTGGGCAATACGCTGATTGTTGTCGAGCATGATGAGGAAACGATGTATGCTGCCGACCAGATTATCGACATCGGTCCGGGAGCAGGCGAGCATGGCGGTGAAGTGGTGGCCCAAGGCACGGTAGAAGAAATTAAGCAGGTGCCCGCATCTGTTACCGGTACCTATCTTAGCGGCCGCAAATTTATCCCGGTTCCCAAGCATCGCCGCGAGTGCGATGGCAGGATGCTGACGATTCACGGTGCCCGCGCCAACAATCTCAAAAATATTGATGTCAGCATTCCACTCGGAGTTTTTACTGTAGTGACAGGCGTAAGTGGCAGCGGCAAATCCACCTTGATAAACGATATTCTCTATAACTCCTTGGCTGCCAAGCTCAACGGTGCGCGTCTGCGTGCTTCGGAGCACGACAGCATTGAAGGCATAGAATATACGGATAAGGTCATCAACATCGACCAGTCACCAATCGGACGCACACCGCGCTCCAATCCTGCAACCTATACCGGCGTTTTTGATTTTATCCGCGAGCTCTTCAGCCAGACCAATGAGGCCAAGCTGCGAGGCTATAAGGCAGGACGCTTCAGCTTTAACGTGAAGGGAGGACGCTGCGAGGCCTGCAAGGGCGATGGTATGAATAAGATAGAAATGAACTTCCTGCCGGACGTTTACGTTCCTTGCGAGGTTTGTCACGGCGCACGCTACAACCGCGATACGCTGGAGGTGCATTACAAGGGCAAATCCATCGCTGAGGTTCTTGATATGACGGTGAGCGAGGCCTGCGAGTTCTTTAAAAACCAGCCGCGCATTTACCGTAAGCTGGCAGTGCTGGAGGATGTAGGCCTTGGATACATTCATCTGGGACAGGCAGCGACGACGCTGAGCGGCGGCGAAGCACAGCGCGTCAAGCTGGCAACGGAGCTTTCGCGCCGCAGTACGGGACGCACGGTGTATATCCTGGACGAGCCTACGACAGGCCTGCATATTGCGGATGTCCACAAGCTGCTGGATGTGCTGCAGCGTCTTGTAGAAGGCGGTGACAGCGTTATAGTCATCGAGCATAACTTGGACGTTATCAAGGTGGCGGATTACATTATCGACCTCGGTCCCGAGGGCGGCGACAAGGGCGGTACTCTGGTGGCAAGCGGTACGCCGGAAGAAGTAGCGAAGGTAAAAAAATCCTACACCGGACAGTACATCAAGCAGGAGCTGGCTAAGGCGAAGAAGAACGGGTGGTATGTATGACAGAATTAGCCGCAGGCTTTAGCGATAATATAAAAAATGCCTTGGCCGTACTGCCGGAAAAGCCCGGCGTTTACCTGATGCACGATGCCTCCGGCAAGGTTATTTATGTAGGCAAGGCCGTTGTACTGAAAAACCGCGTGCGCAGCTACTTCCGTAATTTGGCCAGCCATACGCCGAAGGTGAAGGCGATGGTGGCAAAAATCGCGGAGATTGAAACGATTGTTACCTCCAGTGAGGTAGAAGCACTGATTTTGGAGTGCAACCTGATTAAAAAATATCGCCCGCGTTACAACATCAGCCTGAAGGATGATAGAACATATCCTTATCTTAAGGTTACCATGCAGGAGGATTTCCCGCGTTTATACGTTACGCGCAGACAACTGCGTGACGGCGCACGTTATTACGGGCCTTATGCCGATGCCGGTGCCATGCATGCCACAGTAAAGCTGCTGCGCAGCATGTTCCCTCTGCGCACTTGCCGTAAAATGAACGTGGACAGACCATGTCTTAACTACCACATCAAGCGCTGCCTTGCGCCCTGTGCCGGTTATATCAGCAAGGCGGATTATCACAAGATGATTAAATCCGTCTGCATGGTTCTGGACGGACGCACAACGGAGCTGGAGCGCGATTTGAAGCAGCAGATGCAGGAGGCGGCGGATAACTACGCCTTTGAGGAGGCTGCCAGACTGCGCGACCAGCTGCAGGCTGTGGCACGTCTGAACGAGGCGCAGAAGGCTGTTACCAATAACGGCGGTGATATGGATATCTTCGGCTTGGGACAGGATATGACGGGCCTGTGCGTGCAGTTGTTCTTCGTGCGCAAGGGCAAGCTCATAGGCAGAGATAACTTCTTTATGCCCGACGGCGGCGATACGCCGCAGGAGGTTATGACAGCCTTCGTGAAGCAATATTATAACGAAGCAACCTTTATTCCCAAGGAAGTAGTGCTGCCGTACCTGCCGGAGGAGGGTGAAAAGCAGCTTATTGAAACTTGGCTGGCAGACAAGGCACAGCGAAGGGTGGAGCTGCTGCTGCCACAGCGCGGCGTGAAAAAGGACCTGCTGAAGCTGGCGAATGAAAACGCCATCAAGCTGCTGAATGAACGCTTGCGTAAGGGCAGCCTGTCGCTGAAAAATGACCTGCAGGCAGCCGAAGAGCTGCAGCAGGCCTTGGGCTTGGAGCATCCTTTAGAGCGCATGGACTGCTTCGATATCAGCCATACGCAGGGCAGCGAAACCGTTGCTTCCATGGTTGTGTTCCGCAACGGCACCAGCAGCAAGAAGGATTACCGCAGATATAAAATAGTTTCGGCAGAAGGCAAGCCTGATGATTTTAAATCCATGCAGGAGGTTGTCTACCGCCGTTATCGGGATTATGAGGATTTGCCCAGCCTGGTGGTTATCGACGGCGGCAAGGGCCAGCTGAGCTCGGCGCTGGAGGTTATCCGCGGCTTGGGTCTTGACGATTTGCCGGTTGTAGGTCTGGCCAAGCGCGAGGAGGAAATCTTTAAGCCGCACCAAAGCGAAAGCATCATGCTGGACCGTGACGGTGCGGCGCTGCACCTCATCCAGCGCATTCGCGACGAGGCGCACCGCTTTGCTATTACCTACCACCGCAAGCTGCGCGGTAAGCGTAACCTTGTTTCCGTGCTCGACCATGTGGATGGCATCGGTCCCAAACGTCGGCAGGAGCTGTGGAAGGCGTTCAAAACGCTGGACGCTATGCGTGCAGCAAGTGTTGAAGAATTGGCTGCGGTAGAAGGCATGAATCATGCGGCGGCGCAGACTTTGTACGACTTCTTCCGCCTGGACTTGCCGGAAAAGCAGCAGGCGCTGCAGTAAAAAGGTTCACAGCTATTTTGCAGAATATCGTCGCAAACTATGCTATAATAATTATAGGTCAAAAATAATAATTATTATGTAGCTCGCGCTTAGCTCTTCTTAAAAGCGCAGGCTATGACAAGAGGAGGACGAAGCTAATGGCAAAATGGGTATGTGACGTTTGTGGTTATGTGTATGATCCTGAGGTTGGCGATCCCGATAACGGCGTTGCAGCAGGCACTGCCTGGGAAGATGTACCGGAAGAGTGGGTTTGCCCTCTTTGCGGTGTAGGCAAGGACCAATTCTCGGAAATGTAAAATTGCATAGGATATAACAAACTAGGTTGGGGTTCTCCCAGCCTTAAACAGAAAAACCAGTGGAGGTTTACCGTCAGGTAAATTTCCACTGGTTTTTTAGTGCAAAAATTAAAAAACACTTAACTCTAGCGATTCTTTAATTTGTGAAGTTTGTTTGTTCCAACCTTTTTGATGTTACTTATCAATTATAAAGATTTTTGTATTTCTCGTAGACAGAATGCAGAAGCTCCTTACTTTCCTCTTCAGAATAAACCATACTGCTTTCCGGAAGATAAACCAGAAAATCATGGAATGCATGTACCAGGCTTAATTCCTGCAGATGGAAGATATACTGTCCTTTATTGGGACTGAAGTAATATATAATAATATTTTGCTCGCTTGGCGCGCAAATGCAAATGGGTGACGGTACGGAAAGCTTTTCGCTGCGCACAATCCTTGGGCTGAAGCTGCCATCATCAACGCTGTTGATAATGTTCTTTAAAAGCGTCATGCGTTGTGGCGGCGTCAGGTAGGTGTACATGAAATCAGGGATTTCTGTTACACGTCCTGTTTCCATAAAGAGGTTTAAGCCTTCAAGCGTAAAGGAAATGCTGTGAGAGCTATATTTTGAGCGGATTTTAGCAAAGTAATCGGCAATAACTCCCTGCATTTCTGGCGGGATAATGTCAGTGTTCAATCTATCCATGAGGATACTTTCCGGGCAGAAGCTGGGGAAGCAAGGCTGGTAAAAAAGCTCATGCACTTCTTCAGCGTTTATTTCCTCGTCGCTGAGGAAGGTGGACTGCAAATATTCCTCCGGCGTAGGATGGAAGGCTTGGCAGATAGGATTAGCAACACTGAGGCTTTTTTGGAAGGTATCACAGGTAAGTGCAACCATATCCTGTGAATGATAGAGAACTGCCTTATCCTGTTCGTAGGATATTGTTAAAACAAAATCACTGGTGATGATTTTGAACGGCAGCATACTGGTGTTGTTGAATAACGTATCAACATTGTCATAAACATAGTAAGGATGAAAAACCTCGCATTGGAATAAAATAGGCACAAGCTTTTGCAGGATGTTAAGATTATATGTTGTGCTTTTATGTCCTTCGTTTTTGTCAAAAACGATGATAGCTTCCACAAGCGTATTGTTGCGGTTAAAATCAATGGAAGTAAGACAATCAAAAATATATTGATATTCAGGCTGTACCATTAATTTGATATGGCCTGATTTTTTATTGGCTTCAATCTCTAAAACAGCTTTTAAAATGCGATTGATATTGCCCTGACCGTTGATTATTTTCAGAGCTTCATTCATTTCAAGCATATCCTGCACACCTGTGGGAATCACAAGCTCGTCGGCAGAATTCATATCGTAAAAACTGGAGATGATTTTGCTGACGTGCTCACGACGGAAAAAGTTTTCTTCTCCCATATGTGATATATGATAGGCGCGCAGTAATTCTGCTGTTTCACTGGGATTGAGCATCATGGCTTTGGCGATGGCAGTTACGTCTGCAACATTTGCAGGCATACGCTTACCAACCTTCATGTGCTGTATCATTGTTCTGTCTACACCGCTAATTTTTGAGATAGTGTAAATTGTTGTATTTTTTGTATCCAGATACTTTTTGAGCGTATCCGCAAATAATGTCATAAGCAAAACCCTTCCTAAAAAAGTTCATCGTCAATATTTATATTATAGATGAATTTGTGACAATAATAAAGTCTTGAATATGCAAAAAGTCTGTCACAAAAGTTGTCACATGTGTCAGATGTATGTCAATTTGGTTAAAATTAAAAGTATAATGGAAATTTTATAATGATATATATGAGCATTGATAAGAGATACCCCTATATGACGATGCTTTGCAAACTAATAGACAAGTACTTCGTAGAAACGCTATTGTGTAGTGGGGGGGGTAAAACGAGTATTAGAGGTATACATTGGAGGGAGAGACTTATAATGAGCTGGAAGGTTGTAACAGCTATGCTTTTGTTGGCATTGAATAATATTACCTATGCGCAGATTGCTGATGTTTCCGGTGTCGGTGAAGACAGGGACAGTGCGCTGCGCGATGCCAAACGCAATGCAGTGGAGCAAGTTGTCGGTACATATATTAATTCCGAAACCTTGGTAAGTCAGGCTTCGGTGGTAAGCGATGAAATTTATGCTAAATCCGTTGGCTTTGTTACAGATGTGAGGGTAATTGATGAAGGCAAAAGAAATGGCAGCTATTATGTCCATGCGAAGATTGATGTCAATGCTAATCCGAATTCTGAGTTGATGAATCGTATTGAAATGGTAAAAGCCTTAGGAGATCCGCGGATTGGTGTAGTGGTTACATATTATAGTGATGCAGATAACGCAGTTAAAGAAAAATATCCTTTAATGTGCGAGGCTGCTATAAACAGAAAACTGGTAGAATTGGGTTTTTCTCATGTTATTGATTCGGCATTGATATATAATGAAAAAAATTTTGACAGAGGTATGGCTTTGGACGCTTCTGTTTTACTGCCTAATCCGGAGATGGATTACCTTATTATAGGTAAATTAGATTTGCATACCGGTAATATAAGCCTGCCGAGATATACTGATTTGGGCAGTGGTGACTTTGTAGAAAATTTTTCTACTAATCTGATAAATAGTGTTGCGGAAATCAATGTTGAGGTTGTCAAGGCTGCTACCGGTGAAGTAGTCAATACGTTTAGAAGTGAAACGAAGGCTATAAATAACAGCAATAATAGCTCTGAGAATACTGCGGTAGTTCAGCTTTCCGAAATTGTTGCGACAAAAATAAAGTCTGTTTTAGCAAATAGGGCTTCGGCTGCAGATAATCAAATACAGGTAGAGATTGAAACTGACAATTATAAATTTGTATCAGAAATTATCACAGCTTTGAAGCATACCGCAGGCGTGAGCAATGTTCAAGAGAAAAATTTCAGTAACGGAAAAGCAATGGTGACCATTGAAACAACTCTTAAGCCGCAAACAGTTTTCAGATTGCTCAAAGAGAAATGCAAATGCAATTTGTTTATAAAAAATATTACCGCAAATAATATTGTTATAACGGCGGAATAATGTGGAGGAATAAAGATGAATTTAAAAAAATTGTTCAGTGGAGTTGCTTTAGTCAGCTTACTGGTTGGGGCTTCTGTTGCACAGGCTACGGATATTAAGAATTTTCCTCGTGTGGCTGTTATGAATTTTGGTAATAAGGCTATTACCAGCCAAGGATTAAGAGATCAGGATTTCAGCTCTGCTACAGAATATGCTATTTATCAGCTTTCTGCTAGCGGCTGGTTTGATTTGATAGATTATGAGCAGCTGAGCACAATTGCCAATATGCATAGTATAAATATGTCCGGACTGGTTGATCCTTCTACCACAGTAGAAATTGGCAAATTTGCCGGTGCGGAATATATGGTTGTAGGCTATCTTACCGGATTGACAACTAAAGAAAATGTTTTGGGCTACCAGCACGGTGATAAAGGCTCCTTTGATAATGCACAGCATGTAGTTACAGCAAATGTTGCTGTACGTATTGTTGATATAAAAACAGGTCGTATTATCGTTGCGGGCTTAGGTAAGGGCAGTTCGACAAGTACATACAACGAATTGAGCTTCGCTAAATATCGTAACAGAAAAATAGAAACCGAGGACATTTTCAATACTGTTAATCATGACCAGAAAAATGAGTATAGTAAGAATACTAATACTACAAACAGCCAAAGCAGTATCTATGACAAAAATAGGAACAACACTAAAAACAATACCCGTACTGATGAAACCAATAATACATACAGTAAAGAAAACAGCATAAATAAAAAGACTGAAACTAAAGCTACTGATAACAGAAATACCACAACAGAAAAAAATAATCAGGTTACCGACAATAATGTCAGCAACACACAAGCTAATGTTAATAAAAGTCCGGCTTTTAATTTAAAAGGGGATGTTAATTATGACGGTGTTGTCAATTATGATGATGTTAAGCTTTTAAAAGAGGTGTTAATTGATAAGGATGTTGATTATGACGCTTCTAATGCTGACATGAACGGAGATGGCAAAATTACTATTACGGATTTAGATCAACTGAAAATTTTGGTTGATAATGCTCCTAATCATACAATTTATCCTCAGTTAATAACAGATGGCGAAAGTACTGTTGGCAGTCAGGAAAATACAAAAGGAACCGTAAACAGTACCGTTATAACTGATAGCATAGGTAAAGAAACAGCTAAAACAGATACCATTGATAATAGCAGTTCGGAATCTGTAAATAAAGGCAATACAAGCAGTGCAACCTCATCTGATATAAACGAAACAACAGAAACAGAGCATACCGGAAAAAATCACAGCAGTACTGTAGATGAAAGTATTACCAAAGCTGATAATGTTAATACCGTATCCACTCATAACAAAAATATTTCCTATGAGCGTGAAACATTGGATTATGTCATTAGGGTTGGTACTGTTGAGGTTTCTGATATTCAGGTGCGTAATGCAATCAGTAAGGCTGTGCGTGATGCTATTTACGGTAATATGGGTATTATGACAACCTTGAACAACGGCAAAAAGCTGAAAATCAAAACAGGTTTCTAAAATATTTGTGGGGTGAGAAACGATGAAAAAAATTTTAGCACTGACACTGACTTTAAGCACTTTTGTGGCTTCTGCTTTTGCAGAGCAGCCTAAGGCAGCGGAATATAAGCAGATGATGTCATCTGGCAATTTTTATGTTGAATATGAATTGAATGATGTAAAAAAATGCTTGGCTGTAAAAGATGGTAAGCGCATGGATTACACTGTTTATACATCTATGGGTAATCCGTTTTTAGCAGCTGTACCGATTATTGGTTTAGCTTCATTCTTTATCAAATCAGATACTAAAGAACCTTCTGCGTTATATGCTGATGGCAAATATTATCAGTTCCAGGGCAAAAAGAAAGCAATCATGGCTTATTACAATCAACTTGATGATGAAAACCTTGACCCTAATGAGGGATGGAGTAGTGTGCGTTATCGTTTGGCTTTACCGGAAGAATTAGTAGCTTTTGCGCCTAACGATATTTTTAATTCCTTTACAGAGTTTAAAGTTCCGAGTTATGTGGGCAGTGGTAAAACTGCTGACGATAAAGCTCCTTTAGATTACGATAAATACTCTTTCTCTGTTAAAAATAAAGCTGGCGGAGTGCTTTTTGACAAAATTTTTTATATGTATTACAAGGATGGCGAATTGCAAACCATTAAGACTTACGTAAAAAGTGGTAATGGTGAAGAAGAATTGATTAATACTATGAAGGTGAAAAAAATTACGCAGGAGTTACCTGAAAACGCTTTGAAAATACCAGATGGCTGCAAGGTGTATGCAGCTGGTATTGGTGATATGGATGATTTGCTTGATAAGCAAGTTTTAGTGGAAGACTATGGCAAGAAGGGGGAATAAACGATGAATAAAGTGTGGAAAGCTTTAGTAGTTTCTTGTGTTGCTGTAGGGGCAATGTTTTCTGCTATTGCAGAAGCAAGTAATCTTGATACGTATCGTAATTTGTTAATGAATAAGAAGTATACAATCAAATACGTAAATATCACCCCGGAGGAGCGTATAACCAATAAAGATAAAATTACTCTGACAGGTAATAACACTATGAGCAATGGTAATGTTAGTAAATTAATGTATAAACCGTTGGAATGTATTGTTGTAAGTGATGGCAGTAATCGCTACGAAGAGGTTGGTTATAATGGCTTTATAAATTGCCGTTTGCAAAATGAAAATGGGACTTATGTGTACACCAAATATAATGAAGGACAAAAGGCTTCTATTTGGGGTACTAAGAAAAATACTGTTGTTGCTAACCGGACTAATAATATTGCTTATATGCTGCAAGGTGATGCTTTTGGTGGCGGTGATATGACACGTCTTTTAAATGCCATGTTGCCTGATAATATGAAAAGCTCCGAGATGCCAAGTTATAGACAAGTAGGCTCTGGCTGGTTGTCTAATGGTTTGAATTACGTAGATTATCAATCTAACGGGCAGAATATGGAAGCAATCAGATATTACTTTAATGGTTACACTTTGACAAAAATTGCTTCGGCGCAGTTTATTTATGATGATCAAGGTAAATTGCAGGCAAGACGCTGCATTATTAAAGTTAACGAATTTTCACCAACTCCAGCTAAAGAATATTTAAGTTTACCTGCGGGCGTAAAGGATGCTACCAAAAAGCCTAAGAAAGATGAAGGTGAGAACTGATGAGAAAGAGTTTAAAAGTATTAGCTTCTACAATGGTTACTTTGGTTTTCAGCAGTACAGTAACATTAACCGCTTTTGCTAATCCCTCTTGTGTGCTAATGCGTTTTACAGATGACACTCGCTATGACAGGGTTGAATCAGCAGCAACCTTATCTGATTTAGTTATGGAAAAGCTGCTTAATAGCGGCAAGTTTAATTTTAAAGAAACCAGGGTAATTGACAAGAATCTGGAAAAGCTGCTTTATGATGAAAAGGCTGCCGTTTTTCGGAATGCAAGATATGCTATGAGCTATGGTGATTATAACACATTGTTTGAAGGCCGCGGATTTAATGAAAAATGGGCGCAAAGCATTGCCAGTGCAAGATTAGGGCAGATTGTCAGTCCCGATATTGTCAGCAGTATCGGCAGACAGCATAATGCAGAATATCTGATTCAGGGAACTATTCTGAATCTTGGCAGTGGTGATTGGATGGAAAATAAAATTGCTGATGCTGCACAATATGCAAATACTGCTATGAGTATGTTTGGTGGCTCCGGTGCTGCCAATATGCTTGGCCCCTTAGGTCCTCTGGCTTCTTTGGCAGGCTCTGTTAATGTAAAAAAGACAGGTGTCGGAGTGCAGGCTGATTTAAAGGTTATTAAAGCGTCTACCGGCGAGGTTATCTGGCAAAAGGAAGTAATCGGCAAGGATACACAAAAGCAGATTTCTCTGTTTGGCGGTATTAAAATAGGCAGTGATAAGCTGAACAATGATATGTATTACAAGGCAATGGAAGATACTGCGCAGTCTATTGCCGATGCTTTAATTGCTGATGCGGATGCAGGCAAGATGTTTGTTAAGTAGAGGCTTGTATGTTAAAAAAATTTTTATTAGGTGTCGGCTTGGCAATGCTTTGGAGCAGTCATTGTTTTGCAGCTGTTATAGCTAAAGATGCTAATGTAGCTGTTATGGATTTTGGAACGCGACCGGGAGCTACAACGTCGGAAATAAGTATTAATAATGCGGAATATACATCCAGCGAGTATATAATCAACGGACTCGTCAATAAGCATTGCTTTAATATTATGGATAAAGATATGGTAATGCACCGCTTGCAGGAGAAACAATTAAAAACTGTGGGCTTGATTGATCCGGATACGGCAAAAAAAATAGGTAGCCTGCTCAACACGCGTTATATAATTTACGGCAATGTAACTAACGTGAGTGTCAGTGATACCGGAACACAGATTTTGACGAATATTGGCGGTGGCGTTAATGTATGCACGGTAAAGGCGCATGTTATTGCCAGAGTTATGGATGTAGAAACCGGCGATATTCTTATGGCTGTCAAAGGCGACGGCAAATCTAAAAGCAGCTTTGTTAAATTACATGCAGGTAACGGACTTACCGGTGTAAAGGTGTTGAAAATAGGTACTGTTAATGTAACGATGGACAGTGTACATAATGCTATTGCAAAAGCTGCCGAAGATATAGCGGGAAAAATGGCTGCTAATTATATTTAACAAGGAAAGGATTGTTGTGATGATGAAAAAGAAAGCGTTGATTGCAAGTGTGTTGTTGAGTGTGTGCTCTATGGCGATGAGTGTGGAGGCAGCTATGACTATTAGTTCTGCTGGTTATATCGTTTTAAATGAAACTAATACTAGCAGTTGGACTGATTTATCTTCTAGTGATACTGAAGCTGGATTGACGATTACAGGAAATAACGATAAAACTATTAAATTTGATGCTGGAAGTATGTCTACAGATGCAACAATTGCTGTACCTAATGGAAGTTTTGGGATAGGTATATCTCATAATACTTCTGGAAATACATTTTTTACCGGAAGCCCTTTGATGATATTTGGAAGATATGCTACTGAAGGAAGTTCTGGTTATAAAGCAATTGATAATCAAAATGGTAGTATGTACTTTGATAATTTGGTTAATATTGATGTTAATGCAAATGGTGAAGCTGTTTTAAATAAAGGTACTATGTATTTTTCTAAAGGATTAAATTTAGAAAGAATGCGCGATGAAAGTATTGCTAATCCAAATGCTGTTATTATTAATCAAGGCAATATGTTGGTAGATGGGCAAAATGTAGTTATTACATCAAATTATAATAATGATAAAATAGACGCTGCAATTGTAGATAATCATGGTATATTTGTGCTAAATTCAGAAGGTGTAGAAGGAAGATATTATTTGTATGGTGATATTCAGCATAATTTTGGTGCGAAGACAGCAATCAATTTAGTTGGTATTCCTAAAATGGATGGTAATAGCTACGTTATTTCAGCTATCTTACAAGGTGAGATAAAGGGCGGTGATGAGAATTTTAAATTAAAAATAGAAGGTAACCATGCAGCGTGGGTTATGGGAGAAAAACAAGATGATGATGTATACGGAGTAAATTTAAAAAATGGTGGTTTAATAGTAGTTAATGAGAATAATTGGGCGTTAAATTCTACAACATGGGATAATAATTATAAAAATATAAGTTTCGTTAATTTCAAAAGTGATGCTAATAGCTGGATTAATGTTTCTACTGATCTAAAAAATAATCAAGGGGATATGTTAAGGTTTTTTGATATAACACCTGATAATTTAAATATTTCTATTATCAACAAAGATGATAATAATGGTGTTCCTATTAGTGAATCTGATGGACATAGTGTAACTATTGCTAGAGTAGAAGGAGCTGCACCAATAAAAATAAATACAGTTTTGTCTTTTTATAATCAAAGAACCACAAATAAAAATTTGCAAATAATGACTCCAGTAATCAAAGAAGAAGCTTTCAATAATATGCATGATATGCTTTCTGGTCGTGATTATAATTTCGTTGGCTGGAAAGCGGATGACGCAGATGGTGTTCTCGACAAACAGCTCCCGTCTAACGAACCATATATCAACACTAATGAGCTTGATAACGTATTCAAACGTGTAATGGATATCCGCAATGATCCCAGCGAGGTTGGCGTGTGGATCCGCGGTGAAACCGGCGAGATGAAGATTGATGGCTATGGCTACGATTACAACATGACCAGCGGTGGTCATGATTGGAAGCATGAAAGTAATGCAGCAATTATGTTTGGTGGCTTTGGCATCACGCATTCTGTCAATAAGTGTGATACAGGCATTATCGGTGATGCAAAGAGCACCGGTTACAACCTGTATGGCAGCTGGTTAGGTAAGGATAATAATGATTATATTGATGTCATCCTGAAATACGGCAAAATGGATAAAACCTATGCCGGTCTTGATATAAATAATGTTTTTGCCGGCGGCAATTATTCCAAGGATGTATTCAGTGTCGCAGCAAAATACGGACGTCGTTACGAAATGAGAAACGATTGGTATTATGAGCCGTTTGCCGGTCTGACCTGGGGCAGAATCAGCGATGTTGACTTTAAGGATACACGCGGTTTTAAAATTCATGGCGACAGCGTTACCAGTAAAATGGCAAACATAGGTATTCAGGTTGGCAAGAAGCTGGACAAGCATGATATTTACTATCGCATGAATCTGGTACACGATTTTGACGGCGAAATGTATATGAATGTTCCGGGAACCAAAACTGCCGCATATACAGATATGGGCGGAACCTGGCTGAAATTTGCAGTCGGCACCAGCGCAAAGGTTGGCAAAAACAACAGTTTCTATATTGATTTGGAAAGAGATTTTGGAAGCAGGGTTGAAAAACCTTGGGCAATCAGCGCCGGCTATCGTCATACCTGGTAAGAGCGTTGGAATAATTTGCAAAGGAGTTGCTTCAGATGAAAAAAATAGGCTTATTGGCCTTAGGCTTGGCGTTAGCTCTTGGCGTAGTTGCAGAAGCCGGAAGTATTCCTGCCGACAGAGTGCCGTTGCAAACCTATGCCGTAAAAAAAATGAATTGTTATTTACAGCCTAACGGTGTACAAAAAGGCTGGATTGATCCCGGTGATTATGTTGTGGTAACGCAAATCAGAAGCGATGGCTGGGCGTATGGTTCTTATCCTGTCGGCAACGGCAGAGTAAGCAGATGGTTCAGAGCAGATGATTTGGTAAATAATATAGGCTTTGCTAATCAGGAGCGTTATTCGCCAAAAGCAAATACCAATACATATACCGGCTCTGACCATAGCAGGAAGTTTGGTTCGTTCAATGATAATGAGCCTATCTTAGTCGTATCTGATTCTGGCCAAAGCAGGCAGTTTATTTACAAAGTAAATGGCGGTGGCTATAAAATGGCTTGGGCTCCGTATTGGGATTGCTGGGATGCACGGCAGGCGGGTAAGCAGCAGGTAAATAATAATGTGATTAACAAGAATCCCATTGTGAAGCCTGTGCAAAGAGAGGATAAAAAGCAGGAGCAGTCATCTTCTTATGGAGTGTGGAAAGCGACAGCAAGATATAGAGCCAATACTTATGACAATCCTAACTTAAGCGGAGCAAGAGCAGGCTGGGTAACTGCCGGTTCTGATCTTGAAGTATTGGGAGAAAATGCGAAGTCCTATTTTATTCGTTACTGGGCCGACAACGGTGCAACGAGAGAACGCTACGTAGAACGAACTGCCGTGAAGGGGCTGAACGAAGACAAGGAGAATAAAAAGCAGGTAAATAACAATGTGATTAATAAGAATCCTATTGTGAAGCCTGTGCAAAGAGAGGATAAAAAGCAGGAGCAGTCGTCTTCATACGGAGTGTGGAAAGCAACAGCAAGATACACAGCAAAGACATATGACAATCCTGATTTGCGAGGCGCGAGAGCAGGCAGGGTAACCAGCGGCTCTGATATAGAAGTATTGGGAGAAAATGCGAAGTCATATTATATTCGTTACTGGGCCGACAATGGTGCAACGAGAGAACGCTACGTAGAACGAACTGCTGTGAAGGGGCTGAACGAAAAACCACAGCCTTCAGATAATGATTCAACTAGCTATTGGGATGGCAAGGTTAATACACAGTTAGCTAATTTAAGTAATCTTTGCTATAGGAGTAAAAGTACATATAATCCATTTAAAAAATCATATACAGATGATAAAGGTGTTTATCATCCTACTAATTGTACTTGGTATGCTTTTGGTAGAATGCAAGAAGTTTGCGGGATTAAATTAAAAGCTAGTGGTAATGCTAAGACATGGGGGGATGCTGAAAAAAGCGATAATAATGTAATAGTTAATAAAACTATATCTTCTAAATGCGTTGGTGTTAGAATGACTGGTGGTGGTGGTGCTGGACATGTTGTGTTCATTGAATATGTAGACAATAGTGGATATGTTTATTTTACGGAGGCTAACTTTAATAATAAAACTGATTTGAAAGTGAGAAAAGAAGCAAAAAGTTTCTTTGATAATTATACTTGGTTTATTCACCCTAAATAAATGTTTTATGAAGGAAATCTTAAAAGGAGATGCTAACAATGTATTCAAAGAAAAATTTACTCGCTGCTGTCGTACTTGGTCTGTCCATGTCTTTAACAGGTATTGCACCTGCTGTTGCAAGTGCGGATGATGTATCCGTACAGGTAAATGTGCAGCAAAATGTTAAGGGCTCTGTAAACTGGGAAAAGGGTGCTGAGGCTGATGTTGAAGCATGGGGTGTAGGCCTGCCACCGGAAAACGTGCCTGCTGCCCGCGGTACTGCACTTGCGCGCCGTGCTGCCGTTGTTGATGCTTATCGTCAACTGGCAGAGATTATTAAAGGCGTTCAGGTTGATGCTGAAACCACTATGCGTGATCTGGCAATTGAAAGTGATATTGTTAATACTAAAATCAGCGCATTGGTCAAGGGTGCACGCATAGTTGAAGAAACTGCCAATGATGACGGCAGCTACACTGTCAGAATGGCTATTCCTCTGTATGGCGTGAAGAGTGTTGCGGCAGTTGCTGTACCTGAAGCTCAAAAAACCATTCTGCCTGAAGAAGCGCCTGCAATAAGCGAAGATTACACTCCTGCTCCGGAGGTACAGGCTGAAGCTGCTTCCTATACCGGTGTTGTTGTAGATGCCGGCGGCTTAGGACTGGAGGGTACCTTCTCTCCTGTTATTTATGATGTTAACGGCCGTGCGATTTATGGCATGCGTAACATTGATAAGGACTTTGCTATCAGCAAGGGCATGGTAGAATACTATAACGATTTGCAGACCGCAACCGTTAATTCCCGTGCCGGTGCAAATCCGTTGGTTGTGAAGGCTGTGAGCGTTCGCGGTGGTGCTAATTCCGTAAATCCGGTTAACGTTGTTGTTAGTGTAGAAGATGGCGATAAAATTTTATATGCTAATGAAAAATCCGGTATGCTGGAAAATAAAGCAGTTGCCTTTGTAAAATAAACGGCAACAAAAAAGGAATGCTCGCATTAAAGGGCATTCCTTTTTTACTGATAGAAGGTGAGAGCTATGCTGAAAAAGTTGGTATTGGTTTTATCCTGTGCTTGCGCTATGAATACTTGCTTGGCCAATAATATTGCTGATAATGTCGAAGCGGATGCTGAAGCTGCGGCAGCCTATAATTGCTTGTACGATGCTCAGGGAAGAGTAATTTATGCCTCCGACCGCAATAAAGCGTATGAGTACGCAGGAGGTGCCTTGACGGCTTACAGGGAGGCCAGAGCGGCAACCGATAAACGGACTGCAAATGCAAAATATACGGAAGCAATAAAAAATATTAATCTTGCGTTGGCGATTATTCCGGAAAGTGCGGAATATAGGCTGTTGGCGGCGCAGATTTATCGTCATCGCGGCGGTTTGAGTTACGCAAAAAATTACTTTGCACAAGCATGCACGCTATATGAGAAGCAGCTTAAAGATTATCCCGACAGCGTAACGTTAAATTTGCAGTATGCCATAGCCTGCTATGCCGGTGATGCCCGCTATTATCCCGACTATGAGGACTATAAAAGCAGAGCTTGTTTATATGCGAAGCAGACATTAAAGCTGTTGGAACAGAATAAAAACAAATATAATGAAGCAGAAGCCTTGCTGCCGAGATTATTGGCTTATGTGCTTTTGCAGGAATATGATGCGGCTGCAAGGACAGTAAAGCGTATAAACAGTATTTGCGGAAAATATTCACCGGCATATACTTTGGCGGAAGAATATGAGCGCCTGGCTGCTGACGGGCAATGGTTGTGGCGCGTGAGCAGTAAGGAAGATGCAGAAAAGGATTTCCTGTTATATTCCGTTGATGAATGGGGTATTTAGGACAATCACAGCTTTACTGCAGAATAATAAATTTATTTTATGGAGAGAGAAATGAAAAAGTTTTTTACTGTAATATATTTAATTGCGTTTTGCTTTATCGCTGTCATATCAATGACAAATAGTGCTGCGGCAGCAGGCAGTAATGATTTTGCCAAGCATTCGATGGCAGCTAGACAAAGACAGGCTGCTCAACGTGACCGCATAGTAAATCAGCGTAAATATGCCTTGGAAAAGCAGGCGAGAGATTGGCAGAAAAGACGTAATCCGCTGGCTGAGCTTTTTGCTCATCATAAGAATAAAAAATTTCATGGCGAACCGGCGCTGAATGCTCCTGCTTTTGCTGTAAGAGTATTGGAGCTTTGCAATACCGAACGTAGCAAGGTTGGGATTGCTCCCTTAAGTCTTGCAGCTGATTTGCAGGATAGTGCGGCAATCAGAGCTGTTGAAATAACGCAGCTTATGTCGCATACAAGACCTGACGGCAGCAGATGCTTTTCTGTTGAAAAAAATAAAAACAATACTCTAGGTGAAAATATTGCCGCGGGAAGAGGTACTCCTGAAGGTGTTGTTGATCAATGGATGCATTCTGAAGGACATAGGGCTAATATTTTAAATCCTGTATTTAAGGAGCTGGGTGTTGGCTATTGTTGTGATGAAAATACTGAGTATGAATATTATTGGGTACAGATATTCAGAGGATAATGCTTAAAGGCAGGCTGGTATGAACCGGCCTGCCTTTATCACGTGCACAAGTTTTAAATTTAAAAGTACACCCCTTGCAAATTTCTCTATTCTAAATTATAATACTCGTAAGTAACATACTTATGAGTATTATAATTGTGAGTTATATAATTTTGAATGGTGGTGAAGCAGATGGAAAAATTTTATTGCCGTGAAGAGGAATTACGCAAGCTTAATGCACGTTATGAAAATGAAGAATTTGAGTGCCTGATTATTTATGGCCGTCGTCGTGTAGGCAAAACAGCCTTGATTAACAAGTTTTGTGCAGACAAGCCAACGATATTTTTTTCTGCGCTCAATACAACGGGGAAAGAAAATTTAAAGGCTTTATCAAAAGCAATTATGAGTTACGAAAAGCCTGACGCTGTGGTTGTGCCGGAGTTTAAAAGTTATGATGATGCTTTAGCAGAGATAACGGAGTTGGCGCGTGAGCAGAGGCTTGTGTTTGTTATTGACGAATATCCTTATTTAGCAAAAGCCAAGCCTGCTATCTCAGCAATGCTTCAGCATTTAATTGATCACCAATGGAGCCAGGGAAAACTTTATTTGATTTTGTGTGGTTCATCTATGAGCTTCATGGAAAATCAGGTGCTGGGTCAGGAAAGTCCGCTATATGGCAGAAGAACAGGTCAGTTTAAAATTGAGCCGCTGGATTATAAAGAGACAGCCGTATTCCATCCTGAGCTAACGTATGAAGACAATGCTTTGATTTATGGCATTACTGGTGGTGTACCGCATTATATTGACAAGCTGGGCGTAAAGAAAGATATTGATGAAGCATTGCTGACCAATTTATTTGATCGTTCGGGCTATTTGTATGAAGAACCAGCTAATTTGCTTAAGCAGGAGTTACGTGAGCCTGCAATTTATAATGCTATTATTAAAGCTATTGCTGAAGGTTCATCGCGAGCTGCTGATATCTGCGGTAAAGTGCAGGAGACAAGCACAACTGTTTTAAAGTATTTAAAAACATTGATGGAATTAGGAATAGTCAAAAAGGAAACGCCGCTAACAGAAAAAGCAGGGCGCAAGACGATTTATCTTTTAGCAGATAATTTTTTCCATTTCTGGTATAAATTTGTACCGAATAATGTGAATGCCATTGCTTCTGGCAGGATTGCAAGGATTTATTCGCAAACGGTAAAACGCTATTTTTCAGATTATATGGGCCTTGTTTTTGAAAAAATGTGTCAGGATTACTTGCTGTATTATGCGAAGAGCTTGCCTATTGAGCTTGTTGATATCGGGCAATGGTGGGGGAAGGATGCGCAAAAGAAGAAGCCGGTGCAGATTGATATTGTCGCAACAGAAATTACACCGGATGCTTATATTATCGGTTCTTGTAAATATCGTAATGAGAAAATCGGTTTAGATGAGCTGGAGCTTTTACGCGATTACGCAAGAGTTTTTGGCAAGGGAACAAAGTATTATTTTTATATTTTTTCTAAAGGCGGTTTCACTGAGGGCTTGTTGCAAGCAGCGCAGCGTGGCGAAGTGACGCTTGTGACGCTGGCTGATTTGTATAATTAAGTTCTTTCGTAAGCGTCAAACGGTCAACCATTAAAACGTCCCTAATCGAGTAGGAGGTAGGTAATTAGTTTACCTACCTCCTACTCGATTCGACAAAGGAAGTTTTGGTTGAGGTTTCTCTTAACGATGAGGCTTAAAGCTGTAACAGCATATATGAAAGAAGTAATAAGGACAACAGATTTTTTCTTTTATTTTGGCAGGCAAAAGCTTATAAAAATCATGCGTAAACATAATATGAGGATATTTAGCTTCGCCAATACTGGAGAGCACTTTTTGTGTACGTTCAATCATATCACTTTGCATAATAAATGTAGGAGACTTACTGTTATGCTGTAGCTGAATAATATTGCAAATCCCTGCTTCCAAAACTACAAGGTAATGTATAGGGCAGTTGGCAAAGATCTTGTTGGTTTCGCGTAATATTTTATGGATTGTTTTGTGCTTTGCCAGGATGCTTTCTATATTTGCTTTATCAAGATTCCAAAGAATAGTGATAGTATTGTCCTGCTGCTTTATTTCTATACATGCAGGATGCTTATACAGGTCTGTCAACAGCTTATTATAAAAGAATGAAAAGCTGGCAAAGAAATCAGGGGTTCTTCTGAAATTGGAGATTGATGTTTGCGCGTTAATCTTTAATGCGATTACGGCAATAGGAAGTTCAGTAGTCATAATTATTTTTCCTCGTCTGCCTGGAGGGCGTAAATCATAGTACAATAGTTTTCTGGGTTGGAAGTTATAAAATTATTAATAACATCTATGATGAAAATATTTCCTTGGATTTTTTTCTTTTCCTTGGCTAAATTTTGCAGGAAAATATTTACAGCGTTTCGCAAACCCTTTCCCCCGACATTGATAAGGAAACAATAATAGTTTCCATTGGGGACGAAAACTATCTCATCAGGATTGAATTCTTCCGGATGGTCTACTTTCAGACAATAGGTAGGTTTGTCAAAGGCATTGTTTTTTATATTTGCTTCAGTATACATACAGCCTAACTGGTAATGAGGCCACATACCGTTATGAAATCCTCTGATAAACAGGTTATCCGCGATATTGGATTCTGCACTGCCTGCAACTGTATTTAGGCTTAGACTCGGCGAACAGATAATAAACCATTCAGGAAAGTAATTTATAAATAGTTTTTCTCTGGGATTTTTGATAGTCAAGTCATAATAGTATTTAAGACTTGCAATGGTGCCTTGAATAGCCTGCAGCTCATTTATCATCTGTTGAAGGTTATCGTTTATGTGAATATAATGATTATATGATTTATCCGGATTGTCATCAAGAATAATGCTTTTGATTTCACTGAGAAGTACTTTGGCTTTTACACCAAACAGAATACGGGTTAATAAAAATGCCTGCTCCGGCAGATAATATCTGTAATTGTTTTCACCTATATAAGCAGGCTTAAGCAAATCGATTCTGTCATAATGCTTTAGAGTATCAATAGGTGTATGGGTAAGTGTACTGAATTCTTTTATGGTGAGGTAATTATTTTTTTTCATTTTTGGAAAAACCTCCTTGACATGTGAGTTACTCACAGCATTATAATAACATTGTTTACTAATGAAAGCAATTACCAATTTGATGAGTAGGATATTTGCTTTTTGAAATCAGATTACTATATTTTACAATGAAGTCAAGAAAGGGTGTATCGTGAATTGAAGAAGAGAAATTTATTAAGTACAGCAGTAACATTATCAGTATTAATGAGTGCTTTCGCTGTAAGCGGAGCATATGCTGCTGAAAAAATGAATCAATACAATTTAAGTGAGGTTGTTGTTGAGGCTGAACGCGGAAATCTTGCCGGCGGCATGATGCAGACAAGACAAAAAGTAGGTATGTTTTTAGGTGAAAAGGATACCTTGGATGTTCCTCTGCATGAGGTTACCTTTACCAAGGAAGCTTTAGATATATATTCTCAGCCTGGAAGAGGTATGCTGGATACCTTGGCTCTTGATCCCGCTGTAAGAGCTTCTCATGGTTCTATGGATACCAGCGTATCTATCAGAGGCTTATCCTCTCATGGCATGAAATGGACCTTGAATGGTGTACCGGGCATGAGCCATCAGATGCAGATGCCTTATAATTTTGTTGATACTGTTTCTGTTATTGCAGGTCCTTCAATCGGTATTACCGGTATGTCTACCAGCATGTCTACCCAGTCCGGCGGTGTAGTTAATATGGTAAGCAAAAAGGCTCAAGCTGAGCCTAATGCAGATTTAAAGCTTGGCTGGAGCACTAATAATTATTTGACACAGAGTATTGATGTAGGCCAACGCTTTGGCAAAAACAAAGAATATGGTATTCGTATCAATGCTATGAATGCATCCGGCGATTTGTCCGTTGAAGGTACCCATGATTTACAGCGCAATGTTTATATTAACCTTGATAGAGTCGGCAAGCACAGCAATACGAATTTACTGGCAGGCTACGATTATGATAATGAAGACGGCCGCTCTAATACCATTAATCTCGCAGGCAATATGAATTCTTTACCGGGAGTACCTAATAATAAAAAGAATTTATCCCCGACATGGTCTAATGATACATATAAGAACTGGACTGCTGTATTGAATCATGAGCAGAAATTTGCCGATAATATGAGTTATTTTGTTAATGCAGGCTGGCATAAAGAAGATTATACAAGTTGGCTGCAACAATGGTCCGGCCGTGCTCTTATTGACGATAAAGGCAATTATAAAGGCACTTATACCCAAATGCCGGTATATCATTCTACACATTACTTTGGTGCCGGCTTAAAGGGTAATTTCGATATCGGTAACTTCAAAAATGAATATGCGCTTAATATTGACCGCAGCTGGTTCCGCAGAGCACGTGTTAATAATGTTACTGCTGCCAACAAGTATTCTGTCAGTGGCAACATTTATACAGGATGCACTACTCCGAAACCGAATATTACCTGGGATCCGGTTACCAAGCAATATACAACAGTTATGACAGGCTGGAGCCTGATTGATACTTTGACAACTAAGGATGGCAAGCTGGCTATTACAGGCGGTGTTCATCATCATAGCGTTAACACTTCTCATAATGATGACAAATCTGCGAGCGGCAGACGCGATCAAAGCTCTGCAACCTCTCCGATTTGGGGCTTGACCTATAAAGTAAATCCGAATACCACTGTTTATGCTAATCATACGGAAACCTTCAGTGAAGGCGGCGTAGTATCACCTGGTTATTTGAATGAGGGCAGCACTATTCCTCCTTCTAAAACCAAACAGAATGAGATTGGTGTAAAAATGAAGAGCGGTGTTTTCCTGCATACTTTAAGTGCTTTTAAAAATACTCAGCAAAGCAGTATTACTGTTCCTGACAGCAAAGATCCCAGCAAATTCTGGTACACTTTGAATGGCGAAAATGAATATAAAGGACTTGAATATTCTGCAGTAGGTGCTTTAAGTGATAAATGGGATATGATTTTCGGTATTGCTTATATGGATGCAGAAAAAAGCAAGACTCAGGGTGGTAAAAATGATGGACGCAAGGTTTGCGGTATTCCCAAATGGAGCGGAGACCTGGCTTTAACTTATAAACCTGATAAAGCTACGAAATTCATCAGTCGTCTAAATTATACCGGTAAGACACGTATCCATGATACCAGCAGCTATGCAATGCCAATCGGTATTTCTTCCATTACCTTGTTAGATTTGGGTGCAAGCTATGACACCAAGATTGCCGGTTATGATGCTACTATTACAGCTATGTGCTATAATGTCTTCAACAAGAATTATTGGTACGCTAGCGGTGATAACAGTGTTGGCCTTGGCGCTCCTAGAAACTTTATGGTTACAGCAAACTTTAAATTTTAATTAGCTTTGTAATTCAGGCAGGAGTGTTTTCCTGCCTGAATCTTTCAAAAGAGGATTTGTATCAGTATGAAGCGTAAATATATTTTAATGTTTTTTCTATGCTGCTTGTTTATTAGTGGCTGTAAATCAATAGAAACTGATAGGCATCCGGCTTCAGATAAAGCTGTGGCTTTTAGCATTGAAAATTATGATAGCTCAATGAAACCACATATATATAAGTTTACGCAGCATCCGCAGAGAATAGTTGCTTTATGGCAGAATTCAATAGAAACGCTTATAGCTTTAGGTGCCGGTGATAAAATTATTGCCGCTGCCGGGGTGTATAATGAAAAGCATTTAAATCCGGATTATCTGGAAGCTTATAAAAGAATTCCTGTCAGACAAACGCAGATTTTTTCTCAGGAAAATGTTTTAATGATGCATCCTGATTTTATAGCAGGCTGGCTTTTTGATTTTACAGGTAAAGGAAGGTCAATCGGCAGCAGCAGCTTTTGGGAAGAGCGAAATGTTAATATTTATATGAACCTGATGAACGGCGCTGAATTTAAAGCGCATCATACAATAGAAGATGAGCTGCAATATATTACAGATTTAGGAAAAATTGTCGGTAATGAGACTAAGGCAGCGAGTCTGGTAGCAGGCATAAATAATAAAATACTGCGTTGCAGACAGCAGTTGGCTGCCAAGAAACGTTTAAAAGTATTAGTAGTCGGCAATTTTGGTAAGATAATAACGATCTATACACCAAGAACGTTAGCAGGAGATATTTTAACGAAACTTGGGGCAGATGTGATTGGTAAAAACCAGGAAGCTGTTGGTGAAAATGAATATATCAGCTATGAAGAAATTTTAATAGGTCAGCCGGATATTATTTTTCTGCAATGTTCGCCTGAAAATGAAAATATGCTGCTTAAATCAGTTTATAACAATCCTGCTCTGCGAAATGTTAAATGTATAAAAAACAGGCAGGTTTACTGCATACCTTTTTATACAATAAGAAGTCCTGGTGTACGTATTGACGATGCAGTGGATATTTTTGCAAAGGGGTTAATAAAAGGTAGCGAATAGAGGAAGGTAGCCTATATGGAAAAGACTATTTTGGAAAGAATAAAATGTTATTGGGAACAGCGTAGTAATGATTTCAGCAGACAGAGCTTTGCGGAAATGCAGAATGAAAAATATGATTTGTGGAGTAAAGAATTAAAACAAATCATAGGTGAGAGAACAGAGTTGCAAATTCTTGATGTCGGTACAGGTTCCGGTTACATGGCATTGTTACTGGCAAGTGCCGGCCATTTGGTTACGGGAATTGATTTATGCGATAACATGATAGCTTCTGCTATAGATTTACGTAATAAATTAAATTTAGACGCTGATTTTTTTGTTAGTGATGCGCAGCAGTTGCCTTTTGTGGATAACAGTTTTGATTTATTGATAACACGAAATTTGACATGGACGCTGCCAAATTTGGAAAAGGCGTATTATGAATGGTACAGAGTGCTGAAGCCGGAAGGTATTTTAGTTAATTTTGATGCTGATTTTGGCAAAAAAGATTTCACGGTACCTGATAAGGGGCGTGTATCTAAACATGGCCTGCATGGTGATTTAGATTGTAATCAGATAGAGGAGTGTAATGCTATAAAGAATTCCCTTGATATCAGTAATCATAGAAGACCATTGTGGGATGCAGACTTACTTATGAAAACAGGCTTCAACAAAATCACTATGGATTTAGCATTAGGCTCAAGAATTAATCAGGCGCAAAAACTGAAAACGCAGGGAATGTTTGGTGTATATGCTTATAAATAAATGAGGGGAAACTTGTGGAAATATAAGTACAATCGCTAAGATTTTATGCTTTTGAAAACATAAAAATTGCTTCTGCAAGAGCTTATAGCATAAGCGTATGAAGCAGATAGGAAAACAGTTGATTTTAATGGGAGGTTAGTTGATATTTCTAACTGATTTCCCGTTAAGTATACTCATACATCATCTCCTACAAAACGCAAAATCAGCCTTTGAGCAAAAGCTCATTGGCTGATTTTGTGTTTTATGCAGCTTTTTATCTAATGATTATTTGTCTGCGGCTTTCCTTCCTCCTTCATCAGCCCCTCGTTATAAATCGCCGGTGAAGCGCCTGCTTCCGTAATGTGCGGCGTTAAAAGCAGCAAAACCTCTGTCTTGCTGTGTGAACGCGAACGGTTTTTAAACAGCTCGCCCAAAAGGGGAATCTTGCTCAAAAAGGGCACCTTCTGCATAGTACGCTGCTGTTCCTCGCTTATCAATCCGCCGATAACTAGCGTTTCGCCGCTGTACATGCGCACGTTGGTGTCAGCAGTACGACTGGTGATGCGGTAATTTTTCAGCTCGCTGATAAGCACCGGCGTGCTCACCTCCGTGTGGACACTGGCAGTAACCATTTTGCCGTCCTCACTGATGATAGGCGCGTATTGCAGCTTGATGCCGGCGTCCAGATATTCCGTTGCCGTATAGCTGCCGCTGCTGTCATGCTTTTCTGTCTGCACGGGGATGTGGTCACCGATGAAAATACTGGCCTCCTTGCCGGGGATGGTGATGATGCGCGGTGTTGCCAGAATGCGCGCTTTGCCGCTATTGATGAGGGCATTAAGCGTAGCGTTGAAACGGAAGGCAAACCCACGCCAGAATTTAAAGCTGCCGTCATAATTGCTGCTGTCACTGTTACTGTCGTTCGTTTCCTGCTTGCGTTGGGGAATAGTGTCCCAATCCCAGCGTACGCCCAGGTTTTTACTGTCCTCGCGGCTGACGGCGATGATTTTAGCTTCCAGCGTTACCTGTCTTGTTGCTATATCCAGCTTGGGCAGCAGCTGCCTTAAGCGTGCATGGCTTTGCTCATCTCCCAAAAGGATGAGGCTGTTGGTGATAGTATCCAGCCCCAGCTTGGTGCCGAAATGTGGCGTCAACGCTTCCTGCACGTCCTTGGCGCGGGCGTAGCTCAGAGAATAGCAGGCCAGGCGTTCGCTGACGGGCTGCGGCAGTGCGGGAACGTTTACTGCAACAGTTTGGCCGACGTTGGCGTGGGAAGGCAAAAAGGGATTGTTAAGCTTATTTTGAGCGTTGCAGGGCAGAGCTAAGGCAAGCAGCAGACTGCTGAGTATTAACGGGAAAAATCGTTTTAGCATAATGGCTCCTTTCAGTGTTATCCGTTAAGATGACGACAACAAGCATTGCATGGTAAATTTCATTTTTCATTTTAGCGCAAGCAGAGAATAATTTCAAGTGAAAATTTAGAAAATAGAGAAAATTTTAAATTATCGTATTGCATTTCGTTTTTTTTATGCTACAATGAATGCAACACAGAAAAAATGAGGTGGTGCAATGGAAGTTTTGCGTAATAATAAGCTGGCAGAGAATTTGCTGCATCTTGCATTGGCTCAGGGTGCCAGTGACATGCATATCGAGCCTGACGGACAGGGCGTGCGTGTGCGCATCCGTGTTGACGGCCTGCTGCAACAGCTGTGTGTGCTGCCGCGTACGCAGCAAAGCACGCTGCTGACGCAGCTGAAGGTGTGGAGCGGTATGGATATTGCCGAAAAAAGAGTGCCGCAGGATGGGCGTCTTTTGCTGGAGCATGAAGGCAGCGAGGTGGATTTGCGCCTAGCTAGCCTGCCTACGGTGAACGGTGAAAAGCTAGCTATACGCTTTCTGCAGCGTCAGGATAATCTGCTGCAGCTGGAGCAGCTGCAGTTCAGCGAAAGTAATTTGCAGCGTTACCGTCAGCTTTTTCATCAGCCAAACGGCTTGGTGCTTTTGACAGGACCTACTGGCAGCGGTAAAACAACGACGCTATATGCCACGCTGCAGGAGCTGGATGCTGCGGCCGGCAATATTATAACGCTGGAGGACCCGGTGGAATATAAGCTGGCGGGGATTAATCAGGTGGCGGTCAACCGCAGGAGCGGACTTACCTTTGCCGCAGGACTGCGTTCTGTTGTGCGTCAGGATCCGGATGTTATCATGCTGGGTGAAATCAGAGATGAAGAAACGGCGGCGATGGCGGTACATGCTGCGCTGACAGGTCATTTGGTTTTGAGCACGCTGCACACAAATGATGCCATCGGCGCTGTGTACCGTCTGATTGATATGGGAATTGCTGATTATCTGCTGGCTGCCGGGTTGCGCGGTGTGCTGGCACAGTGTTTGCTGCGCCGTCCGTGCCGCCATTGCGGCGAACGGCGCTTGGCCACGGCAGCGGAGCTGCAGTATCTGGGGCGCAGAGCGGATGAAAGGCTGCAAGTGGTGCAGGCTCACGGCTGTGAGCATTGTCACGGCACAGGCTACAGAGGGCGTCTGGCATTGCATGAGCTGATTGTGTTTGATAAACGTATGCAGCAGCTCTTGGTAAACGGCGCCGATGAAGCAGAGCTTTTGCAGGAGGCACGTAAGCAGGGCTGGCGCAGTCTGTATGCTGACGCAGTTGATAAAGTGCTGCAGGGAGCAACTACGGTTGAAGAATTGTGGCGCGTCGGTATCACCGGGGAGGCTGATAATGCTTGATAAGCTGCTGCTGCAGGCAAAAAGTATGGGAGCCAGTGACCTGCATCTTACACCTGAGGGAATGCCGATGGTGCGCGTAGATGGCAGCCTGCAGCCTTTGCAAAACGAAATTATTTCCCGGGAAAAGCTGGAGCAGGCGTTGCTTGCCTTGCTGCCGGAACAGGAAAAGCGGCAGCTGCTGCAGACAGGCGAGGTGGATGCTGCCTTTAGCGATGCCTTGCAGGAGCGTTGCCGGCTCAATATTTACCGTCTTGGCAACGGTTATGCGGCGGCGATTCGTCTGCTTCCGAAGGATATTCCTGACTGCAATAGTCTTGGCCTGCCGCAAATTATCAGTCAGCTTGCGGGCAGCAGCAGCGGTCTGCTGCTCGTTACAGGTGCCACAGGCAGCGGCAAAAGCACCACGCTAGCCTCGCTGGTACAGCAGATAAATCAAACGCGCGCTGTACACGTGCTGACGCTGGAGGACCCGATAGAATATGTTTATCCTGCGGGCTTGGCACTGATTAACCAGCGGGAGGTGGGGCGTGATACAAGGAGCTTTGCCAGCGGTCTGCGCAGTGCGCTCAGGCAGGACCCGGATGTTATTTTAGTAGGTGAGCTCAGAGATGCAGAAACAATAGGTATAGCGCTGACGGCGGCGGAAACAGGTCATCTGGTTTTGGCAACGCTGCACACGCAGGATGCTGCAGGTACGGTGAATCGCATTCTTGACGTGCTGCCGGACAGACAGCATGTGTGTACGCAGCTGGCTGACTGCCTGCTCGGGATTTGCTGCCAGAGGCTTTTGCCCCGTTGCGACAGAGCAGGCAGAGCGGCGGCCTTTGAGGTGCTCGTTGCGACGCCTGCCATGCGCAATCTTATTCGTGAGGGGCGCACGCACCAGCTGCAGTCTTATTTGCAGACTGGTGCGCGCTACGGCATGCAGACGATGGAGGATGCAGTGAAGGCCTTACAGCTGCGCGGGATAATCGCATGAAAAAAGCCGCTGCGAAAACAGCGGCTTAATATGAGCTTTATATACAGAAAAATTATAAACGGTATTACAAAATCTCTTCTCTGATTAAGGTGTTCATCATCTTTTGCTTGCCTAATACCCACAGCAAATCGTTTTCTTCGAAAACGAGTGAAACGTGGGGGTTGGTAATGGTAAAGGCGCCACGCTCCAGACCGACAACGAGGCAGCTCCATTTGTTGCGCAAATCTGCAGCCTTCAGTGAGGTTCCCAAAATAGGAGAATGCTTGTCGATGGTAATCGCCAGGGAGAGGAATTGCTGCTCCGGTTTGTTTTGGTGGTTATCCAGCATGAATTCACGCAGGCTTTGCGGCAGGTCGCAGCGCTCCAGGCCTAAGCTGCGCTGCCTTACAGCGGCAGCAAAAACCTGCAGCTGGCTGGCGGTACCGATGAGCAGCAGCTTATCTCCCTGCTCTACTATCTGCTCACCGCCGGGCATATCAACAGTGCGATTATTGCCCAAAAGCTGCAGAACGTTGCAGCCGTAGCTTTCACGGAAGCCAAGACTGCGCAGGCTACGTCCTTTGATGGGAGAATCCTTTTGCAAATCGTAGTAGACAAGCTGTAAATCCTCGTCGAACCAGGTACGACTGTCATCGGGAGCACTTTCACGATGCTTGCGCATGTGCTTTTCGTTGAGGTTTACCAAAAAGCGTGATTCGATACGCAGGTATTCGCTCATCAGCCAATCGGAGGAGGAGATGAAGTAGGCTGCCAGCAATATAGATACGCAGGCCAGGAAGCCGTGCAGCTTCAACAGAGTGTGGAAGATGAAGTACAGCGAAGCAGATGCTACGAGCAGCTTGCCGAATACCAGGAACATCAGCGGCAGATGGTTAGCACGCTTCTTAAACCAAAGCTTGGAGAACAAATCGCCGTTGCCGGCACGGTTGACAAGCACGGCACGCAGAATCGGCGACATGATGATAAAGGTGGCTGCGGCGGTCAGCAGTCTGCTGTACGGCAGCTTTAAGGTGTTGCCCAGATAAGGCAGCAGGTAATATTCCGCACCAAGGGCGATGGCTGCCAGCAGAGTAATGAAAATCAGCATACGCATGGTGTAACCGGTAAGCAAATTCTTCCAGTCCTGATCCTTGTCATCATCGGTATTGGTGCCGGTGTAACGGTCAAGCCAGCTTTTAGCCTGCGACGGCAGCAGCTTCAGCACCAGATGATAAAAGGGTTCGGCTGCCATAATACAGAAGGGAGTAGTAAAGGTGGTAATTACGGATACCGCTACGATAATCGGATATAAAAAGCTGCTGATTACGCCAAGGCTCATGCCCAAAGAAGCGATAATAAAGGAGAACTCACCGATTTGCGCCAGGCTGAAGCCGCAGTGCACAGAGGTGTTGAGGCTTTGGCCGGAGGCCAGTACGCCGCCGGTGGAGAAAATCAGCTTACCGATAATCGTTGCAACTACCAGCACGAAGATAGGCAGTGCCTGCTCTATCAGGATAGCAGGGTCTACCATCATGCCGACGGATACGAAAAAGACAGCGCCGAACAAATCCTTGATAGGAGCAACAAGGTGCTCGATTTTTTCTGCGTTAGGTGCTTCGGCAATCAAAGAGCCCATGATGAAGGCACCCAAAGCGGAGGAGAAGCCGAGCTGAGTTGCCAGTACAACCATACCGAGGCACAGGCCGATGGAAACAACTACCAGAGTTTCTTCGTTCATCAGCTGCTTGGCCCATTTAAAGAAGCTGGGGACAAGATACATACCTAGAACAAACCATAAAACGAGGAAGAAAATCAAGCGTCCGATGCTGAGCAGCAGCTCCATCGTGGAAACGTCGGCGCTGGCTACGGCCATGGTTGCCAACAGCACCATCATCACGATACCGGCGATATCTTCAATAATCAGCACGCCGAAAACTATTTCCGTAAAGCGCTGCGACCTGAGCTTTAAGTCGTCAAAGGCTTTAATGATAATCGTAGTGGAGGACATAGAAAGCATACCGCCTAAAAAGAGACTATCCATATGATTCCAGCCCAGCAGCGTACCGGCGAAGTAGCCCACGGCCAGCAGGCCGCCTATTTCTACCGCGGTGGCGATGAAGGCTGTACTGCCTACGCTTTTCAGCTTGTAAAAGCTGAACTCCAGTCCCAGCGCGAACAGCAGAAAGATAACACCGATTTCGGACCAGGCGTGGACGTTGGCCTTATCGGTAATTGTCGGGAAGAAGTTGAAGTGCGGACCGGTGATGAAGCCGGCAACAATGTAACCAAGCACCAACGGCTGATTAATTTTCTTGAAAAGAATAGTTGTGACGCCGGCTACAAGCAAAATCATTGCTAAATCATTAATAATAGTAGGCAGATGAGTCATGGGATTCTCCTTTGCGATATTTTTTGCCAAAGTGGCTTTAAATGGTGTATAATAATTGAAATGTAGTCATAAGCTTTTTACGAGCTCTGCAGACTGCAAAACAAATAATCTCAATATATATTATACAATATTTTTGACTGAATTTATTGCATAAATAATGCTTTATTTTGTTAATTTATTGTGACTTGCGCAATTGGAGGAATAAAGATGAACGAAAATCAACAAGAAAAATTAGTTTTGGTAGATGGCGAGATTATGCCGGAAGCTGAAGCATTTATTGACGTTAACGACCGCGGTCATAATTTCGGTGACGGTGTTTTTGAAATTGTGCCGGTTTATAACGGCCGTTGCTTCGCTTTGCTGCCGCATATGAACAATTTATTCGATTCCGTAATCGCCGTAAAAATCCCCGGCGTTTATATGATTGAAGAGCTGGTAGAGTTCCATGAAAGCTTGCTGGCCGCAACCGGTCTGAAGGACTGCGAAATCTATACTCAGGTAACTCGTGGCAGCGGTGCTTATGCTCTGTCCTATCCGGAGCAGAGCATTCCGCATCTGACTATGTATGCTGTACCGGTTGACCGCGAGGCACTGGCTGAAAAGCGTGCTAAGGGTGTAAATGTTATTACTGTTGAGGACGTACGTTGGGCGCGCTGCGATATCAATACTCTGAACCGTTTGCCGGAGGTAATGGCTAAACAGAAGGCTGTTATCGGCAATGCTTTTGATTCCCTGTTTGTTCGCGACGGTAAAATTACCGAAAGCACGGAAGCCAGCTTCTTCATTTATAAAGACGGTATTCTGTGGACTCATCCCGAAAACAACTTTATTCATAAAAACATTACCCGCCGTCTGCTGATGGAACGCCTGTCCAAAGACCTGGACCTGCAGATTATCGAAAGAGCTTTTGATAAGGATTTCGCACTCAAAGCAGACGAAGCCTTCCTCTGCGGACCGCGTTGCGAATTTATGCCTGTTACCAAAATCGACCGCAGCTTTGTTGCTGACGGTAAGGTTGGCGAGCTGACACAAAAGCTGCAGGATGCATATATGGCATTTGTAGCTAAGGAATGCCCTGCTAAGCATGAATAACAGCAAGCTGGTGCATGGAGCGTTATTGGTGGCTTTGGCGTTGGCGCTGCAATCGCTGCGTTTGGTGCTGCCGATGCCGCAGCTGCTTTCTACGTTTATCATCGGTACTTTGGTGCATATGATGTTGGTGCTCACGTTGCAACTGGGCGGCCTGAAGACAGCACTGTTGCTGGCGTTTTTGCTGCCGCTGACTGCTTACGTGCAGGGGCAGGTGCTGCTGCCGTTTCTGATTCCTGTAATCTGGCTGGGCAATTTTATCTTTGTGCTGCTTGTGCGTCAGTTTAAGGGCAGGCATAAGCTGGCTTTATGTGTGCCGCCTGTGGCGAAGGCCTGTGTTATGTTGCTGGCAGCTTGGGCTGCGCTGAGCTTCTTGGCGCTGCCGAATCCTGCGCTGCGCAAGACGGTTATGTTTGCGATGAGCGTACCGCAGCTGCTGACGGCTGTTGCCGGTATTTTGCTGGCCAAGCAGGTCAAAAAGCGCCTGCGTCAGTTTGATTAATACAGGTTTTGTAATAATATAATGTATTTATGCGTGTCGTATTCAACCGACAGCGAAAATAACCGCCGGTGTAAAAGCTGAGCGGTTATTTTGTTTAATGCTTCGGCGTTACTCAGTAACCTTTTGGTAACTGAAGCACTTTTTTGTGCATACTTTACAGAAAAGCTGAAACAGCATATTATAATATAGGTAATGGATAGTAGTTATCTATTTTGTGAAGTTAATGTTAAAAATGCAATTACAATGACGCAAGCTATATTTCATATGCTATAATATACAAGCAGTAATGAGTTTTTAGGGGGTTATCAGTATTTTAGAATTTAAACCTGTAACATTGGCACAAAAGCCTTTGTTTGAAAGCTATATATCAAAATCACATCAAAATGGCAGCGAATGTGCCTTTTCCAATCTTTTTGTCTGGCGTGACTGCTATCATATTTATTGGTGCGTAGCGCACGATTTCCTGCTGCTGAAGGTTAAACGCAACAACGTTGATTTTTACATTCAGCCTTTTGGCGGACGCGATGAGGATTTGCCGCGTCTGATGCAGGAGCTGAAGGAGGAGCACCAGGGCAAGCCGTTTGAAATGCATGGTATCTATGATTTTACCAAGGAACGCTTTGAGCGCGTGATGCCGGGTCTGACATATGAAGAAGACCGCGATAACTGGGATTATGTATATCTGCAGGAAAAGCTGGCAACGCTTTCCGGCCGCAAGCTGCATGGGCAGAAGAATCACTACAATGCTTTTGTCAAGGCGCATCCGGATTTCGTTTATGAGCCGATTACTATGGATAATATGATGGAATGCCTGAACTTCGGCGAGCGCTGGTGCGATGAGCATATGGCGGAGGATCCTTCGCTGCTGTGCGAAAAATATGCTATCCAGGAGGCCTTTCTGAGCTTTGAACAGCTGGAGCTGCGCGGCGGTGCAATCCGTTTCGACGGTAAAATTCAGGCCTTCAGCTTTGGCAAGAAGATTAACGACGATACAGCGGTGCTGCATGTAGAAAAGGCGCGTCATGATGTACGCGGCTTGTATACGGCGATTACGAAGGAGTTCGCTGCTCATGCCTGGACGGATGTAAAATATCTCAACCGTGAGGAGGATATGGGACATCCCGGTCTGCGTGAGGCAAAAATGGCGCTGCATCCGGAATTTATGGTGAAAAAATATAATGTAATTATTGGGTGAGGTAGCTTATGATTTACCGTGTCTTGAGCAAGGAGCGCATGTACCAGGCAGAGGAGCTTTGGGATTACTGCTTTGAAAAAAAGACGGAGCCTTTCTTTCGGTACTATTTTGAGCAGTACTGCGGCAAGGACAATATGGTTATCGGCGGCTTTGGCAAGGTCGGCGAGGAAGAAAAGCTGCGCACGATGCTGCATGTAAATCCTTATATGCTGCATTTGTGCGGGCAGGAGATGCTGGTGCCGTATCTAGTGGGCATTGCCACCGCTCCGGAAGCACGGGGACAGCACCTGCTGCGTCCGCTTTTGGAAACTGCTTTTGAGGTGCTGCGTTCACAGGGTTTCCCCTTTGTGACGCTGATGCCTATAAGTGCCGGTATTTATCTGCCGTATGAATTTGCTTACTGCTATTATCGTCATGAATATAAAATGCCTTTGGCAAAGCTGCAAATTCCTGCAATTGGTGATGACCTGTCGGTAGAACGTCTGGATTTAGTTTCCTTGCTGCAGTCTTTGAAGGTGGCAGATGCAGAAATGCAGTTCTGCAATCCTTTGGCTGACGTTTACGCAAGCGTTACCGCAGCATGGAACGGCGTGCCGCAGCGCACTGCTTTTCAATGGCGCAAGCTGTTGTCTGTAGTTACGCAGGAAAACGTGTTGTGCGCTGTTGTCTATCGCGCGGGGGCAGCCGTGGGCTATATGCTTTACTCACTGACTGATGGCACGTTCAACGTGCAGGAGCTGCTTACGCAGGATGCTGCGGCGAAGAACCGTCTGCTGCAATATGCCGCAGGACACAGAAGCGAAGCGCAGGAGTTTTGCTGGCTGGCGGAGCCTTGGGATAAAACATATCTTAGCTTTGCGGACCAGGCGCTTACAGGCAGACTGCAGCCGTTTATGATGGCGCGCTGTCTTGATGCGCGCGCGGCTCTCGCTAAGCTGCCGGTAGCAGCAAGCATGAGCAGCAGTAGCGTTGTCATGCTGCTTACGGATAAGATGATTGAGCGCAATAATCATCTGCTGCAGCTGCGCACGTCACCGGGCAAGCTGGAGGCAGTCAGCACGCTAGAGCAGGAGGAGGTTACCATGGATATGGGCTCCTTTACCCAGCTTTATTTCGGTGCGTTCAGCGCTACGGAGCTGTGGGAAGCAGGGCATATTAAATGCAGCGACGTGCGAAAGCTGCAGCTGCTCGATGAGCTTTTCCCTAAATGCCGCACCTATAATAACGAATATTTTTAAGTTTACGCAGGCTGTCGGATGTTCCGGCAGTCTGCTTTTTGACAACAGAAAAACCCATGCCTTACTTAGCGTAAAGCATGGGCTTATTTTTTTTGGTACAGAATTTACTGTGCCGTAATTTGTTTTTTCATAACGTTATAGGCTACATCACCATCATGCGGCTGACCATTGACCGTTACATTACCATGGAAGGCTGCAATTTTAGTCTTCCAGCAATAACTGCCGCTGTCTGCGGTAATTTTATTGCTGTTATCATTGAAAACAAGATTGCCGTTTACATAGGCAGTTCTGTCGGAATGATATACATCTACCTTATCGCAGGCAAAGCTCATATCGCCGAAGCTCAGATGAATATTGCCCTGGCCGTGAACCTCCATAGCATAAAGATATACCTTAGTGGCATCGCCGGTAATGGTTAAGGTAGTGTCATGTGCGGGGAATTGTACAAAAACATTTCCCTGCAGGTCATATACACCCGTGAGCGGGTTAAAGGTACGGCTGTCACTCTTGATTACCGGATCGGCAAAGCACATAGAAGGCAGCATCATAACAAGCATAGTTAATATTAAAAGTAATTTCTTCATGAATAAATCACCTCTTGTAGCATGAAAAACAGGAGAAATTTTAAGTGTACTCTTTATTATAGTATTTTTAGAGAATCGGCGCAAGCGTTAAAAAAGATTTTTTTAGAAAAAAAGAGGATTTTTCCTTTATACATTGAATATAAATTATGTGTGATATAGTAGTTGGAGGCGGAGAGGGTAATGAATGGAGATTTTGAAAACTTTAAAGAGCAGGTGCGCAGCACAGCTGATATGGTAGAAATAATCTCCGGTTACGTGCCGTTGAAAAAGAAAGGCCAGAACTACTGGGGCTGTTGCCCGTTTCACGGAGAAAAAACACCGTCCTTTTCGGTGAACCCCGGCAAGAGCATGTTTTATTGCTTTGGCTGCCATGAGGGCGGAGATATTTTTAAGTTTATTATGAAAATCGAAAACTGCAGCTTTATGGATGCATTAAAGCTGTTGGCCGGCAGATACGGTATTCCGATACCGGAAAAGCAGAAGACGGCCGCCGAAATTGCGCGTGAGAAACAAAGGGACAGCATTTATAGTGCTAATGAACTGGCGTCAAAATTTTTTCAGGCTTGTCTGACAAAAACTGCTTACGGTGAACCTGCCCTGGCTTATCTTGCAGGGCGCGGAATCGGCAAAGAAATTATTGCCGGCTTTGGCATAGGCTATGCGCTGAATAATTTTACCGCGCTTGTCAGCTCTCTTGCTAAGCGCGGCTGTCAGCCGCAGGTGCTGGAGGCTGCCGGACTGGCGGCCCGTGGGCGCGACGGCTATTATGACAAGTTCCGCAACCGTGTGATTATTCCTATCCGCGACGCGCGCGGACGTATAGTCGGCTTTGGCGGCAGAGTGCTGGACAACAGCACGCCTAAATATCTGAATACAGCGGAAACGCAGTGGTTTAATAAGCGAAGGCTGCTTTTTGGTCTGGATATAGCTTTGAAGGCTATCCGCAAAAGCGGTCGGGCTGTAGTTGTCGAAGGTTATATGGATGCTATCAGCTTGCATGCGGCAGGCTTTGATAATGTTGTAGCATCTATGGGAACGGCCTTTTCCCAGGAGCAGGCTAAGCTTTTGCAGCGTCTGGCGGATGAAGTAATCTTCTGCTATGACAGCGACAGCGCAGGCCGCAAGGCTTCGGTGCGTGCCGTGAGCATTGCCCGGGAAGCAGGCTTGAAGGTGCGCATAGCAGGTGTACCTGACGGCAAGGATCCCGACGAATATGTACGTCAGCATGGTCATGATGCTTTTGCACAGGTGCTGGCGGCGGCGCAGAATGGTATTGATTTTCAAATAGATGAAACTATCCTGCAAAATAATATTGCTAATTTAGCAGGAAAAGTAGAGGCTGTGTCGAATATACTACCATTCCTATTAGAATGTCAAAATGAAATTGAAGCGTCGGAGCATATCCGAAGGCTGGCACAGCGGCTGACTATTGATGAAGGCCTGATTGCGGAAGAATACCGCAAGGCAGCACGCAGAGGCGGCAGACAGCAGACTGGGCAGCCGACGGTGATTCCGGAGGAAAAAAGCGCCGGTATCGGTCAGCAGGCGGAAGAACTGCTTCTGAGATTGCTTTTGGAGCAGCCGCAGCTGTGTGATGAATGCCGTGCGGAGGTAAAGGAAACAGGCTTTGAAGATGCTGTGCTGGCACAGCTGTTTGACAGGTTGTGCGAGCTTGGCACCGCTTATACAACGGATAAGCTGAATAATGTCCTGGACGACGCGGCGCAGACAGCGCTGGCACGTATTTTGGCACATCAGCTTCCGGAGGGAGATATGGATAAGCTTATGCAGGACTGCCTCAGGCAGATGCGGCGGCTTCGTCTGGAAAAAGAATATGAAAAGCATCGTCTGCTGGCGGATGAATACGAAAGATCGGCAGATGAGCGTTTTCTCAGTGAATTAATGGAAAGTCAAAGGATAAAGAATGAAATCAAAAAACTCTATGGAAACCAAAATAAATAAGGAAGGAGGGGACACCATGGCTGCAGCTACTAAAATAACGCAGGAGCAAATTGATGAGCTTATCCGCAAGGGTAAAGCTAATAAGGGTGTTCTCACCTATGGCGATGTAATGAACCTCACCAATACTTTGGAAGATATCACGCCCGAAGATGTTGAGCATATCTATGAGGTTATTACACGTAAAGGTCTGGAGCTTGTTGATGATGACAATGCCTCCGACGAAGATATACTGCCTTTGGTAGGAAACGACGAAGATAATGATGAGCCCAGCAGCAGTGAGCTGGAAAACATGAGCGTTCCCGAAGGCATCAGCATTGACGATCCTGTACGCATGTACCTTAAGGAAATCGGCAGAGTACCGCTGCTTATCGGTGAGGATGAGGTTAAGCTCGCTAAGCGTATGGATAAGGGCCGTCAGGCAGAGCGAATTCAGCGCGGCAGAATGATTGAGCTGGAGGAGCCTGCTTTTACTGCTGAGGACAGCGGCAGCGCATTGGTCGAAAAGCTGCGCGAGAGCCTGAAAGAGGAATGGCAGATTACCAATATGCGTTCTGTTTTCCGTGTAGCGCAGATGATTAAAAAGCGTCAGAGCGTAGGTCAGCCTTATACTGTTGACGATTACGAGGACTTGATTTTTGAATTTACCAAAGATGAGCGTCTGCATCTGCAGCGCCTGATGGCAGAACAAAGATGTCTGATTCCGGGCTGTGAGCAGTTCGTAGTAACGCGTGAAACAAGCGATTTAGATGATCACAAGCTTTATCAGATTAAGGCTATTCTCAACGAGCTCAGAGAGCGTATGAGTGACGGCAGAGAAAAGGATTCCGCTGTTGTTGAAGCCTACTGCAATCTGGATGAGGATTTCGAAAAGCTGTTAAAAGCAGTTGCACATCAGGGTGACGAAGCTAAGCAATGCTTGTCCGAAGCCAACCTGCGTCTGGTAGTAAGTATTGCCAAGCGTTATGTCGGTCGCGGTATGCTGTTCCTGGATTTGATTCAGGAGGGCAACCTGGGCCTGATTAAGGCTGTAGATAAATTCGATTATAACAAGGGCTTTAAATTCAGTACCTATGCTACATGGTGGATTCGTCAGGCGATTACCCGTGCGATTGCCGACCAGGCGCGTACTATCCGTATTCCCGTACATATGGTGGAAACCATTAACAAGCTCATCCGTGTTTCCCGCCAGCTGCTGCAGGAGCTTGGCCGCGAGCCTTTGCCGGAGGAAATTGCCAAGGAAATGGATACCTCCGTTGACAGAGTGCGCGAGATTATGAAAATTGCGCAGGAGCCTGTTTCTCTGGAAACTCCTATCGGTGAGGAAGAGGATTCGCATCTGGGCGATTTCATCGAGGACCACGATGCACCGGCACCTGCCGACGCTGCTTCCTTCACTTTGCTGCGTGAGCAGCTGGAGGAGGTTCTGGAAACGCTTACTATCCGTGAAAAACGGGTATTGGAGCTGCGCTTTGGTCTGGAGGATGGCCGCAGCCGTACTTTGGAAGAGGTTGGCCAGCACTTTGGCGTTACCCGTGAGCGTATCCGTCAGATTGAGGCTAAGGCATTGCGCAAGCTGCGTCATCCCAGCCGCAGCAAAAAGCTGAAGGACTTCTTGGAATAATAGTTGACAAACAACCGTATCTATTATAAAATAATACTGTTTGGTAGCTTGCATGGGCCTATAGCTCAGTGGTAGAGCCGCCGGCTCATAACCGGCTGGTCGTAGGTTCGAACCCTACTGGGCCCACCAATACCTTACATCAGCAAAACGAAGTGAACGCAGGTCGAAAGGCCTGCGTTTTTAATTATATGAGTTGACATTTATCTGCTTATAGTGACATAATTAAATAGTTATCAAGAATATGGATTCATTTCACTGAATAAGTTTGAATAATTACCAAGGAGGCAAGAATGTTTACTTTAAAAAATGGTGACGGTATGGTTTGGCCTGACGGCAAGCGTATCGCCGTGATGGTTACCTTTGATTTTGATGCGGAGCTGCTGCGTAAATCTGTAATCGGCAAGCGTACTATCGGCTTTTCCGATACAAGCAGAGGTCAATACGGTCCTGATGAGGGCTTAAAGCGTTGTCTGGATATGCTTGAACGGCAACAGCTCAAAACTACCTTTTTTGTTCCAGGCCGCATTGCGGAGCTTTATGCAGATAAAGTGCAGCAAATAGCGGATGCAGGACATGAACTTGCATATCACGGCTATCTGCACGAAGCTTCTGTAGATATGCCTGCTGATGAGGAAAGAGAGAATATGGCCAAGAGTGAGGCGCTTCTGGAAAAAATAAGCGGCCGCAAGGTTGTTGGCTATCGCGGTCCGCTGGATTTGTTGCCTAACTGTGCAATGCAGCTGATGGCTGAACGTGGATATTTATACGGTTCTACACTTAAGGATTGCGACTGGGCGTATGTGCATGAGGACTACCCGCTTGTGGAGCTTCCTACCGAGCCGACGCTGGATGATTTCTCCTGGTTCTATTTTTCCTATGCTGATGAAGCTACTATCACCTGTAGTTATCCGGTGGACTATGTTTACGATATCTGGAAGGATAATTTTGACGAGCTGGCCAACGAGGGTGATAAAATTTTTGTACTCAAGCTGCATCCGCAGCTTATCGGCCGCAGCAGCCGCGTGCGTATGCTGGAACGCTTTATTGCCTATATGAAGGCGAACGGCGCATGGCTTGCAAGCTGCGAAGATGTAGCGCGTTATGTAAAGGAGTTTTATGCTAAACGTGCGGAAGGAGGCGAAGCATGATGAACTGGAACTGGCCTGATAATAAGCGCATTGCTTTACTGCTTTCATTTGATATCGATGCGGAAACTCTGTGGCTTACACGCAACGATATCAATGAACGTCATCTGGTGCACATGTCCCGTGGTCTTTATGCCACGAAGCAGGGCTTGCCGCGCATCCTGAAGATGCTGGAGGAGGAAGGTCTTAAGGCAACCTTTTTCACTACTGCCTATACTGCTGATATTCATCCGGAAATCATTCAATACATTGCAGCGCAGGGACATGAAATCGGCTATCACGGTTATCTGCATGAAGTAAAGGATACTTATGAAGAAGAAAATGCGCTGATGGATAAGGTTGATGCTATCTTTCGCAGCCTTACCGGCAAACGTCCTGTAGGTGTGCGTATGCCTGACGGTATCTTGCATGATTTTCATAAGCAGCTCTGGCTGGACCGCGGTTGCATCTATTCCTCCAACTGGCGTAACAATGACGGGCCTTTCCTGCTGCAAATAGACGGCAAGGAAATACCTATCGTTGAGCTGCCGAAGGACGGCATTGTTGATGATACCTCCTATGATATGTATACTCTGCAGCATCCGGAGCATTATTATCTGTGCAGCGGACGCGAAATGGTGCAGATTTGGCAGGATGAGTTTGACGGCCTGGCAGACGAGGGCCGCATCATTAACTTTGTTATGCATCCGCAGTTTATCGGTCGTCCGGGATATGTTCGTGCATTGCGTTCATTTATTCATTATGCAAAAGAAAATGGAGCCTGGATTACTACTGACGAAGCCTGCGCTAAACATGTTTTAAAGCAGAAGGGTTATGATATTGAGGTTCATTACTGATTGAAAAAAATCTGTTGGCAGTGTCGTTGATTCTATGGTATAATAATTCATTATATGAGCAAGTTTACTCATTAAATGTACGGAGTAAACAGATATTAAAAATTGAGAGGGGTTTTTCTAATGAAAAAGTTTACAATGAAAAGTATTTTTGCTTTCTTGGCAACAGCAATGCTGGCTATGATGCTGGTAGGCTGCGGTGGCGAGAAAAAAGATGCTGCAGCTGATGCAGGCAAGGGTGACAAATGGGTTGTTGCTATCAACTCCACCTTCCCGCCGTTTGAATCCGTAAAGGAAGGCACCAAGGATTACCAAGGTGTTGATATTGATATCGCTCACTACATCGCCAAGAAGATGAACAAGAAAATCGAATTCACCGATATGAAATTCGCTTCTTTGGTACCTACTCTGCAAAGTGGCCGTGCTGATGTTATTATCTCCGCAATTTCTCCGACTTCCGAGCGTGAAAAGGTTGTATCCTTCTCCAAGCCTTATTATTTCCCGATGAAGGCTATTCTCTGCAAAAAGGGTGCAGGCTATGACGCTATGGATAAACTGAAGGGTAAAAAAGCCGGTGCTTCTATGGGTACTACCTATGCTAAAGAGCTGAAGGCTGTCGGCGGTATCGAAGTTGTTGAAATGGATACTACTCCGCTGGTTGTTCAGGATATTAAAAACGGTCGTCTGGCTGCAGGTCTGTTTGATTCTTCCCAAGCTGCTGTTTTCGTAAAACAAAATCCTGATCTGGAGCTGCACGTTCTGCAGGGAACTGTAGTAAAAGACGATACCTTTGCTATTGCGCTGCCGAAGGATTCCAAGGATGTTGAAAAAATCAACGAAATCCTGAAGGAAATGCGCACCAATGGCGAGCTGCACAAAATTCTCGTAGCTCATCTGGGTGAAGAAGGCACTAAAGAATATGAAGCTGCAATTGCAAACCTGGATATTGCAAAGCTGTAAGAGGTGAATTAGCAGATGTTAGATTTTTCCGTTCTGGAACCTTATATACCGCTTTTGGCAACCGCTGTCTGGATTACGCTTAAATTTACTTTCTTTTCTACAATTATGGGCTTTTTCGGAGGCTTTATCCTGGCGCTGATAACCCTGTCCAAGAACAGAGTGCTTTCCTTCCTAGCGAAGGTTTATATCTCTGTCTTCCGCGGTACGCCGCTTTTGGTACAGCTGATGCTGATTTACTTTGCGACACCGCAATTGACAAGCTATACTATTTCTGCTTTAGAGGCAGGCGTGCTTTCCTTTGGCCTGAACAGTGCCGCATATATTTCCGAGGCACTGCGCGGCGGTATTCTTGCTGTCGACAAAGGTCAGTGGGAGGGAGCAATGTCCTTGGGTGTGCCTAAGCATCGTTTCCTGCTGGATATTATTCTGCCGCAGGCTATTAAGAATGCATTGCCTTCACTGGTAAACGAAAGCATTATGCTGCTGAAGGATTCCAGCCTTGTTTCCGTTATCGGTGTTGCCGACACGCTGCGTTGGGCGGATCTGATTCAGGCTAAAACCTTCCGTGCGTTTGAAGCCTTTATCGTAGCAGCTGCTGTTTATTATGTTTTGGTTATGGCCCTGAACTTTTTGGGCGGTTTGTTAGAAAAGAAGGTGCGCGTCAGTGATTGAGATTCAACACCTGTCTAAAAGCTTTGGTAATTTGGAGGTCCTTAAGGATGTTTCCCTGACAATAAAAAAAGGTGAGGTTGTGACCATTATCGGTTCTTCCGGTTCAGGAAAATCTACGCTGCTGCGTTGTATCAATCTGTTGGAGCAGCCTACCGGCGGAGCGATTTTATTCGAAGGTAAGGACATCGTAAATTCCAAAATTAAAATTGAAGATATCCGCAAGAATGCCTGCATGGTGTTTCAGCATTTTAATCTTTTTGCTAATATGACTGTTCTGGAGAATATGACCTACGCTCCCCGTGTAGTCAACGGTCTGTCCAAGCAGGAGGCAAAGGAAAAGGCTATGAAGCTGTTGGCAAAGGTTAATCTTTCCGACAAAGCCGATGAATATCCCAGCCGTCTGAGCGGTGGCCAGAAGCAACGTGTAGCGATTGCCCGTGCTTTGGCGATGGAGCCGAAGGTACTGCTTTTGGACGAGCCTACATCCGCACTTGATCCGGAAATGGTCAAGGAGGTACTGGACGTTATCAAGCAGCTTGCCAATACCGGTATTACCATGGTTCTGGTTACCCATGAAATGGGTTTTGCCAAGGACGTTTCGGATACCGTTTATTTCATGGATGGCGGTTATCTGATTGAAAGCGGTACGCCGGATGAAGTGTTTAATCATCCGAAAACGGAACGCGCGAAGAAATTCCTTAATTCTGTTTTGGTATAAGGAAATACAGATGAAAATATTTATAATTAATCCTGACTTTGGGGTTACTCCTGAGCAGATGGCAGCACGCTGTCATCTGCTCAGTGTGCATGTAGGTCCGGATGTGGAGCTGCACATGGAGTGCCTTGTTGAAAATCATATCGAAATTGATTCTGCTCTGGATGCTGCGCTTGCTGCGCCCGAGATTATCAAAATGGCTGTGCGTGCGGAAAGCGAAGGCTATGATGCAGTCGTGCTTTACTGCTTCAGTGATCCTGCGGTGGATGCCTGCCGTGAAATTGTAAGCATACCTGTAGTAGGCGGCGGTCAGGCGAGCTGCCTTCTGGCACCGCTGGTAGGCAGGCAGGCCGGGCTTTTGCTGGCAGATACGACACGCTATGCGGAAAAGCAGCTTTTTGTTGCTCAATGCGGTGTTGATCCTGCGCGTATTGCTGCAATTGGTGGCATTGAGGCCCGCGGTGTCGATTTGTGGGCAGAGCGTGAGCGTGTTCTGGACCTGCTTACGGAAGCCGGCAAAAATTTGCTGGCGGTAGGCAGAGTCCAGGTACTGCTTTTGGGTTGCTTATCATTTTTAGGTTTGGCGCACCCGCTCAGTGAGCGTCTGGGCGTTCCTGTTGTTGACCCGGCGGTGGCACCTGTGGCGCTGGCGGAATGCCTTGTGCGGCAGGGGCTCAAAACAAGCCGCAAGGCTTATCCTGCACCGCCGTTGCGCAAACGTACGTGGCAGAGCGGCCAATTATAAACAGCTTGCTTTTCTATAGGAAATAGTGTAAGATAATATTAGTATTAAAATCTTAAGAAGAGAGGTTACTGTTTTAATGAAAAAGAGCTTACTGACTTTGATTATGGCTTTGGTTATGGCTTTGGCTTGCGCAACCAGCGCTTTTGCGGAAGATTTGGGTTATGTAAATGTTGAACGTGTTTTCCGCAGCTATCCTGATATTCAGACTACTATGAGCGTTATCAATCTGGAGCGCCAAAAGGCTGAAAATGAATTCAACGAAAAGGCTCCGAAACTTGACGACAAGGGCAGACGCGAGCTGGGCGAAAAATTATCCGCTCAGGTAGATAAGAAGGAAGCATCCCTGCTGAATCCTATCCGCGAAAAAATCCGCAAAACTATCGGCCAGGTAGCAAAAGCTCATGGCATTGCTAATGTAGTTGATGCAAGTGCTGTTGTATTCGGTGGCAAGGATCTGACTGAAGAAGTTATCGCTGCTGTTGCTCAAGGCAAATAAAGACTAATGTTATTGAAGGCTGTCGCAGGCAAGCGACAGCCTTTTTTGGTGAGTGTGTTATAATATAAGTACATTTTTGGCGAGGTGAAGCGGATGGCGCACTGTCCCTTTGATTTTTTTACTGACGGGAAAAAACATACTATCTGCCTTGTTGGCGGCGGCGGTAAAACGACGGTTATGTATGAACTGGCAGCGGCGTGGGCAGCCTGCGGGCGCAGGGTGCTGGTGCTGACGAGTACGCATATCCTGCGTCCTGCAGATGGCAGCTTTGCTGCCGATGTGCCTGCGGTGCAAAATTTGTGGCAACAGGGGCGCTATGCTGTCATTGGCACACCGGAAGCGGCAACAGGCAAGCTGACGGCGCCGCCGCAAGGCTTGTATAACGAACTGCAGTTGCAGGCGGACGTAATTTTGTGTGAGGCAGACGGCTCCAAGCATCAGCCCTGCAAGGCACCGGCAGCGCATGAGCCTGTGCTTTTGCCGGAAAGTGATATTGTGCTTGCCGTTGCCGGTACGGATGCTTTGGGAAATTCGCTGCAGCAGGCGTGCCAGCGTCCGCAGCTGGCGGCAGACCTTTTGGACTGCAGCGCAGATAAAATCATTGATGCGCAAATGCTGGCTACTTTGCTGCTCTCGGAGCAGGGAGCACGCAAAAATGTCGGCGCACGCGCTTATTATATTGTCTTGAATAAATGTGACCTGCTAAAGGCAGCGCAGCAGGAGGAAATGCGTCGGCTGTTAGTGAGTGAAGGAATAGACGAGCGAAGAATATGGCTTCGTGAAAGGGGAGATAGCAAATGCTGAAGATTATTGTACGCGGTGGCGGTGACCTGGCAACAGGCGTTATCCATCGCTTGTGGGGAGCGGGCTTCAAAGTTTTAGTGCTGGAATGCGCTAAGCCTGCGGCAATTCGTCGACAGGTAGCGCTGTGCGAAGCGGTGTATCAAGGCAGCGCTCAGGTAGAAGGCCTGACCGCAAGATTGATAAATTCACTGCCTGAGGCAGACGCTGTCTGGGAGCATGATGAAGTGCCTGTGCTGGTTGATGAAGCAGCGGATAGTGTGCATGCTTTTGCGCCTGATATTGTGATTGATGCGATTATTGCCAAGCATAATCTTGGTACAAGCAGTACAATGGCACCGCTTGTTATTGCTTTAGGCCCTGGCTTCAGCGTGGGCGCAGATGCCGACGTAATTGTAGAAACGAAGCGCGGTCATAACCTGGGACGCATTATCCGCAGCGGCAGTGCTGCGCCGAACAGCGGCGTGCCCGGTAACATCGCAGGCTATAGCAAGGAGCGTGTGCTGCACGCACCCTGCGCAGGTGTTCTGCACGTTGTTCATGACATTGGCAGTATTGTGGAAAATGGTGAAACTATTGCAACTATTACCGACGGCAGTAATCAGGTGGCGGTAAAGGCAACACTGTCCGGTCTGATTCGCGGCATGATTCGCGATGGCTTTGCTGTTACCGAAGGCTTTAAAATTGCCGATATCGACCCACGTAAGGAGAAGCTGGCCAACTGCTTTACGATTTCGGATAAGGCACGCTGCATTGCTGGCAGCGTTCTGGAATTAGTCTGCCGTTATGCACAGGAGAAGCAAAAATGAAGGATTTAATGAAAAAAATACAGGCGCAGACTTTGGATTCACAGCCTTGCTATCTTGTTGCATTGATTGAGAGTGAAGGCTCTGCTCCGCGCACCAGCGGCGCCTATATGCTGGTCGGAGAAAAGGGTTTGCTTTACGGAACCATCGGCGGCGGCGGTATGGAATATGCGGCGCAGCAGCTGGCACAGCAGCGTCTGCAGAATGGTGGCGGCAGCTTTGTCAAAACGTTTGACCTCTCTCCGGCAGCAGGCATGGCCTGCGGAGGCAGCTGTCAGGTGCAGTTTTGTTACCTGCCTGTGGGGGAAGAAACGGGGGATTTGGCAGAGGAAGCTCTTAGTGCAATGAAGCAGCGTGCTCCCTGGTGGTTTTTACTGCCTTTGGGTGAAGGCAACGCACTGCCGCAAATAAAAAAAGACCTGCAGCTTGCAGGTCGCAGAGGTGTAATCAGTATAGATGGCTGCGCTTATTATGCGGAGCAGTATGATTATGACGGTTCGGTTTATGTTTTTGGCGCAGGTCATGTTGCGCGTGAGCTGGTGCCGCTTTTGAGTCATCTCGGGTTTAAATGCATCGTGCTGGATGACAGGGCGGAGTTTGCGGATGCAGCAGTTTTTCCGCAGGCAGAGCGTGTGCAGCAGGTCGATTTTACTAAGCTGGCAGATGTCTGCAGCCTGACGGCTAAGGATTACGCGGTGGTAATGACGCGCGGTCACGTGCATGACGCCAATGTGGAGCGCTATCTGTTGACTACGCCTGTGGGTTTTATCGGCATTATGGGCAGTAAAAATAAAGCAGCCATGGCCAGAGCAGCTTTGCTGGCGGATGGCTACAGCGAGCAGCAGCTTGCGCGTGTGATTACGCCCATCGGAATCGACATAGGCAGCGAAACGCCGGCGGAGATTGCGGTGAGTGTGGCAGCACAGTTAATCCAAACTCGTTCAGAACGCGTATAAGACATCATATACTTCATCGAGAAGAGTAGTACGCCGTTGGCCCTCTCTCTTCGTCTCTGATACCTTATCTGCGTTCTGCTGATTTAAAGTGTAAGGCATTATATACTTTCATCAGTAGGCCCTCGACGTACTGAGAGTACGCCGTCGGGCCTCCTTCTTCGTCTCCGGTACCTTCTCTGCGTTCTGTTTAATGGTAAAGGTATCAAATATTTTCTTCGCGTTCTGTTTAAAGGGTAAAGCTCTTTGATACCTTCTAGCGTTCTGTTTAAATAGTAAAGCGTTTCGGTACCTTCCGGTGTTATGCTGATAAGTAAAAGGGAATGTACCACATACTTCATCTATATAAAAATGAGCACCTCAACGTAGCAAAAGTACGTAGTCGGTGCTCATTCTTTTATTTCTCGCTTGAATTGCGAACGAAAAAGGCTATCTGATAAAATTTATACGGATTTTCTCTGTAATTTTCTTTACAATATTGCCTGATATGCGATAAAATATATGCATGAAAAAATGAAGGGGTGCTTATATGTCTAAGTTTGTTAAACTGTCTGAGGAAGCCTACAAGTTTGAAGGCAAGCTGTCTTTGAGCTCGGCTATTCCTTTAGGTCTGCAGCATGTTTTGGCTATGTTTGTCGGCAATCTTACACCGGTTCTGATTATTGGCGGTGCCTGCGGTATTGTCGGCGGTGCCGGTTTTGAACAGCTGCAGGTTGTTTTGATTCAGAATGCGATGATTGTTGCAGGTCTGGTAACATTGCTGCAATTATATTCCGTTGGTCCCTGCGGTGGCAAGGTGCCTATTATCATGGGTACAAGCTCCGGCTTTATTGGTGTATTTGCCGGTATCGTTGCAACCTTGGGCAGTGGTGTTGTCGCCTATGGCGCTATTATGGGTGCCTCGATTATCGGTGGCGTTTTTGAAGCGGTGCTCGGCCTCGTGCTCAAGCGCATCCGTCGCTTCTTCCCGCCTGTTGTCTGCGGCACTGTTGTACTGTCCATCGGTCTGTCGCTGATTTCCGTAGGTATCAATTCCTTTGGCGGCGGCTTTAAGACTAAGGACTTCGGTTCTATCGAAAACCTGCTGCTTGGTCTGTTTGTACTTTGTGTTATTCTTTTCTTCAAGCATGGCACTAAGGGCTTTTTAAGCTCTTCTTCCATTCTGCTTGGTATTATTGCAGGCTATATCGCTGCGATTTTCATGGGCTTTGTGCTGCCTACAACCGCAGTTACTCCCGACGGTGTGGAATATACCAAGTCCTGGGTACTGCATTGGGACAAGGTAGCGAACGCATCCTGGTTCGCTGTGCCTCAGCTTATGCCGGTTGATATTGTGTTCGATATGCGTGCTATTATGCCGGTATTGATTATGTTTGTTGTTACCGCAGTTGAAACTGTCGGTGATATTTCCGCCGTTGTCGAAAGCGGTCTGAACCGTGAAGCTACGGACAAGGAATTGTCCGGCGGTGTTATTTGTGACGGCATTGGCTCTGCTATTGCTGCTGTCTTCGGCGTACTGCCCAATACTTCCTTCTCTCAGAATGTAGGTCTGGTTGCTATGACGAAGATTGTTAACCGTTTTGCTTTGGCAACCGGTGCTGTATTTTTGATTCTCTGCGGCCTGATTCCTAAGCTGGGCGCTTTGGTTTCCATTATGCCGCAATCCGTTCTGGGCGGCGCTGCCGTAATGATGTTCTCCTCGATTGTTGTCAGCGGTATTCAGCTGGTTACTAAAGAGAAGCTTAACCCGCGCAGCTTGACAATTATTTCCGTTGCTTTAGGCGTTGGCTATGGCATGGGCGCTACACCCGGCATCTTGGCACACTGCCCGGAGGCTATGCGCATGATGTTCGGTGAATCCGGTATCGTTCCGGCAGCCTTTGTAGCAATTCTGCTGAATATTATTCTGAATAGGGGCGAAGACGCTCAAGCTTAGTTTTATCCTGCTGTGTATCTATATCCAGCAGCTCGTTGATATCCTGAACCGGTACTTTTACTACCAGTTCAGGATATTTTTTTGTCAGTACGGAACCACCCTTGTCCTGTGGCAGATGTTGCAGCTCGTCGGCAAATTTTGCAGGGAAGATAATGGGATTGCCGGGAGTTTCTTCGTAATACAGGCGATGAATTTTTTGCGGTTGCGCTAAAAAGCTTTCGGCGAGGCGGATGAGCGAAGCATGCTGCAATAACGGCTGGTCGGCAACGGCAAAAAGCAGGCCCTCGCCTTGAGGCAGGTGCTGCTCTACATAAGCTGTGCCAAGGCGCACTGTGTCGCTCAGATAGGGCTTGTCGTGGAGCAGGCAGGGGATTTGCTGCTGTACGCAGATTTCCACAACCTCCTTGTAGCGTGTAACAACGATACGCTTGGGGAAAAGTCCTTGGCTGATATCAAGGATGTGCTGCAGCATGGGCGCTCCGTCGATGGCTGTCAGCAGCTTGTTGGCGCCGAAGCGGCGGCCTACGCCGGACGCCAGGATGATGCAGGCTATTTTAGAATATTTTACGTTCATAAAGTTACCTCACGGTTTTGATTATATATCATTATTATAAGACTGAATGGTGGTGCTAACAAGCGGGGGAGTACCGGTTAGCAGAAGAATATATTTTATCCGCAAAAACAAAAAACTCTGTAACCGAAGTTACAGAGTTTAGTTTCAAGTGGTGGCCCTGGCAGGATTCGAACCTGCGACCTTTTGATTCGTAGTCAAACGCTCTATCCAACTGAGCTACAGAGTCACATCAGCGTTGCTGTTGTTTCAAGCAACAATGATATTATAGCGAAAAGTGAGCTTCTTGTCAACACTTTTTTTAAATTATTTTTTTGATTTTTTGCCGACAGCTTTTTCTTTGGCAACAGGATGATGCTTTTCCAGCCAGCCGCAGTAAATGAAGAAGCCAAGGGCGACGAGGAAGAAGCCTAAGCTGGTTGCCTGAGCGGATTTCAGTCCGAACATCCAGGGCTCGGCGTAGTCACCTCGCAGCATTTCCAAAAAGAAGCGGACTACGGAATAAAGCATAGCGTACATGCATAAAGCCTGACCGCGCGCATGCTTGGTGGTGCGGAACAACAGCAGCAGGGCAAAAATAATGATGTCCAGCTGACCTTCCCAAACCTCTGCCGGCCACAGGGGGACGGGTCCGTAGGTTTTGTAGGCCAGCGTGCCTTCCGGGTACAGAATACCGAAGCTGCCACCGGTAGGTGTGCCGAAGGCATCGCCGTTGAGCAGGTTCGCCATGCGTCCGATGGACTGACCGATAAGCAGAGATGGCGAAATGATATCCGCCAGAGCTACCCAGTCGATGTCATGCAGCTTGCAGTAAACTATGCCTGCCGCAATGCCTGCCAGCATACCGCCCTGCACGGCCATGCCACCCTGCCAGACGAAGGGGATTTCCAACAGATGACGGCTGTAGTAATCCCAGTCGAAGAAGAAAACATCCCACAGCCTGCCGCCGATGAGACCGGCAAAGCCGCCGTAGATGCCGATGTCTAAAATGTGCTCGTGCCAGCGACCGTCCTGCTTAGCCAAAAAGTAGGCAGTGCCGGTGGCCAGAAAAATTGCTGTACAGAGCATCAGACCATACATGCGTATGGGAAAATCGCCGATAAAAAAGAGATATTGATGCATTATGAATAAGGCCTCCTAAAAAATCTAACTAATATTTTAACACATTCCGGTGTTTTTATCAGCGAAAAAGTTGTGATTTCTTTATTCAGAAAGCTTATTGAATTTAACAGCGAAGATAGTATTGCGTGACATGTTGCTTATGTCATTATCCATAGCGTCAATATTATGATATAATGAGGGAAGCGATATGAGCTTCAGTGAAGCAAAAAATAGAGAAAGAAGGTCTGCAAATTTATGAAAGCATTAACTTATATTGAACACGGTAAGTTTGCTCTGCAGGAAAAGGCCAAGCCGCAGCTTGTTTCTGCACGTGATGCTATTGTGCGTGTAACGCTGGGAAGCATCTGCACCAGTGATTTGCATATTAAACATGGTTCGGTACCTCGTGCTGTGCCTGGAATTACCGTGGGCCATGAAATGGTGGGCGTGGTGGAAGCGGTCGGAGCAGACGTAAAAACCGTGAAGCCCGGTGACCGTGTGACGGTAAATGTAGAAACGTTCTGCGGCGAATGCTTCTTCTGCAAGAAGGGCTTTGTCAATAATTGCACCGATCCTCATGGCGGCTGGGCGCTTGGCTGCCGCATTGACGGCGGACAGGCGGAATTTGTGCGCGTGCCCTATGCTGACCAGGGCCTTAACAAAATTCCTGACAATGTTAGCGATGAGCAGGCGCTTTTTGTGGGCGATATTCTTGCTACCGGCTTTTGGGCAACACGCATTTCGGAAATCACCGAGGAGGATACCGTGCTGATTATCGGTGCCGGTCCGACGGGTATCTGTACCCTGCTGTGCGTTATGCTGAAGCAGCCGAAGCGCATCATCATCTGCGAGAAGGATGCTGCCAGAGCGGAGTTTGTCAGCAAGCATTATCCCGATGTACTGCTTTGCGAGCCTGAGGAATGCGAAGCGTTTGTTAAGGAGCATTCCGACCACGGCGGTGCGGACGTTGTTCTGGAGGTTGCCGGCGGTCGCGACACCTTCCAGCTCGCGTGGAAATGCGCGCGTCCGAATGCTATCGTAACGGTTGTGGCGCTCTACGATGAAGCGCAGAGCCTGCCTTTGCCCGATATGTACGGCAAGAACCTTATTTTCAAAACCGGTGGCGTGGATGGCTGCGACTGTGCGGAGATTCTGCGCCTGATTGAAGAAGGAAAAATTGATACCACGCCGCTGATTACGCATCGCTTCAAGCTGGCGGATATCGAGGAAGCTTACCGCATTTTCGAAAACAGATTAGACGGAGTTATCAAGATAGCGATTACCGAATGATTTTTTTGCAAAGTATGTTCTAAGAGGGGCGATTTTATGATTAAGCATATAACAACAACACCGGCAAAGGCCTTAGAAAAATTAAAAGCAGGCAACGCCAGATATATTGATGCCAAGGTCAACAGCGAGGACATTTCGCAGGCAAAGAGAACAGATACCTTGGTTAACGTTCAGAAGCCTTATGCGATTATTATTACCTGCTCTGATTCTCGCGTAATTCCGGAGAATATTTTTATGACAGGCATCGGCGAGCTGTTTGTCATCCGTATTGCCGGTAATGTGATTGATGAGCATCAGCTGGGCAGTATTGAATACGCTGCCAGTCATCTGGGTGCACCGTTGATTGTTGTTATGGGGCATACGCATTGCGGTGCGGTGCATGCTGCAATCAATCATGATCCGGAGGGGTATATCAAATTTATTACGGATAAAATCAAAGCAGCGATTGGCGACGAGTGCGACCCGTATAAGGCTGCCTGCCTGAATGTCAAAAGCTGTGAAGCGGAAATCGAAGCAAGCCTGGAGATTCAAAAGGTTGAGCATCAGGAAGGCCTGCACGTTATCGGTGCTATGTACCATCTGGAGAATGGTGTGGTAGATTTTATCTAAAGCAGATTATTTTGAGCTGCCTTAAGCTTAGCGTCTTAAGGCAGTTCTTTTTGTAAGTAAATTTCTCAAAATTCGCAATAATATGCTTGACAGAATGGCGGCTTGAATGTATTATGTATACATAATACAGATTTCGATTAAAAGCAGCTTTTACACGCTTTTGGAGAAGGAGGCAAATGTATTATGCGTAAAGAACACGACTTTTTAGGTGAATTAGAAATTCCTGATAATGCTTATTATGGTGTACAGACCATGCGTGCCATGGAAAACTTCCAGATTACAGGCTATACTGCCGATCCGCTTTTTATCAAAGCCTTGGGCATGGTAAAAAAGGCTGCGGCCTTGGCCAATATGAAAATCGGTCTTTTGGATGAAAAAATCGGCAATGCTATGGTGCAGGCCTGCGATGATATTATCAGCGGCAAGCTGAATGACCAGTTCCCGACCGATCCGATTCAGGGCGGTGCCGGAACATCCTTCAATATGAATACGAACGAAGTAATCTGTAACCGTGCTTTGGAAATTCTCGGTCGTCCGCGCGGCGATTATAATTATATCAGCCCTAATAACCATGCCAATATGTCGCAGTCCACTAACGATGTTATTCCTACATCCATCCGTGTCTGCGCTCTGATGCGCGCCGAACAGCTTATTATTGCCTTGGAAAACCTTGCAGATTCCTTTGATAAGAAAGGCGAGGAATTCAAGGATGTGCTGAAAATCGGCCGTACCCATTTACAGGATGCTGTGCCTATTACCTTAGGCCTGGAGTTCAAAGCCTTTGCTTCCTCCATGCGCAGACGCAGTAACTACATTCGCCGTAGCTGTGAACTGCTGCACACCATGAATATGGGTGCAACAGCAGTCGGCACCGGCCTGAATGCCGATCCCGAATATATCAAAGAGGTTTGCGAACAGCTTACACTGGTTACCGGCGAGAGCTTCACTACAGCGGACAATCTTGTTGATGCTACCAGTAACACGGATATCTTCACCGATTTATCCTCCAGTTTGAAAACATCGGCACTTTCGCTGATTAAAATTTCCAATGACCTGCGTCTGATGGCCTCCGGTCCGAGAGCAGGCTTCTGCGAAATTACGCTGCCGCCACGTCAGCCCGGTTCCTCCATCATGCCGGGTAAGGTAAACCCCGTTATCCCCGAGGTAGTGGATCAGACCTGCTATCAGGTAATTGCCAACGATTTGGCTGTGGCCTTCGGCGTAGAAAACGGCCAGTTCCAGCTTAATGTTATGGAGCCTGTTATGGCCTACAATATTTTCAATTCCTTGCGTTTCCTGACCAATGCCGTTAATACTCTGCGCACCCGCTGCGTAGACGGAATTAAGGCTAACCGTGCCCAATGCGCGGAATGGCTGGATAAGAGCGTGGGCATTGTTACGGCGTTGCTGCCGCATATCGGCTACGAAACCTGCTCCGTTTTGGCGAAGGAGGCGCTGGCAACCAACAGAAACATTAAGGACCTGCTCATTGAACGCAAGGTGCTGAGCAAAGAGGATTTGGATGTTATCCTTGCTCCTGCGGAAATGACAAGACCGGGTATTGCCGGTAAGGAGCTTTTGAAGAAGATTCATGAGTCCAGAGAAGAGCTGGTGTAAAGCACAAGAGAGCAGTTCTGTTATAACAATAGAATAAAAGCAAAAGCTGCAGCTATGCTCCTGAGTACGGGAGCAGGCTGCAGCGTTTTAATTTGAGCTTTGGAAAATTTGCTTGTTAGCACAAGAAAATTTCTTCCGTCCCACCCGAAATCATGCTTTGGGGTGGGGGAAAAAGAGCTTCTTGTTGCTATAATTATAATGACAGGATTGATGAATCTAATTTAGGAGGTTGATGAATATGTGTATTGCTAAGAAATTGTTTTCCTGCTTAGCCTTATTTTTACTTTGCATCGTGTGCTTGCTTACAGATGCACCCAAGGTTCGGGCAGCGGAATTCCTGACTGCTGATGACGGAACATTTCTTTATATGAACAGCAGAGAGCTAGCAATCAGTGATGAGGAAGAAGGCGTGCAATTCTTCCTTGCCGATGACGGCACTCTGCAGCTGATGAACAAAAATACCAAAGATGTTTATAAGACCTTTGTTCCTGCGGAGAATGGAATGGTTGGCTATAGGGTGCGGGATGTTTTTACCGCTAATCCCGAAAAAATATTTTTTGAAATAAATGCTACTATCGGCGCTCATGAGCAGAACTGCGGTTATTGGCTTATCGGTAAGGAAAACGGACAATGGGTGACCTATGTAACCTTGGAAGATTTGGCGAAAAACGGCTATGCCATTGACCAATGGCGGCAGATTGTAACCAAGATTAACACGGATGGCAGCGGACGTTTTATTCTGCTCAGCCAATATGAATATATGCCTCCGGAAGCAACCTTCGGCATGCAGAGAAAATATTGCACGGATTTGCAGCTGGAGCTTTTGTGGGATGATGCTGCGCCAGGGTTTGTTATGCGTAGATTGTAATAAGCAGTTGCGTCGGCAATAATTGCTTGTTGGCGGTTGCTCAGCATCTTCAAGCTCAGTGTGTGACTGATGAACGAGTCAATCAGTTTGCAGAGTATATGATTTTTATAATGTCACGAAAAATATATATAATTCGTGACAAGCAATTTGTATTTTACTGTCAGTAACAATAGATAATATATTAGCTGAAGCTTGCAAAAACAACACTTTTAGGATAAAATATTAGCTATGGATATGTTTGATTTTTTGGAAGCTACCCCAGATGAGATTAACAAAGGAATTGCAGCTCGCGTTCGTACTGTACGTAAACGGCGCAAAATTTCGCAGGTTAGATTAAGTGAGAAATCAGGAGTAAGCTTAGGATCTGTGAAGCGCTTTGAGAGTACAGGTGAAATTTCCTTATTATCTCTGACTAAAATTGCTATCGCATTGAATGTTGAACAAGAGCTGAAGCAGCTTTTCAGCAACGTGCCTTATATGTCACTTGAGGAGATAGAAAATGAAAGAAATCAACAAGATTAAGGTATCTTATAATGGTAAGGTGGTAGGTTCAATAATTAGGTATCAGCGTTATCTGACCGCCTTTGCTTATGATCCGGAATGGTTGAGGAATGGGTTTTCTATAAGTCCTTTTTCGTTGCCTTTAAGAGAAGAGCCTTTTATTGCTAAGCAAGAGCCTTTTGATGGTTTATTTGGCGTTTTTGAAGATAGCTTGCCTGATGGATGGGGCAGACTGCTGCTAGATCGTTTGTTACTGAAAAATAAAATAAATCCCCATAGTGTAGGTAATCTTGAGCGTTTGGCGATTGTCGGCGCATCAGGTATGGGCGCTTTGGTTTATGAGCCTGAGTATAATATTTCTGAGAGAAGCGGTTTTGCTGATTTGGATAAGCTGGCTGAAGAGTGTAGTTTGATACTGTCTTCTGAGTATAATGATAATATTGATGAACTGTTTTCTTTAGGCGGATCTTCCGGTGGTGCAAGACCTAAAATACTTACAGAGGTAGATGGAGAAGATTGGATTATCAAGTTTCCTGCTTCTATGGATAAACCTGATATAGGTTTACAGGAGTACAAGTATTCTCTTTGTGCTGGAAAATGTGAGATAAATATGTCGGAAACGCGTTTATTTCCTTCAGCGCGTTGTGAGGGTTACTTTGGCACCAAAAGATTTGATCGTGTGAAAACTTCTGAAGGTGAAAAAAGAATTCATATGGTTTCGGTAAGTGCTCTTTTGGAAACGTCACACAGGATTCCTAATCTTGATTATGTTATACTGGGAAAGTTAACTTTGACGTTGACGAAGGACTATCAGGAGCTGGAAAAGCTGTTTAGGTTAATGTGCTTTAATGTTTTTGCGCATAACCGTGATGATCATTCCAAAAACTTTTCGTTTATATATTCAGATGATGAGAAAAAATGGATTTTATCACCTGCCTATGATTTGACGTATAGTTATTCTATAGGCGGAGAGCATGCTACAACGGTTGATGGTAATGGCAAAAATCCTGGCATGAAGGATATTATGGAAGTTGCGAAGAAGCTCGGTATGAATCTTAAGCTGGCTGAGGATATAGCGCAACAGGTTCGGGTTTGTGTCGAAGATGATTTAGGAGAATTTATTTTTAAAAGATAAAATATCGCGAAAGAATAGTAAAGGCCTAATGAGTTACGCAAATGATGTGAACTCATTAGGCTTTATTTTTCTGGATTTACACAATAAAAAACGCTGATGCATAAGCATCAGCGTTAACTTCTGGTAGCGCTAAAGGGAATCGAACCCTTGATTTCGCCTTGAGAGGGCGACGTCTTAGCCGCTTGACCATAGCGCCATTTGGCTCCGGGACTAGGACTCGAACCCAGACCGAATGATCCAGAGTCACTTGTGCTACCATTACACCATCCCGGAGTAGCAGTTCTTTTTGAGCACGCTCATCAGAACAATAACAATTATAGCAGATAGATAGCAGTTGGTCAAGTACTTTTTTGAAAAAAAGTAGAAATTTTTTCCAGAAAGTTTAGGAGGACCGGCAACGTTTGTTTGAAGTATAGATTGACGCATATGCTTTAGCATGATAAAATCAAGATAATACAACGATTAAATAACAGTGAATAAATATTCGTGACAGGGAGTGATAGCATGAAGCTTTTACATTTGTCGGATCTGCATTTAGGAAAAAAACTCAATGAATTTTCTCTTTATGAGGATCAAAAATATATTTTACAACGGATTATACAGATGATTTGCGCCAAGCAGCCTGATTGCGTACTGCTTGCCGGAGATATTTATGATAAACCGGTACCGCCGGCAGAAGCTGTCGTTTTGTTTGATGATTTTCTCAATCAGCTGGCGGAGCTTAAGGTGCCTGTGTGCATCATCAGTGGCAACCATGATTCGGCAGAGCGCCTGGCGTTCGGCGCGCAGCTGATGAGCAGCAGCGGCGTTCACTTTGCAGGCAGCTATAACGGACAGCCACAGCAGCTTGTGCTGGAGGATGAATTCGGCAAGGTGAATATTTTCCTGTTGCCTTTTTTGAAGCCTGCTGTTGTGAAGCATTGGGCACCGGAGGAGGCTGCAGCGGAGATTACATGCTATCACGATGCGGTGAAATATGCTGTGTCGCAGTTGCAGTTGGCACAGAACGAGCGCAATGTGCTTGTTGCGCATCAGTTTGTTACCGGTGCCGTTACCGCAGGCAGCGAGGCCGTTAATGTTGGCGGATTGGATAATATCGGTGCGGAGGTTTTTACTGCTTTTGATTATGTGGCTTTGGGGCATATCCATAATCCTCAAAACGTCGGCGGTAATGAGCGCATCCGCTATTGCGGTACACCGCTGAAATATTCCTTTAGCGAATGGCAGCAGCAAAAATCCGTGACGCTGGTGGAGCTTGCCGAAAAAGGCAATATGAAGGTTACGCAGCTGCCGCTGACGCCTTTGCGTGAGGTGCGCTATTTAAAGGATACCTTTGAGAATTTAATGGCAAGACCGAATTATGCCATGTTTCCGATGGATGAAAATGGCTTCCTGCAGGATTTTTATTATCTGACGCTTACGGATGAAAACGATGTAACTAATGCTATGCAACGCCTGCAGACTGTATATAAGAATTTGCTGCAGCTTGATTATGACAATAAGCGCACGCAGGCGAATGCAGAACTGGAAATAACGGAAGATTTAGCAGAGAAAACACCGTTAGAGCTTATTGATGATTTTTATCGTCTGCAGAACAATCAGAAACTGAGCGAGGAGCAGAAGCAGTATCTTACTAATTTGCTTTCGGAAATGGGAGGTGACGTATTATGAGACCGCTGAAGCTGGTTATGAGTGCGTTTGGTCCGTATGCGGGGCAAACCGTGATAGATTTTTCCCAGCTCGGAGAGCAGGGACTGTATCTGATTACCGGTGATACCGGTGCCGGCAAAACCGTAATTTTTGATGCTGTTTCCTATGCCCTGTACGGACAGACGAGCGGCGGTGTGCGTGATGCCAATATGCTGCGCAGCCAATATGCGGACGCGGATACACCGACGTTTGTGGAGCTGGAGTTTTCCTTCCGCGGAAAGTGCTACAGGGTAAGACGCAATCCTGAGTACCGCCGTCCGGCGAAGCGCGGCACCGGTATGACGAAGGAGAAGGCCGGCGCCGAGCTGTACTATCCCGATGGCCGCGTGCCGGTAACGAGAATGTCTGATGTAGACAAGAGCATTGTGGAGCTGTTGGGGCTTAATCACAAGCAGTTTACGCAGATTACGATGATTGCTCAGGGACAGTTCCGCAAATTTTTGGATACCAATACGGATGAGCGCAGTAAAATCTTCCGTGATTTATTTCATACCTACTTCTTCCAGCAGCTGCAGGATAGGCTGAAGCAGGATGCTGCGGCTAAGCGTAACGAATTTGCCGAGCAGCAGCGCCGAAGCGAGCAGGCGTTAGATGGCATCAGCTGTATTTATTCTGCTTATACGGAAAAGCTGCAGAGCTTTGCCGCGCGTCACTATGAAGGCTGTGTTGAAGAAGTACTGGCCTTGGTTGACACAATTATTGCTCTTGACGAAAAGGAACAGCAGCAGGTGGCGGCAGCAGCGGCTATTGTGACGAAAAATCTGACTGCGCTGCAGGACAGCCTGAGCGCTATTGATAAAAAGCAGCAGCTTGAAAAATATATGCAGACGACAGAAGTGAGAATAGCAGGCATGCAAAAGCAACTGGAGCAGGAAGCAGCTGCTGCTGTACAAAGGCAAGAGTCTCTGCGAAATTTAGAGGCAGAGGTCAGCGAAGCGCAAAAGGGCGAGGTGGAGCTGGCACAGATGCAAACAGAAAGGCAGCAGCTGTCTGCACGCCAAAGAGAGCTGCGGCAATTACAGGAAATGCAGCAGCGTTACCAAAGTCAGGAGGTTGCACTTCTGCAGAAGCGTCAGGAGTATAAGCAGGCCTGCGATAATTTCAATCATCTTAATGAGCTGAGCGACGCTTGCTTTGACAGATTTTTGGGCGCGCAGGCGGGCCTTTTGGCGCACGATAAGCTGAAGCCCGGCAAGCCCTGCCCAGTTTGCGGTTCCTGCGAGCATCCGCAGCCTGTGCAGCTGGCGCAGGATGCACCTACCGAAAATGATGTTGAGCAGGCGCGCACTAAAGCTGAGGACGCTCAGAAGATAAGGGATGGTCTTATAGGTGAAGGCAAGGCTTTAAAGGAACATCTGGAGCTGGACAAAACCTTGCTGCTAGGCAAGGGCGTGGAGCTGCTTGGCTGTGATGATTTGAAGCTGATTGCCGAAAGAGCGCAGGCAGAGCTGAAGGATGTTAACAATAAGATTACGGCCCTGCGCCTGAAAATGGGCTTTTTGCAGGAAAAGGTGGAGCAATACCATAAGCTGGCGAAAACTTTGGAGCAGCAGAAGGCTGCCGACAAGCAGGCGGAGGCTGCGGCACAAAACTTAAGACAGCAGCTGGCAGGTGCCGAAGGACAACTGCAGGAGCTGAAAAAGCAGCTCGCCGAGCAGAATGAGCTGTTGACGGATGTTGATGAACAGGAGCTGCAGCAGGAGCATGAAAAGCTGCTGGTGCAGCAGCGTGAGCTGGAGCTGCAGGATAAACGGCTCTATGCCGCAATCAAGAATAATCAGCGGATTAAGCAGGAGGTAAGCGGCTATGAAGCGCACAGGGCAGCCTGCGAAGCGGAATATAGCTTGATCAACAGCCTTTCCGCAACGCTAAACGGAACCTTGACAGGCAAAAAACGCGTTAATCTGGAAACCTATGTGCAGATGCACTACTTCGATAAAATTCTGCATCGTGCCAATGTAAGGTTGCTGCACATGAGCCGCGGCCAGTACGAGCTGTGCCGTGACAAAATGCAGGATGCGGACAGCAAGACGGGCAACAGCAAAACAGGCCTCGATTTGGAGGTCAAGGATTACTACAGCGGTAATTTGCGCAGCGTTAAGACCTTAAGCGGCGGCGAATCGTTCATGGCATCGCTGGCGTTGGCGCTGGGGCTGGCGGATGAGGTGCAGTCCTGCGCAGGCGGCATTCAGCTGGATACGATGTTTGTCGACGAAGGCTTCGGCTCGCTGGATGACAGCAGTCTGCAGCAGGCTATTGCTACGCTGCAGGGCCTCAGTGAAGGCCATCGCCTTGTAGGCATAATTTCGCATGTACATGATTTGCAGGAAATGATAGATAAGAAAATTCTCGTCAGGAAAAAACGCGGCCAACAGGGGACAGGCAGCGAAGTTGCACTGGTGGTAGATTAAGGTAAAAATATCACTGCGGAAGCAGAAAATTACTTTACCATAGATTGTCAGTGTGATAAAATAATCTTTATACTTAAAAGGCAAATTGATTGCTGACATGTTCGTAGCAGCAGTTAAAAAACAAAATGTATGGAGGGCTTGACGATGAAATTATTGGAAGAAAAAATTGTTAATGACGGTGTTATCAAAAGCGGTAATGTCCTGAAGGTTGACAGCTTTTTAAATCATCAGATTGATGTGCCGTTTGTTGCGGAGCTTGGTAAAGAATTAAAGCGCTTGTTTGCAGACAGGAATATTACTAAAATCCTGACTATTGAAGCCTCCGGCATCGGTATTGCCTGCGTTGCGGCAATGTATTTTGGCGTTCCGGTAGTGTTTGCCAAGAAATCCAGCGGCAGCAATATGGATAAGGATGTTTACTTCACTCAAATTTATTCCTATACCCATAGCAAAACAAACGACGTTGTTGTTTCCAAAAGATTCCTGTCCAAAACAGATCATGTGCTGATTATTGATGACTTCCTGGCTAACGGTTGTGCACTGGAAGGACTTATCGATATTGTACGTCAGTCCGGAGCTACTGTTGAAGGCGTTGGCGTTGCTGTAGAAAAAGGCTTCCAGGGCGGCGGCGACAAGCTGCGCAAAGCCGGCTACAACCTGCATTCCTTAGCTATTATTGATAAGATGGATGCAAAAACCAACACAGTAGTGTTCAGACATGAGGAAGCGTAATGAGCGAAAAACAATATAGTGATCCGATATACGACTTAGACGGAAAAATATCTGTAAGCAAAGCGATTCCCTTCGGCCTGCAGCATATTCTGGCGATGTTCGTAGCGAATATCGCTCCGATTCTGATTGTAGCCGGTGTGGTAAAAATGCCGGTAGAGCAGAGCGGTGCGCTGGTACAGTCGGCAATGCTGGTGGCAGGCATCGGTACTCTGATTCAACTTTATCCAATATGGCGCGTGGGCAGCGGTTTGCCTATCGTTATGGGCATCAGCTTCACCTTTGTATCCATCGCCTGTGTTATCGGTGCTAAGTACGGTTACGGCGGCGTTATGGGTGCGGTGCTGGTTGGCGGTTTGCTGGAAGGCTTTTTAGGTCTGGGCGCAAAATATTGGCGCCGTCTGATTCCGCCGATTGTTGCTGCTACCGTTGTTACCTCCATCGGTTTCTCTTTGCTGGCGGTAGGTGCTAACTCCTTCGGCGGCGGCTTCGGTAACCCAAACTTCGGTGATGCTCCTTATATTATTGTAGGTACGATTACTTTGGTAAGCTGCATTGCCTACAATATTTTCGCCAAATCCTTTTACAAGCAGCTTTCCGTGCTTTTTGGTTTGATTGTCGGCTATGTAGTTGCTTATTTCATGGGCATGGTAAACATGAGCAAACTCGCTGAGGTTAAGCTGATTGCTATTCCTCAGCTGTTGCCCTTTAACATGGAATTCCATCCTGATGCAATTTTTGCATTCTTTTTGATATTCCTGGTTTCTGCTACAGAAACCATCGGTGATACCTCTGCCATGACCGCCATCGGCCTACGCCGTGATGTTAAAGAAAAAGAAATTTCCGGTTCTATTGTCTGCGATGGTCTGGTAAGCAGCTTGTCTTCTGTTTTCGGTTGCCTGCCTATCACCTCCTTCAGCCAGAACGTAGGCCTGATTGCTATGACGAAGGTTGTCAACCGCTTTGCTATCATGACAGGCGCTGTTATTATGATTATGGCAGGTCTGTTCCCGGCGCTGGGCGTGCTGCTGGCATCTCTGCCGGAGGCTGTTTTGGGCGGTTGCACCTTGATGATGTTCGGTTCTATCGTAGTCAGCGGCGTGCAGATGATTGCCAACTGCGGCTACAATTCCCGTAATGTAACGATTGCTTCTTTGGCACTCAGCATCGGCATCGGCTTTACTCAGACACCGGCAATTTTTAAGATTTTCCCGGCTCTGATTAAGAATGTTTTTGCAGAAAACTGTGTAGCCGTAGTTTTTATCGTGGCTATGGTGTTAAATATCATTCTGCCTAAAGAGGAAGAAAAATAGCGATACGTGTTTTAAAATAAAGAGGGGTTGCAAATGAAGATTATTGATGCCCATATGCATTATTACAATGTTGATGGTTTTGTGCAGGTTGCAGCCAATGCAGGTTATGAAAATACAGCGGCCTGCTGGCAGAAAATATGCGAAGAAAACAATATCGTTTTTTCCGTAGCTATGGGCAACACTAATTATACGTCTTCGAAATACGGCGGTGTTACACCGCGTATGATTGACCTTGCAGCGCCCTTTGACGAGGCGCATTACAATCAGCCGCAAAACATGGGTTACTGCATGGGTGTAAACAGCGAGGCTATAACCGAAGCAAATGCGGAAAAAACAGCGCAGGAATTTGAACGCTTTATTAAGGACCCGCATTGTCTGGGCATTAAGCTCTATCCCGGTTATAACGCTGTCTATGTCAACGATAAAAGGCATTGGCCGCTGTTTGAACTGGCGCGTGCCTATAATGTGCCTGTTGCAATTCACACAGGCGATACTGCCTGGCCCAGCGGCCTGTTGAAGTATTCACATCCGCTGACGGTTGATGAAGCGGCAGTGGCGTTTCCTGATGTAACCTTTGTTATAGCGCACTGTGGTTGCCCGTGGTTTGCCGATGCGGCAGAGGTGGCCTGCAAAAACGCTAACGTATGTATTGACCTTTCCGGTCTGGTGGAGGGCAATCCTAAACCGCTGATGCTGCTCGAAAGACAGCGTGGATTTTTGCGTCAGCTGCATACCTGGCTTAATTATCTTGGCAATTATGAAAAAATCATGTATGGCAGTGACTGGCCGCTTGTAAATATTCCCCTGTATATCTGGATGATCAGCCATGTTGTTCCCGAATGCTATTACGAGGATGTATTTTATAACAATGCAGTAAGGATTTACAGTAAAATCGGCAAGCTGTTGGAAAAGTGCGGAGGTTGAGATGGGACAGCCTGATATCAAAGAAATAGAGGCAGGACTTAAGGATTGGGACTTTGTGCGCAATCTGCCTGCTGCAATCGGTGATTATACCTTTGTGCCGGGCTCCGGCATCGACGGACAGATTTTGAATATTGCAGCCTATGTGCACGAAGCGTCGCACTGTCGTCTTGATTTGACTTACACAAAAGAAACCTTTGACTATGTACCGGTAAAAACCGTAGGCCTGCATACGTTTCGCGACGTGCGCTTCTTCTGCCGTGACCGCGAGCACTTTGCCGACATGATGCGCAAGAGCCTGCCGGATATTTTGGCCAGCATGGACAAGAAAACTGTACATAAGCTGCCGTATGAAGCAAAGGCGCTGCATTTTGAGCAGTGGGACTATTGGCGCACGCTGCCAGCTCAGGTGGGCGATTATGAGCTGTATATTACGCCGGATAATCCTTTACCTTATATCAATGGTTCCTTTATCTTTTTAGATTATACTGATTTTAAGCATGGCAATCAGATATACTTCTCCTATAATATTTTCCGTGACGAGCTTTTTGCGGAAATGCGCAAGAATCATCTGCCCTTGACTACAGACACTTTTGACGTGCTGGGCAACGTGCCGGCAGAGGATAAACTGCAGGCTTTGCAGGTGCATATAGAGGAAAAATTGATGGCTGCATTGGAAGATTTAAAAAAAGTATAAAAAGATGTTGACAAAATAGGCTCAAGCCTGTATAATATAATTCGTAGTTGATTGGCCCGGTGGTTCAGTTGGTTAGAATGCCGCCCTGTCACGGCGGAGGTCGTGGGTTCGAGTCCCATCCGGGTCGCC
>ENA-OQHI01000065-OQHI01000065.1-human-gut-metagenome-genome-assembly--contig:-NODE-65-length-88476-cov-11.687270_pt1 | contig 88476 bp, 80 predicted proteins | sample MGYA00242561_ERZ504713 | MGnify/ENA primary metagenome ERZ504713 (study PRJEB26092, sample SAMD00036217) | human gut metagenome | host: Homo sapiens | study: EMG produced TPA metagenomics assembly of... | reverse complement strand
TATGAGAACGATGATGTTATGCGTCCGGTATGGGGCGATGACTACAGCATCTGCTGCTGTGTATCTGCTACAGAGACCGGTAAAGAGATGCAGTTCTTCGGTGCTCGTGCTAACCTTGCAAAATGTCTTCTTTACGCGATCAACGGTGGTGTTGATGAGAAGACAAAACAGCAGGTAGGACCTCAGTACCAGGCGATCACTTCCGAGTACCTTGACTATGACGAAGTAATCGCAAAATATGATCAGATGATGGACTGGCTTGCACATCTGTATGTTGGAACACTGAACATGATCCACTACATGCATGATAAATACTACTATGAGGCAGCTGAGATGGCACTTATCGATACAAAGGTTGACCGTTCCTTCGCAACAGGTATCGCCGGATTCTCACACGTAGTAGATTCCCTTTCCGCTATCAAATATGCAAAAGTAAAAGCAATCCGTGACGAGGACGGAATCACAACAGACTTCCAGGTTGAGGGTGACTTCCCACGTTATGGTAACGATGATGACAGAGCAGACGAGATCGCAACAACTCTGCTTTCCACATTCCTTGAGAAACTGAAACACATCCATACCTATCGTGATTCCAAGCCAACCACATCCATCCTTACCATCACATCCAACGTTGTTTATGGTAAAGCTACAGGATCTCTTCCGGACGGAAGAAAAGCCGGCGAGCCTCTGGCACCGGGAGCAAACCCGTCTTACGGCGCAGAGCAGAACGGACTTCTTGCTTCCCTGAACTCTGTTGCAAAGCTTGACTATGAGGATGCCCTTGACGGAATCTCCAATACTCAGACGATCAACCCGGATGCACTTGGCCATTCTGAGGAAGAGCGTACAGAGAATCTTGTAAATGTACTTGACGGATACTTTGATCGTGGTGCACATCACCTCAATGTAAACGTATTCGGTAAAGAGAAACTTATCGATGCTATGGAGCATCCGGAAAAAGAGGAGTATGCAAACTTCACGATCCGTGTTTCCGGATACGCTGTTAAGTTCATCGACCTTACAAGAGAGCAGCAGCTTGACGTTATCGCAAGAACCTGCCACGAAAGGATGTAATAAAAAATATGGACGACCAGAAAAAAATCACTGGCTACGTCCACTCACTGGAGAGCTTCGGCTCTGTTGACGGACCAGGAGTCCGGTATGTGATCTTTTTGAGCGGCTGCGCCATGCGCTGTCAGTTCTGCCACAATCCGGACACCTGGCAAATGAAAACAGGGACGGAGTACACAGCAGATGAGCTGCTTGAAAAAGCCTGTCGATACCGCTCTTACTGGGGAAGTAAGGGCGGTATTACTGTGAGTGGAGGCGAGCCACTGTTACAGATCGATTTCCTTACTGAGCTGTTCAGAAAAGCAAAAAAACTTGGGATCCACACAACACTTGATACCAGCGGCAACCCTTACACAGAAGAGGGTCCGTGGTATGAAAAATGGGAAGAGCTGATGAAGTACACAGATCTTGTCATGCTGGATATCAAGCACATTGATGAGGAACAGCATAAGATCCTCACAGGATGTACCAATAAAAATATCCTTGCCATGGCCCGGAAGCTTTCCGATATGGGCGTATCCATGTGGATCCGTCACGTACTGGTTCCGGAACGCAATGACCGGGATGACTATCTCCACCGGCTGGCTGACTTTATCGCAACACTGAAGACAGTTGAGAGAGTGGAGGTTCTTCCATATCACACACTCGGAACCTTTAAATGGGAAAATCTGCATATTGATTATCCGCTGAAGGGAATTGATCCGCCAACAAAAGAACGGATCGAAAATGCGGAAAAAATCCTGGGAGCAGGTACACAGTAATAAAAAAACCATATCTTATGTCGAAAAACAGACATAGATATGGTTTTTTTGATGTTCACACCAGTTCTTTGTTTTTGATCAGCATTTCTTTGATGATATCCTGTGTATAGGAACCTAAGCGGCGCTGAGTATCCCGGTCAAGCTCTGAAGGAATGATAAGCTTGCCATATTCGATCACTACGTGTGTAGGTGTCATCTTCGGGAAATTGGCCTCCCAGATATTGGCAGAGTTGCTGATCGCAATAGGAATGATCGGGCTTTTGGCTCTGGTCGCGATCTTGAAGCTGCCGTCATGGAAAGGCAGCATTTCTGTTTCATCAGCATTTTTATTTCGGGTTCCTTCCGGGAAGATACATACGGAAATGCCGGATTTCACATAGTCTGCAGCCTGAAGGATCGTTTTCAGACCCTGCTTGATATCCTCTCTGTCGAGAAAGAGACAGTAGAGATTGCGCATCCAGTTGGAGAGCAGCGGATAATGCTCCATTTCCTTCTTGGCAACATAGCCGGTGCGGATCGGACAGCGGCTGTAGGTGAGCAGGATGTCGAAATAGCTTCGGTGGTTTGCTACATAGAGAACAGCCTGATCCTTTGGAACGTTTTCTTCGCCGATGACGGTGACTTTGGCGCCTGTGATCCACAGGATGAATTTGAATATGGCCTGTACCATGCGCAGAGAGCTGATATCCTTAGTCATGGGAGAAAATTTCCCGATGATCCATTCTACAAGGAGAACCGGAATGGTCAGCACCAGATAGGCGATCACCACGATACAGACAAGTATGAATCGAATCATGTCTTTTGTCCTTTCTGTTATAGATACTTGCGGAGAGTTCCGCAGTAAGATGGTATTTTTATATTATACGAAGAAAATCCGATAGTTGCAATAAATCTTTCCCTGCTCACATAGAATAAATACTGAATAATGGTTACTGTTTACTGGTGATCTTCCGCAAAGCGTGTTACTGAGAACGGAGTGAACAGTAACGAATCATGCAGGTGGCTTATATTATGAAAAAAGCAGTATTTCTGCGGATCGTGCTGACAGCTGCCGTGCTGGCACTGCTGCTTTCCGGGTGTCGATTTGTCCAGGTGGAGGAAGAAGAACGAAAACCGGTAGATTACACCGTTGTGGAACGCCGGGATATCCCGGAGGAGCTTTCCAGGCTTATGGAAGAAAAAAAGGAAAAGGAATTTCAGCTGAGTTATGAAACCGGAGAGGATCTTTACCTGGCCAAAGGGTACGGGCGGCAGATGAGTGGCGGATACAGCATCCAGGTAGAGGAGCTTGGAGAATCCTCGAATGGGATATTTTTTGTTACAAAACTTCTTGGACCGGAGGATCTTAAGGAGGCAGGAGTTCCGTCCTATCCCTGCATTGTGATAAAAACCCGGAAACAGGAAAAGCCGGTAACGTTCCGGGAAAGCAGCAGTCCGGTGAAAAAAGAGTCGGAGAAAGGGGAATAGACTGTGGAATTAAAAAAAGAAAGCATGCAGATATTAAAGGAAAAAAGCAGGGCAAAAAGTCAGATCACTTTTGATGAGGATTTTAATGTACCGGATGCAAAACCGGATGCAGGAAGACTGATCCAGAATAAGGGCAGGATCATTATGGATGATGTTCGTCTTACTGACGGGAAAGGTATTCTTACGGGAAATCTGCAGGTAGATATTCTTTATGTGGGGGAAGAAAGAGGGATCGTCAGCAGTCTTACTGCAAAACTTCCATTTGAGGAAACCTTGAACCTGAAGAATATCATAAACGGGGATAAAATGTGTCTGAAGTGGGAAATTGAAGATCTTACGATCCGCCTGATCCATTCCAGAAAGCTCAATATCAAAGCTTTGGTAACTTTTTGTGCGACTGTGGATGAAACGGAACAGATCCGCCTTCCGGTGGCGCTGGATGCAGAAGAGGTATCAGTCAGAAAAAAAACAGTCCGTTTTCTGGGACTTACCGTACATAAAAAAGATACACTCCGGATCAAGGATGAGTATACCATTGCCTCCAATCGTCCGGATATCGCCAGCCTGATCTGGTATACTATGGATGTACGGGGACTGGATCTGAAGCCGGAGGAAAATGTGGTAAAGGCAAGGGGAGAGCTGTCCGTTTTTGTGCTGTACGGAGCAGAAGATACAGAAGCCCCGGTGCAGTGGCTGGAATATTCGTTGCCTTTTTCCGGAGAAGTGGAATGTCCGGACTGCACGGAGGAACTGATCCCGCTGATCGAAGCTTCGGTGATGCATCAGAGTCTGGAGGCCAAACCGGATGTCGATGGGGAAGAACGGATCCTTGTTTCGGATGTTGTGCTGGAGCTGGATATGAAATTTTTCAGGGAAGAGGAATATGATCTCATTACCGATGTGTATACACCGATCCGTGAATGTGTTCCGGAAGGAAAGAATGAGGTACTGGAACGGCTTCTGGTACGTAATTTTTCCAGATGCAGGATCAGTGACAGGATCCAGGTAAAGGAGACTCAGGGAAAAGTCCTCCAGCTGTGTCACAGTCAGGGAAAAGTGAAGATCGATAAGACCAGGATCGTAGAGAACGGTGTGCAGGCAGATGGCGTGGTCATGCTGAAGATCCTGTACATTATTGGAAATGATGATATGCCGTTTTATTCCATGGAGGCAATGATACCGTTTTCCCATATGGTGGAAGCAAGAGGGATCCGACAGGACAGCTGTTATCAGTTAAAAGCAAAGCTGGAGCAGCTTTCCGCAGCCATGGCAGATGGAAATGAGATCGAGATTCGGGCAACTGTAGGACTGGAGCTTCTGGCAGTTGCCAGAGAACCGGTATTTATCATTGAGAAAGTAGAGGAAAAACCACTGGATATGAAAAAACTCCAGGCTATGCCGGGAATCCTGGTTTATATGGTAAAACCGGGAGATGAATTGTGGGATATCGCAAGGAAATATCACACATCTATCCAGGAGATCCGGACGATCAATGCTCTCAAGGAAAATCAGGAACCCTCTCCGGGAACTCCGCTTCTTGTTGTGAAAAAAGTGGAAGGTCAGATCAAATAAAAAGTGGAATATTTTGCTGTTGAAAAGAATGTAAAAATCATATAAAATACATGTATAAATACTGTATACAAAGTACAAATGGAGGGGCTTATGCGTTTAAAAGCAATGGCAAAGATCAATCTCGGACTTGATGTTCTGGGAAAGAGAGAGGACGGTTATCATGAGGTACGCATGATCATGCAGACCATCCGTATGTATGATATCCTGGATATCAGAAAGACCAGACGGCCGGGGATCGTACTGACGACCAATCTTCCGTTTATTCCTACAGACCAGAGAAATCTTGTATATAAGGCAGCACAGATGCTGATGGAGGAGTTCGATGTTGAAGAGGGACTTTCCATCAAGCTTCGTAAATTTATCCCGGTGGCAGCAGGCATGGCAGGAGGCAGCTCCGATGCAGCGGCCGCATTTGTGGGTGTGAACCGGATGTTCCATTTAGGGCTTACTGAAGAACAGCTGATGGAACGTGCAGTAAAGGTCGGAGCAGATGTTCCGTATTGTATCATGCGGGGAACAGCTCTTGCGGAGGGAATCGGAGAGAAGCTGACCAGACTTCCGGAAGTTCCGAAATGTTATGTTCTGATAGGAAAACCGGGAATCAATGTTTCCACAAAAACAGCCTATGAGAATCTGAATCTGGAAGGGATCGGAAAACATCCGGACATCGATGGACTCATCGGAGCTATCAGAAATAATGATCTGTATGCCATGGCATCCAGAATGGAGAATGTATTTGAACCGGGGATCATCCGACAGTATCCTGTGATCGGCAATATCAAGAACCTTATGGAAGAAAAAGGTGCGCTGAAAGCCGTGATGAGCGGAAGCGGTCCTACTGTGTTTGGAATCTTTGATAACAGGGATAAGATGGCCGCGGCAGCCAGAAGCCTCAGAAAGAGCGGGCTTGCAAAGACTGTATTTGCCACGGATATTTACAATAGAGATGGAGGAGTTACAAATGACAAGTGATTTTTCTGTGGATATGAATGAATATCTGCCGCTTCGGGATGTTGTTTTTAACACCTTGCGGCAGGCAATCCTGAAGGGAGAGCTGAAGCCGGGCGAAAGACTTCTGGAGATCGCCCTTGCAGAGCGTCTTGGCGTGAGCAGAACACCGGTGCGTGAGGCTATGCGCAAGCTGGAGCAGGAAGGTCTTGTAGTGATGATCCCACGCAGAGGTGCACAGGTAGCCAGCATCACAGAGAAGGATCTGAACGATGTTCTGGAGGTGCGTATCGCCCTCGAAAATGTTGCCATAGAAAAAGCGTGCAAGCTGATCACAGAGGATGAGCTGGGAAGGCTCTGGGTGGCAGCCAAGGAATTTGAAAAAACAAAAGCAGAGGGAAATCTGGTCCGTCTGGCGGAAACCGATGTGGCTTTCCACGAGATCATATATCAGGCTTCTGATAATAAGCGTCTGAATCAGGTCCTGAATAATCTCCGTGAGCAGATGTACCGTTATCGTGTAGAGTATCTGAAGGAGGAGCAGACAAGAAATCTTCTGGTCAGTGAGCATGAAGAACTGGTAAAAGCCATCCGTGAAGGAGATGTGCAAAAGGCGCAGGATATTTCTTTCCATCATCTGGAGAATCAACGAAAAGCGATCATCCGTACTATCCGCGCGGAGAATGAGGCCAAAGAGGCCGAGAAAAAAGAATAAGAACCGGATATGCGGGAATATTAAGAGAGATGTCATTGGGGCATCTCTTTTTTTAACCGAATGCGGATGCTTTTATCCGTCTGACTGCATAAAGGATGGTGACTTTATGGAAACAAGGAAGATATCGATATCTCTTCATGAAAATGAATCGTATATCCGGAAACGGTGTGAAAACTGCGATGATATCCTGATCAGACCCATGCGCCTTGGTGAGGGACATAAGGCGGACTGTCTGATGGTCTATATTGAGGTTGCGGTTTCAAACATGATGCTGGATGATTCTGCTATCGGAAAAATGATCAATCATTTCTGGGAGATTCCGGAGGAAAAGATCCGGGAATTTATCCGCCGAAACAGTCTTGGAATTGCAGATGTGAAGGAGCTGTCTTCTATGGAGGAGGTATTTGGTGCCATTCTTTCGGGAAATGCAGTTTTCTTTCTGGATGGATACGACAAAGCAATGAAAATTTCCAGTAAAGGATATCCGGGGCTGGCTGTATCAGAGGTGAAAACGGAAAAGGTCCTCAGAGGCTCCAAGGAGGGGTTCTGTGACAGTGTAAAAACCAATGCGGCCCTTGTGAGAAAGCGGATCCGGGATACCAGGCTGAAGGTGGAGCAGAGCAGCATCGGTGTACGCTCTAATACGGTGGTACAGCTTCTTTATGTGGAGGATCTGGTCCATGAGGAGCTTCTGACTGCTGTGAAAGAGCGCCTGGAATCTTTTGCAGTGGACGGGATCCTGGACAGCGGGATGCTGGAACAGCTGACAGAAGAAGCATGGTATTCTCCCTTTCCTCAGTTTCAGACAACGGAGCGGCCGGACCGGGCTGCCCAGGAGCTGCTGAATGGAAAAGCAGTTCTGCTCTGCGACAATTCGCCGGTGGCACTGGTGGTTCCCGGAGCATTCAACAGTTTTATGGAAAGCAGTGAAGACTGGTACAACCGTTTTGAGATGGCATCCTTCCTGCGGGTGCTCCGGTATCTGGCCATGGCTGTGGCAACGCTGCTCCCCGGACTTTATCTGGCTGTGATCCGGTTTCATACACAGATCCTTCCGGCGAATCTGATCCTTTCCTTTGCACAGGCAAGAGAGGGCGTTCCATTTTCCAGTGTAGTGGAGCTGGTGTTCCTGGAACTGTCTTTTGAGCTGATACGGGAGGCTGGTGTGCGGATCCCGGGAGCTCTTGGAAATGCCATTGGGATCGTAGGAGGACTGATCATCGGACAGGCTGCGGTGGAGGCCAATCTTGTCAGCCCGGTGGTAGTGATCATCGTGGCACTGACAGCACTGGGATCACTGGCTATACCTAATGAGGAATTTGCTTCTGCATTCCGGCTTCTGAAGTACGCTTTTCTGTTTCTGGGAGGATTTCTAGGTATATTCGGAATCGTGTTGGGACTGTATCTCACCATGGCGCATCTGGCAGGACTTTTAAGCTTCGGTGTCCCATATCTGGTACCTTTTGTAGAGAAGAACAGTGAGGCGGAAACCGGTGGAAGGATTTTGCGACAGCCCTTCCGGAAGCGGAAATTCCGGCCGCTGTATGCCAGAAATGCCCAGAAACGCAGGCTTCGGACAAGGCCATGGAGCCGGAAAGGATAAAGGTTATGAGATTTGCGGAGAATAACAGGATTTCCCACAGACAGCTTTTTCGGCAGATCATACTGGTGTTTCCGGCGCCGTTTCTGCTGTGCCTGTTTAAGAATGGAGCGATGTTGGGCATCAGTGCCATGGCAGGGACAGCTGCTGCGGCCGTAGTGCTCTCTTTTTATGTAATCTGGCTGATACGTCTGACACCTGCATATGGGGAGCTTTCCAAAAGGATAGGAAGTTTTACTGTACGATTTATTGGCCTGTTCTTTTTGGTATATGTGATCGTAAGTTCGGCATTTCTTTCGGGCCTTCTGGGGGAGGTGATCCCGGAAAGTCTGATCAGCGGGATTTCCGGAAAATGGCTGTCTCTTCTTGCAGTTGCAGCCTGTAGTCTGGGAACGCATCGCGGAATGCAGAGAAGAGGGCGGATCGCTGAGGTGTCCGGAAGGATTTTTCTGGCAGGGATTCTTCTTCTGATGCTTTTATGTGCAGGGCAGGGAAAAACAGAGTACTTTATGGAAGTGATGAAAGATCCGGAAACAGGATTTACAGGAGAGCGATGGCTCCGTGATCTGTATACACTTTTGTGTGCTTTTTCAGGAGCAGGACTTCTTCCTTTCGGGCTGGAGTATGCAAAAAAACAGGGAAGTGCCAGAAAACCTGTGATCCTGGCTTTTCTTACAGTTTGCGGGATCATTTTTGGAATGCAGCTCCTTCTTCCGGCAGTCTTTGGAGGTGCACGCCTTAAAAACGAGATCTGTCCGGTACTGCCTCTTTTGGAGGGTGCAGATCTTCCGGGAAACGTACTGGCGAGATTTGATGTGATATGGATGGGGTTTCTGGTATTCGGACTTTTGTTTTCTCTGGGAAGTTTGTTTCATTACGGAAATCAGATCGCGGAAAAAACCGGATTCGGGACCGGTCGGTACTGGATCCCGGCAGCAGGCTGGCTGCTTTCCCTGTATGAGAGAAACGGGATGGGGATCCGGGAGTATTATGGCTGGTATCTGGGGTACATCTTTGTACCGTTTCTGCTTGTGATACAGCTTTTTCTCAGTACGGAAAACCGGGGAAGACGGAAGAAAAAAGTAACTGTGGCAGGACTTGTCCTGGTCATCACTTTGACGGGATCAGGCTGTGCGGCAGTAGAACCGGAAAAAAGAGCTTATCCGCTGGCACTGGGGGCCGGTGTTTCAGAGAATGGCTTTGTGCTGAAATATGCAATGCCGGATATGAGTACAGCTACCGGACAGGAAAAACCGGACGAAGATCCGATTTCTGTGCTGACTCTTTCCGGCCGGGACTTTCAGGAGATCGAGGCAGTTTACAACCGGTCTCAGGAAAAATTTCTGGATCTGGGTCATCTTGAAGTGCTGATCCTGGATGAACAGATCCTGGAAGAGGGATCCCGGGAAGCACTGATCGGATATCTGAAGCAGGAAGAGCATATCGGAGAGGATGTCTACGTGTTCCGGACGGATATGCTGGGAGATGTTTTTCACTGGAAGGGAGCCCGGGAAAGCTCCATAGGGGAATACCTTCAGGGAATCCAGGAGAACCGCACATCCGGGCAGCAGAAGAAGGGTGTGACTCTGCGGGAGGTATATCATCAGTTCTGTCAGGATGGAACGCTGCCCTGGCTTCCGGAGATATGGGTGGAAGGTGAGCTTCTGGAAGTGGATTACGGCAGTAATGAATAGATGGGAGCCGGACTGTTAATAATATAGATGATGATCAGTACGATAAATCGTACAGTATATCTCTGGATAAGATCATCAGAAGATTTTTGACAGGAGGGCTTGCTCATGGAGCATATAAAAACGAAGAAGCATGTATTAAAAAAAGCAGGAGGGTTCCTTTTGCTCACGGCAGTGATCCTTGCAGGGAGTACCTGGGAGAGAAGAACTGCCGGTGATCGGCAGCCACAGTTTTATGCCTGGTGGGGAACGATCTACCCGGAATTCTGTTTTGAAAAAGCAGAGGATAACGGGGAAAATAAGCCGGTGAAGATATCCTTCTGGCTTGCGCAAGCCCTGGATTGGTGATACAATATTTCAACGGACCAATCACGTTCGATTAATTATTTCAGGAGATAAGATCAATGAATATAGACAGAAACGCACCGGTGGGTGTGTTTGATTCCGGTATCGGAGGACTGACAGTAGCCCGGGAGATCATGCGCAATCTCCCATCGGAAAAAATCGTATATTTCGGAGACACAGCCAGAGTTCCTTATGGAAGCAAATCCAGAGAAACGGTGATCCGTTATTCCCGCCAGATCATTCATTTTCTGCAGGAACAGAAGGTGAAGGCCATTGTGGTGGCCTGTAATACAGCCAGTGCATTTGCTCTGGATGCGGTGAAGGATGAACTGGATATCCCGATCCTTGGAGTGATCGAGGCTGGTGCCAAAGTTGCTGCCCAGGAAACCAGAAATAAACGGGTGGGCATTATCGGAACGGTGGGCACGGTAGGAAGCGGTATCCATGCCTCTTATCTGAAGGAACTGGATCCGGAGATCACCGTGATCGGAAAAGCGTGCCCGCTGTTTGTTCCGCTGGTAGAAGAGGGCTGGTATCATGATCCGGTCACCGAGGAAGTTGCCAGAAGATATCTGAAGGAGTTGCAGGAGCAGGAGATCGATACACTGATCCTCGGATGTACGCACTATCCTCTTTTAAGATCTACCATCCGCAAGATCATGGGTGAGGAGGTCTGCCTTGTGAATCCTGCATATGAGACGGCGCTGGAGCTTAAAAAGCTGCTCTCCAGACTGGATCTTGCCAGCAATGAGGTAGCACAGGAGGAATTCCCGTATCGCTTTTATGTAAGTGATCTTGCAGAGAAGTTTAAGGATTTTGCCAATTCCATCCTGCCGTATAACGTAGAAAAAACACAGAAGATCGATATCGAAAAATATTAAACAGATCTGTACATAAATGATAGGAGAAAAGAATGCAGAAAGAAGTTTTGATCCATGTAAGAGGGCTTCAGATGATGGATGCACAGGGGGATCAGGAACCTATAGAGATCATTGTTCCGGGACAGTATTATTTCCGCAATGGTTCTCATTATCTCAGATATGAGGAACTGCTGGATGAAACAGCAGAACCCACCATCAATTACATAAAAGTATCCGGAAAGGGTCTGGAGGTCAGCAAGAAGGGACTGGTCAATGTACACATGGTATTTGAACAGGGCAAAAAAAACATGACCTATTATACTACCCCTTACGGAACACTTCAGATGGGAATCTCAGCTACGAATCTGGAGCTGACGGAAAGCGAAGAGAACCTTCAGATTAAAGCAGATTATGCGCTGGATATGAATGAAGAACATGTGGCAGACTGCTATCTGGCGATCCAGGTACAGCCAAGAGACTGCAAGGATTTTGTTTTATAGATCCTGCAGAAAATAAAAGATATATAATTACACTACATAAGAACAGCCGCCATGCATCAGGGGAATTCCTGAAAGCATGGCGGCTGTTTTGGATTCTGATCATTTACGGAATCTTGCGAGGAAGCCTTTTTTCTTCTTCTGTGGTGCTTCGAGAGAACCACGGATTCCTTTTACGCCAACGATGTAAAGGCCGCTGACTTCAGCTTTGATCTCTTTTTTGACCGGGATCAGATCAAAAACTTTTTCATCTGCAATAAGGATGTTGATCTTCGGACCGACTTTGGCTTTTACGATCGGAAGCTTGGACCGGCGCATAAGCTTAGGTGTCTGGTCGATGACCATCTGTGGAAGTCCGGAATCTTTCAGCGGCATCCGTTTTTTATCGATGACCAGCATGGAAACTGTCTGCTTGTTAGCCTGGATCTGAGCCTGCTGTTCGTCCTGTTTTTTCTGAGCTTTTTTTCCGAAGAAATAGAGTGCGATCACTGCTGCGATCAGAATAACGAGGATGACCAGAAGAACGATGGTAACTGTACTCATTTGAGAATCCCCCTGTATATATATTTGTTTCGCAATCGGTTACATTACGCAAACAACATTTTAGCATTGTTTCGTCAAAAAGGCAATTAAAAAAGTGAAAAAGACAGGTGGAACGGTGGAAATTTCAGCAGTTACCAGTTATAATGATTACGATGCAGTTCATCTGTGTATGCTGCAGAGAATACAGGACATAACTATCTTTGAGCTAACATATGTAATGGATAAACCAGAGATGGAGGAAATATTATATGAAAGAGAAAAAGCCCGGGGGAACCCGACCGGAAATGGGGACTCCTGAGTACGAAGAATGGCGGAAAGAGGTATTGAAACGCCGCAGAAAGCGCCAGCTGAAGGAACGCAGAAAACGTCTGGCCATCATAACAGCGGCAATGATCGTCGCAGTCGGGGCATCAGTAGGAGTCGGTGCGCTGAAGGGCAGAAGTGAGAAGGCTTCAAAAGAGAAGATGGTTTCTTCTGACAAACAGAAAGAACAGACTGTTTCCGGAGAAAAAGCTTTAGAAGCAGGTACTAAAAATACAGAGACCGCTTCCAAAGATACTCTCGCAGAGGCAGAGCTTCTGGCCAGTCAGTATAACTATGACAAAGCTATCGATCTTCTGAAAAAGGCTCCGTCCTATGATTCGGATAAGAAGATGCAGGCAGCTGCAAAAAAATACGAAGACATAAAAGCAACCTGTACGGCATGGCCCCTTGAAAAGGTGACACATGTCTTTTATCATATTCTGATCAAGGATCCATCCAAAGCGTTTGACGGAGACTACAAAGAAGCAGATTATAATCAGGTCATGACAACCATTGATGAGTTTAACAAGATCACGCAGACCATGTATGACAAGGGCTATGTGATGGTAAGCATCAAGGACATGGCAAAGGCAGACGACAACGGGAACATCACAGAGGGAGAGATCCTTCTTCCGCCTGGGAAAACGCCGTTTGTCCTCTCACAGGATGATGTATGCTATTATCATTACATGGACGGTGACGGCTATGCTACGAAGCTGATCGTGGATGATAAAGGAAAGATCCGCAATGAATATGTGGAAGATGACGGAAGCGTATCCGTGGGAGATTACGACATGGTTCCGCTGATCGACCGTTTTGTGGAAAAGCATCCGGATTTCTCATACCGCGGTGCAAAAGGAATCCTGGCACTTACCGGATACAACGGGATCCTGGGATACCGGACCGACGAAAGCTATGAGACCCGTCCGGCAGATCTGGATGAAAATAAAGTACAGTGGCTGGATGCACATCCGGATTTCAGCCTGGAAAAAGAACGGGCAGCCGCAAAAAAGGTTGCCGATGCCATGAAGGCAGAAGGCTGGGAATTTGCGAGCCATACCTGGGGACATCAGAATGTGGGACAGGTCACACTGGAGAAGCTTCAGGCAGATACCGAACGTTTCAAGAAAAATGTAGATCCGCTGATCGGGGGAACGGATGTTATCATTTTTGCTTTTGGAACCGACATTACCAATGACCAGGAGTATTCCGGGGATAAATTCGAATATCTGAAGGGGCAGGGATATAATTATTACTGCAACGTGGATTCCAGCCAGTATTATGTACAGATCCGGGATCGGTACTTCCGTCAGGGAAGACGGAATCTGGATGGATACCGTATGTATTATAACCCGGAACTGTTATCCGATCTTTTTGACGTAAAAGATGTTTTTGATCCGGCAAGACCGACACCGGTACCGCCGATGTAACGGTCATATCCGGAGATACGAGGGGACTTTTAGAAAGGGGCATATATATTATTATGAAGAAAAAAATTGCAGGTGTACTGACAACAGTGCTTGCGGCGTCACTTCTTGTGGGCGGAAACCATCCGGTCACTGTTCAGGTGGACAATATGATCTCTGGGACACAGGATGACGAGGATACACAGTCTGATGAAGCGGAAGCAGAAGCTGCAGAAGCCGAAGAAGAACAGTCCGAAGAAGCCAAAGTAGCAGCGGACCCGGAGGACCAGCCGGCAGCTACCGAGACACCGAAGGAAGAAAAAAAGGCAGAAAAAGAAACACAGAAAAGGGAAGCTGCCGAGAACAGCTCCGACAGTACTTCCTCAGACGAAAAAACACTTCTCAAAAAAGCCAAAAAACTGGCACAGCAGTATGATTACACCGGCGCGATCTCCGTGTTGAAAAACAACTGGAAATTTGCCACCAGTGACAAGATGCAGGAAGCAGCAGCAGCCTACATGAAAAAAAGAGATGCCTGTGTGGAATATCCACTTGAGAATATCACCCATGTATTTTTTCATTCCCTGATCGTGAATACCTCACTGGCCTTTGACGGAGATTCCGATGAGGCCGGATATAATCAGATGATGACCACAGTCAGCGAGTTCAAAAAAATGCTCCAGATCATGTATGATAAGGGTTACGTACTGGTGAGTCCTCATGATATGGCTGTGATCAATGATGACGGAACCATGAGCAGGGGAAAGATCATGCTGCCGGAAGGCAAGATTCCTTTTGTTCTTTCAGAGGATGACGTCAGCTACTATCATTATATGGACGGAGACGGATTTGCCACAAAGCTGGTGATCGACGACAACGGAGATATCAAATGCGAGTATAAGAAGGCAGACGGTACAGTTGTGACCGGAGATTACGATGTGGTGCCGATCCTGGATTCCTTTATCAAAGAACATCCGGATTTTTCCTATCATGGAAGAAAGGGTATCCTGGCAATGACCGGTTATAATGGTGTTCTGGGCTACCGTACAGATGGGGCATATAAGACCAAGAAGAATCTTCAGGATGACCAGAAGGCTTTTCTCAAGGCCAATCCGGATTTTGACTATGATAAAGAAGTAAAAGCAGCCAAAAAAGTGGCGAAGGCCATGAAAAAGGACGGGTGGGAATTTGCAAGCCATACCTGGGGTCACAGAAACGCTACAAGCTCCACAGCAGCGGAGTTGAAGACCGATAATAAAAAATGGGAAAAATATGTGGCACCCATCCTCGGAAAAACCGATATGATCATTTTTGCCTTTGGTGCGGATATCGGCGATTGGGAAGGATACACCTCGGATAATGAGAAGTATGAGTATTACAAAAGCCGTGGCTACCGCTATTTCTGCAATGTAGATTCCAGTCAGTATTTTGTGCAGATCACAAGTGAATATTTCCGTCAGGGAAGACGGAATCTGGATGGATACAGAATGTATTACAATCCGGATATGCTCAGTGACCTGTTTGATGTATCGGAGGTGTGGGATTCTTCCAGACCGACACCGGTACCGGAAATGTAAGACAGCAAACACACTTTACAAATCTGTATAAAAAAAGATTATAATCGAACCGACAGTACTTGATGAAGGGAGTAGGTTATGAAGAAAAAAGCATATCTCATGGTTCTTGCACTGTGTGCGGCACTGGCGATCACTGCATGTGGCACATCAACAGACCAGAAAGATGACAAAAAACCTGCAGCAGAAGCGCAGGATACAACAGATAAAGAAGATTCCGGATCTGCAGATTCCAAAGAGTCAGAAGAAACGGCTTCCAATAAAGACAGCGAAGAGGCAGCCTCCGGAGACACAAGGCTTGTTTCCGTGGATGATGTGAGCAAATATGTGACCATCGGAGAATATAAGGGGCTGACTCTTGATAACACAGTAGAAGCCGTAACCGATGATATGGTTGACGGAAGGATCAAGGAAGAGCTTCAGAACAAGGCTGAGGAAGTAACGGAAGGCAGTGTTCAGAACGGAGATGTGGTTACCATTAATTATGTGGGAACCAAGGACGGAGTGGCTTTTGACGGCGGTACTGCAAATAATTATGAGCTGACCATAGGCTCCGGAACGTTTATCGACGGATTTGAGGACGGGATCATCGGAATGAAAAAAGGTGAGACTAAGGATCTCGATCTGACTTTCCCGAAGGAATACTCTTCGGAAGAGCTGGCCGGACAGGAAGTGGTATTTAAGGTCACTCTGCAGAGCTTTAAGCGTGCACCTGAGCTTACCGATACCTGGGTAGCCAAGAATACAGACTGCAAGAGTGTGGATGATTACAAGAAGGAAATCCGTACTACACTGGAGGATGAAGCGAAGACAAGTGCACAGAACACATTGCGTGAAACTGCATGGAACACAGTGCTTTCAGCATCTGAAGTGAAGGAATATCCACAGGAGGATCTGGATACAGCCAAGACAGAGTTTCGCAGTCTGTATGAGAATTATGCAAAACAGGGTGATATGACGCTGGAGGATTTTGTAAAAGCTCAGGGAATCTCCATGGATGATTTTGAGGAGCAGAGCGGTCAGTATGCGGAGTTTAAAGTAAAGCAGAACCTGATCGTACAGGGGATCATGGATAAGGAGAATATGACACTTGAAGATAAAAAATCTCTCAGTATCCAGGATGAACTGATCAAAGCATACAGTGTGAAGGATCTGGCTGCGCTGGTAGATAAATACGGACAGGCAGCCGTGGATGAATCCATCGGACTTCTCAGAGTGGAAGATTTTATCCTGGACAATGCAACGGTTGAGGAGAAGGTTTCTGCCGGTGATACCCAGGGAGTAAACGGAGATGATCCTTCCTCGGACGGAAGCAGTGCGGAAGGTACCGTGGATGAAGAGCTGGAAGCGGCAGAGGCTACAGATATGGTGCCGGAAGACGGCGAGGCGGATCAGGATGCAGACAGCAGCACATCGGATGCAGCGGGTCAGGAGTGATCTGACAGTATCAGCAGCTAAAAAAGTGTGGTGCCCGGAATGTGTTCCGGGTGCCATTTTTTTTACATGTGCATCGCGAAGTGTGTTACTGAGAACGGAGTGAACAGTAACAAATTAAGAGATTCTTTCGGGAATTTCCATTGTATTTAAGCGTTAAATGCGGTATGATTAAAGACAGACATTAAATATCAAAGAAAGATATGAGTATATAAACGGGGATGTAAAAAATGGACAAAAGAGTTTTGCGTGAGAGGATGCGCAGAAAACAGCAACAGTTAAGACGGCGGCGGATGATGAAGCGGATAACCTGTGTAGTTGCGGCGATTCTTCTGCTGGTTTTTGTTGTTCGAGGGGTAATTCTTCCCATCGTCAACCATGCAGGCGGCGGAAGCAATAAGGATGCGGAGACAGTAAATGTTCAGGCAAATACCGCCGGAGCTTCCACAGACAGCAGTACGAAGGACGGTACGGCATCGACGGATACGGCTGCTTCGGATACAGACAGCGCGGATTCCGGTACGGATGCAACGGTGATGCCGGTAAAGGGCAGTGCAGCAGGCGAAAGGCTTTCTGTTATGACTCCGGGATGGCATGAGGATTCTACAGGAAAGTGGTATCAGAATCCGGATGGTACATATTATGTAAATGGTTTTGCGGATATTGACGGAACAACATATAGCTTTGATAAAAAGGGATACATGCAGACCGGATGGGTGGAGAAAGGTGTGAAGGACTATTATTTTAATGAGGATGGCTCTTATGATCCTTCCAAGAAGCGCCCGATGATCGCTCTGACTTTTGATGATGGTCCTGGAGAGTATACAGAGACACTTCTTGATACTGTTGAGAAATATAATATCCATGTTACGTTCTTTATGCTGGGACAGAATGTGGAGGGCCGTGAATCTACCATACAGCGAATGGTAAAGCTTGGCTGCGAGATCGGTAACCATACTTGGGATCATCCGGAACAGACGCTGCCGAATATGGATCTGGATTCTGTTATGCAGGAGTTCCAGAAGACGGATGATGCACTGGTAAAAGCCTGTGGGCAGGCATCAACGGTATGTCGTGCACCGTATGGCGCGATCACAGATGAGCAGATGAGTGCAGTTGGCAAGCCTTTCTTCATGTGGTCTACAGATTCTCTGGACTGGAAGCTGATGGATGCGGATGCAGATTATAATCAGATCATGAATGATTCTTCCTTGGGAGATGGTTCTATCATCCTGATGCATGATATTCATGAACCATCTGTGAAGTGTGCCACAGAGAAGCTGATCCCGGCACTGATCGACCAGGGATATAAGCTTGTAACAGTCAGCGAGCTTGCAGAAGCGAAGGATGTTACGTTACAGAGTGCTTCCTATTCTGACTTCTGGGACAGCTCTCTTCAGGCTGGTCGTGTTGCAGGATATGCAGGAAATTCCAGTGATTCAGAGGATTCCTCTGAGGATGGCTCCGATGGAAGCGATTCTTCTGACGGATCGGATGTCAGTGACGGATCTTCTGATGAAGGGGACTATTCCGATGGCTCTGACGAAAGTGATTATTCGGATGGATCTTCCGATGATGGAAGCTATGATGATGGTTCCTACGACGAATCTTATGACGATGGAAGCGAAGAATACTAAAAAATGACAGGAGAGACCTGAATGACAAAATGTGCGTCATTCAGGTCTCTTTTTTGACTTTATCTGACATTGTCGGATAATAGACACATATTAGCCGGAGAGGGTTTTTCCTTGACTGAAAATATGGGGATTGGTATAATTATAGAATAAAAAATTCCACTTAAAATTGGGGAATGGACGGTGGCAGAACTATAAAGGGAGGTACCTGAAAATGGGAAAAAAATTACAATTTACGGAGCTTGACCAGTATCTGTTTGGTCAGGGCACGAATTATGATATTTACAGGAAGCTGGGAGCACATCCAGATACGCAGAACCGGAAAAAAGGGGTTTATTTTGCAGTGTGGGCACCTAATGCACAGGCGGTTTCTGTTATAGGTGAATTCAACGAATGGGATACGGAGAAGAATCCCATGAAAAAAGTTGGACCCATTGGCGTTTATGAGACATTTGTACCGGGAGCGAAGATCGGACAGCTGTATAAATTTTACATTACAGGTGCACATGGTGAGGAGCTTTACAAGGCAGATCCATATGCCAATGCCGCTGAAATGCGTCCCGGAACAGCCTCTCGTATTACAGATATCACCAACTATAAATGGAAAGATGATACCTGGATGAAAAATCGCGAGAACTTTGATCCGGACACAAGTGCCATGTCTATCTATGAGGTGCATCCGGGTTCCTGGATGAAGCATCCGCAGACAGCAGAGGATGAGGATGGTTTCTATTCCTACAGAGAACTGGCGCCGAAGCTTGCACAGTATGTCAAAAAAATGGGATACACCCATGTGGAGCTTATGGGTATCGCAGAGCATCCTTTTGACGGTTCCTGGGGCTATCAGGTAACCGGCTATTACGCACCGACTTCCCGCTACGGAACACCGCAGGATTTCAAATATCTGGTGGATTATCTTCACCGTCAGAAAATCGGTATCATTCTTGACTGGGTACCGGCACATTTTCCGAAGGATGCACACGGACTGGTTAACTTTGACGGAACTGCTGTATATGAGCATGCAGATCCGAGACAGGGTGAGCATCCGGATTGGGGAACCAAGATCTACAATTACGGACGTCCGGAGGTGAAGAATTTCCTGATCGCAAACGCTCTTTACTGGGTAGAGGAATGCCACGTTGATGGTCTTCGTGTAGATGCGGTTGCATCCATGCTCTACCTGGATTACGGTAAGAAAGACGGTGAGTGGATCGCCAATAAATACGGCGGAAACAAGAATCTGGAGGCTATTGAATTTTTTAAGCATCTGAATACCGTTGTTCTCGGAAGAAATCATGGAACTGTCATGATCGCAGAGGAATCTACCGCATGGCCGATGGTAACAGGTAAGGCAGAAGACGACGGGCTTGGATTCTCTCTGAAGTGGAATATGGGCTGGATGAACGACTTCCTGGAATACATGAAGTTGGATCCATATTTCCGTAAATTTAATCATAATAAGATGACATTTTCTATGACTTATGCATACAGTGAGAAATATGTTCTGGTTCTGTCTCATGATGAAGTAGTACATCTGAAGTGTTCTATGCTGGAGAAGATGCCAGGAGAGCTGGATGATAAATTCAAGAACCTGAAGGCCGGATATACTTTTATGTTCGGGCATCCGGGTAAGAAGCTTCTGTTTATGGGACAGGATTTCGGACAGCTGCGTGAGTGGAGTGAGGCCAGAGAGCTTGACTGGTATCTTCTTGGCGAGGAAAATCATCAGAAGCTGCAGCAGTATGTCAGTGATCTTCTGCATATCTACCGCAAATATCCGGCACTTTACGGTGCAGATAATGATCCATCTGCATTTGAGTGGATCAATGCCAACGATGGCGACAGAAGTATCTTCAGCTTTGTGAGAAAATCTCCTACAAGACGTAATAATATCCTGATAGTATGCAACTTTACACCGGTAGCACGTCCGGATTACCGTGTAGGCGTTCCGAAGAAAAAACAGTACAAGCTGATCATGGATGAGCAGGGGCTTCTTCCGAAGGGCAAGGTATTTAAAGCCGAAAAGAAAAATTGTGACAACCGGGAATTTTCTTTTGCATATCCTTTGGAAGCTTATGGAGTTGGTATATTTACATACTGATATTCTGTATAGCGAAATCTTTGAAAGAAAATATAAAAGATAAAATAAAAATACCGGAGATCTGTGTACCTTTGAAGTGTTGGCTTCAGAGGTGCCGGATCTCCGGTATTTTATGGATCGGGGTATAAACTGGTTACGAGTTATCGCTATTCTTCGCTATCATCGTAGGAACCATCATCGTAGGAACCATCATCGTAGGAACCATCATCGTAGGAACCATCATCGTAGGAACCGTCGTCGTAGGAACCATCATCGTAGGAACCGTCGTCGTAGGAACCATCGTCAGAGTAACTGTCGTCGTAGGAACCGTCATCCGAGGAGTCGTCTGTGCTGCCTGAGTTATTATCAGCAGAGTTAAAGTCTTCGGAAGTGATGTCAATGCCTTTATCTGCGTAATATTTTTCTGCTGTGATAGAGTCGGTATCTTCTACGACATTTCCGGATGCATCGATCATGTTCAGGTCTGTGTCAATGGTCACATCCAGGAGGTTGGTTCCTGTGGATGGAGTGACATTCATGGACATGATCTCGTTGAACTTCTTTTTCAGGTTGTCAAGAGTGAATACACCGGAACCAATGTATGACTGTACACCGTTCTGAGATGCAAGTTCTTCTGTGTAATCGGAAAGCATATATGGTCCGAATTCACCGGCATCGCTGTTGTAATGCATGACCAGAGGTTCCACTGTAGGGGTCAGGATCTCAATTGAGGTCTTGCCGTCCTGTACGGTTTTCTGAATGGTGAATTTTGCCATTCCGCCGAGAAGTTCTTCCAGCTTCTGCTGGGTGGATACGAAATTTCCCAGAGAGTAGAAGACTACAGTTTCATTGCCTTTGTCATCAGTAAGGCGGCCATATGGCTGAAGTACATGTGGATGTCCGCCGATGATGACATTTACGCCCTGCTCCATAAGGTAGGCTGCCCACTGTTTTTCGTATTCGTTTGGCATGGTTTCGTCTTCGGTACCCCAGTGTGCTACAAAGATGATGCAGTCGGCCTGCTGTTTTGCTTTCTGGATCATGGCTGTGATCTTGTCTTTGCGGATCATGTCGATCATGTAGTCTTTTCCTTCAATGCCGCCTACGTTTGTGCCGTAGGTGTAATCCAGAAATGCGATCTTGATACCGTTTACTTCACGGATCTTGACGGTGTCGGCATCTTCCTGGGAGTCGTGGATCCCCAGAAGTGTGACATCCGGATATTTGGTTTTCCAGAAGTTCAGTGTGTCTGTGAGGAAGCCTTCTCCGAAGTCATCGATGTGGTTGTTGGCGGATTCTACTACGTTGAATCCTGCTTTTATAATGGCATCTCCTACTTCTGTGGGTGTTGCAAAGGATGGGTAGGAGCTTACGCTGTCATGGTCGGTTGTGAAGACGGTTTCCTGATCGATCATTTTGATGTCTGCGTCCTTGATGGCGTCCTGGATGTGGGTGTAGATCTTGTCGTAGTTCCAGTTTCCGTCAGAGGATGCGCCTGCGTCGATGAGACTCTGGTGATAGAGGTTGTCGCCTACTGCGATGACGGAGGCAGTGGTAGTTTCGGCAGTGGTGTCGGCTGTTTCCTGATCAGCCTTGGCTTTGACTGCCGCGGCTTTTTTCTGGGCGTCTATGGCTGGTTTGCGGATGAGGCGGTAGTCCAGTTGATTGAAGAAGAGGACCAGGATCGCAAGGACGATGACGGATGCCATAAGACTTACACGGGCATTGCTGCGTTCGCGGAAGTTCAGGGGGATGTTGTCCTTGGGGTTGCGCCGGGTTTCTCTGAGGGGCTCCGGGGTGGAGCTTTTTTTGAAGACTCCTTTGAGGGAGCCGGGGATTTTGATGTTGGGTGGAAATTTCATTTATGTTTTACCTTGTCTTTCTTTGGATTTTGAATGCGATTGATTGGTGATTGTTCGCTTTGTTATTTTTGATTTTTGTTGTGTGGTTGTATTATAGCAGATTTTTATTTTGGTGGGAAGAGGGTGGTGGGGGTGAACGTACGCCCGAGCCGGGGATGCTGTCTGGTCTGCGGCTTCGTCGGGGGCTGGCTTCTAGGCTGCCGGGAATCTGCTAAAAGCGTTTTCCAAAAGTCCGAACTCGCGTCTTGCAGCCGCTCAGACAGCGGACTTTTGAAAAACAACGCAGATTTCCGCCAGCCAAGAATCAGCTCCCCTCCTGCAGAGGCAGACCAGACAGCATCCCCGGCTCGGGCTGTGAGGTTCAGTGCGGTAGGGCTAGGGTGGCTGGGTGGTAGGTTTGTTTGGAGTGGTAGGTTGAGTGGTTTCCCGGTAGGGGATGGGGCATCAGCGCTGCGCTGGATGCTTGGGGCGAAAGGCTGAGTTTCCTTGTGGTCTGACGGAGGGGATGGCCGAGGCGCTTTGCTGTCGGCCTGGTAGTGTGGAGGTGCTTTGCTGTCGGCCTGGTGGTGTGGAGGTGTTGTGTTGTTGGTTTGAGTGTGTCGGAATTTTTGGATGAAATTTCAGTGCTTTTTATTATAGTGTGTGGTATGGTTGGTTTATCTTATAAGATCTTTTTGTCTGTATGGACATTTCTGGAGCTTTAGATTCTGAAGCGTTTTCCATTTTTTGTTACTGTGTATTTTGTGAAATGCTGGTTTATGGTGTTTTCATGTTTTGTTTGTGTGGTATAATTTGTATATACCAGTAGGAGTGTTAATGACCAATAATACTATATTTGATGATGTTTTTCGGACGATGATGGAGAAGATGACTTATCTGATCGTCCCGCTTATCAATGAGGTGTTTCATACTTCGTATCCGGAGAATGTAAAGATTGTGCATCTTCGGAATGAGCATCAGCTGGAGGATGGGGAATTGATCGCAGATGGTCGAATGGATGAGATTGGGAAAATCATAGACAGTGCGGAGGCTTGCAGGGAGTTGTATAAAGAGTATGGTTTGTGAGAAATAAAGAGGATATTTTGTTACTGGTGACAAATGTCAGATTTTTACAGAAGAGAGGATATAGACATGGGTGTTTACAGGCGTAAGGCACAGTATCATGAGACGGATCAGATGGGGATCATCCATCATTCCAATTATGTGAAATGGATGGAAGAGGCCCGGATCGATTTCATGAAGGAGTTGGGCTTTGGTTATGGTGAGGTGGAGAAGCGGGGGATTGTTTCTCCTGTTGCGGGGGTTTCGGTTTCTTATAAGAAGCCGGTGCTTTTTGATGATGTGGTGGAGATTTCGGTTTCGGTGAAGAAGTACAGTGGTGTGGTTCTGGAACTGGCTTATGAGTTTTTTAATGTGACCAGAAGTGAGGTTTGTACAGAGGCTTCCTCGAAGCATTGTTTTACCAGGGATGGGGAGCTGGTTTCTCTGAAAAGGGAGATTCCGGAACTGGATGTGCTGTTCAGAAGCTGTGTGAAGGGGGATTGAGTCTGATGGAAGTTGTGGAGATGCTTGATAATCTGAAGGAAAAGGCCCGCAGGGACCCGGCGCTTCGGGAGATGTTGCTTGCTACCCGCAGGGAGAAAGAGCCGCTGGCTGTTTTCTGTAAGAAGTGCCGGGAGCTTGGGGTTCCGGTTTATGAGATGGATCTGATCGCAGCTGGTGAGGAATTTTATGCAGCGATGAAGAGGAGTACCAATGGCGGCGGAGAGAATTCTCCGATGCTTGAGGGTGAGGATGATTTTTATGAACTGTTTTTTGCTGGGTTGGAGTGAAAAAACAGTTTCAAAATTCCGCATCAATATACTTCTCCAGCACCGGGAACTGTACACCACCGATCTTCAGTACCTGGTTGTGGAAAGCTTTCAGATCAAAGTCCTGGCCAAGGCGGTTCTGTTCGGAAGTGCGTAAGTCTAGAAGGCTTAAGTAGCCCCAGTAGTATTTCAGATAATTTCCCGGGGTTTCCAGGATATACTGGTAGATCTCGGAGACAACGGCGCTGTCTTCGATGCCAAAGGCTTTCAGAAAGCTGGCGGCTTCGGCCTGAGTCCAGCCGTTGTAATGGATCTCAATGTCCAGAAGGGAGTACATACATAAATTGATGCTTCGGTTCAGCCAGGAGATCCTGGCAAGCTCTGTGGCAGAAGGATCCTGAATATAATCGGCGGCGTACTGGTAGGCATAGGGTTCGATGTAGGTGGCCCATCCTTCTGCAAAGCCGGAGGTGCAGAGAAGATTTCGGATGTTGGAGGATTTTTGGCGTTGGAAGGTGACAGTCTGGTAAAGATGCCCCGGGAATCCTTCATGTGCCAGTGTGGTAAAAAGCTCCAGACCCTGGTAGCTGGCAGCCGGATTTATGTAGATCACATTGGGGGTTCCGGTATCCATAGGTGGGGTGAGATAAAAGGCGGGGCTTAGATATTCTTTCATGGAATCGTGGACTGTGCGGAGCTCAAAGGTGACATCTGTGAGAGGTGGGAAGTCTGTTTGGATCTTCTGCTGCAAGGCATTCAGCATCTGGGCAGGCTTTATTTCTCTGAAAGTGATTCCCCGGCTGAGAGTAGTCAGAAGCTCCGGGTTTTGTCGAAGTATGGTTCCTGCGATGCCGATCTCGTCGGAAAGCTGTCCGGAGAGTCGTTTTTCCATTTGCTTTACAGGAACGTAAGAGCCGGTCTGACTCTGAAGAAGATAGAGATAGTAGGCTTTTCCTCCCTTGAAATAAGTCAGGCCACGAGTGTTTTTTCCTGTGCCACGCAAAGCTTCCAGACCGGTCATAAGTTCCTGATAGGCTGGGATGACTTCTGTTTTCATAAGATTTTGGTGGGCCAGGAGCAGAGCGTTCTGCTCTGGCACGGAAAGCTTTCCGTATTCAGAGAGTTTTTTCTGAAAGATATTCAGCATATAGCTGCTGTCGGGATTCCGGATAAAAGAACTGCATTGTGCCAGGATCCGGTCCAGTGTGATGTCACTCATAAAAAAACCAGCTTCGGATTTCTTTTTTTCAAATTCCAGGATGCTCCGAAAGTATGGGCGGATGGTGGTGAGAAGAGTGAGATAGTCGGTGATATCACGATCTTCATAAAAGGCATATTCCGCCAGAAGAACCGGAAGCTGAGCCTGAATACCAAGACTTGGGCCAAGAGGCTCCTGAAGCAGATAATTGTCGCCCAGTGATTTTTCCGTGTGGTAATAGAGGAGCATGGAGTCCAGCGTCAGCTGATTTTTCGTGGAAAGGCGGCTGTAGCGGAAGGATTTCAGCTTTTTTTCGTACTGGCTGCAGATCTGGTATGTATTTTTCATATCTGTGGGGACAGTGCCAAGAGAAGCTTTTTTTCGTCGGATACCCTGTTTTTCCGGATGTGCCAGGGTATAATGGAGGGTAAGGGTGCTGCCGGAAACTTCATTTTGAAAAACTTTTCTGGAAAAAGCTTCGAATTTTCCGTTTTCTGTGATCCCGTGAGCGGAAAAATAACCGGCAGTGAGTCCGGTGAGAAGTGCCAGGATAAGGAACAGAGTGATAAAAATAGAGGATTTATTTTTTGCGATTTTATGAGGCATAAATATCCGTTCGTTACTGTTTACAGGCAATACTGCTGTATTATGCTGCGCTGATCCCATGAACGTTCATTAGGAATCATCCTGTTCACAGGCAATATTCCGCAGAGCATACTGCCGATCTCGAAGCAAACAGTAACGTCCTTTCAGAGTGGCGCTTTGTTCTATCATATTGGAAAATTACGGAATCTATGATATTATGTGAGCGGAAATATACAAAAATGGAGAAATAACATGAGTGATATTTATGATCTTGCAATTTTAGGCGGAGGTCCGGCAGGGATCACGGCAGCGATCTATGCGTCCAGGGCCAGGTTAAATACCATATGGATCGATAAAAACTTTGCACCGGGCGGTCAGGTCACAGCTACCTATGCGGTGGATAATTATCCGGGAATGCCGGGGATATCGGGCATGGATCTCGGAGAAGCCTTTGGGGCGCATGCCCGGAAACTGGGATTGGAACCGCAGCGAGAGAAGATACTTTCCCTGGAAAATATTTCCGGAGAGATCAAGACGATTCGTACAAAAAAGCATGAATATCAGGCGAAAGCCCTGATCCTTGCATTTGGGGCAGAGCACCGGAAGCTGGATATCCCGGGAGAGGATGATCTGAGCGGCCTTGGTGTTTCCTACTGCGCTACCTGTGACGGAGCTTTTTATAAGGATCGGACCGCAGTGGTAGTGGGGGGAGGAAACGTGGCAGCAGAGGATGCAGTTTTTCTTTCCGGTCTCTGTGAAAGGGTATATCTTGTTCATCGCCGTGATGCGCTTCGAGCAGATCAGGCACTTCAGGAGAAAGTCTTTGCCTGTGAGAATATAGAAATGGTGTGGGACAGTGTTCCCCTTGAGATCCTGGGACAGGATGAAGTGACCGGTCTTAAGATCCGTAATATAAAAACAAATGAAGAGAGGGAATTGACCGCAGAAGGTGTTTTCATTGCTGTGGGGATCGTTCCTAATACGACACTTGTAAAGGACCAGCTCAAGTTGGATGAAAATGGATATATTTGTGCAGGAGAAGAGGGTGTTACCAGCGCACCTGGGGTTTTTGTAGCGGGGGATATTCGTACCAAGGCACTTCGCCAGATAGTAACTGCTGTTTCAGACGGAGCCAATGCAGTGGCTTCCGCACAGAAATATCTCTGGAGGAAAGATAATGGCAACGATTAAGGAAATCGCGCAAAGAGCAGGCGTGAGTACAACAACTGTTTCCAACGTCATACATGGAAAAACAAAAAAAGTATCTCCTGCCAATATTCAGAAGATCGAGAATCTTATCCGGGAGATGGGGTATGTCCAGAAAATGGGACTGAGAGTTCTGAATAAAGAAAAATCCCAGCTGACCGCAGTTGTGATCAATTATCATAAAGACTTCAAGGATTCTATCATCGGAGATCCTTTTTATGGAAAGATCATCGGTTTTATCGAGAAATACGTGCAGGAACTGGGATATTATCTGATGCTGTATTCTGCAAAGGATACAGATAAGATATTCCATATGGTCATGGGCTGGGATGTAGATGGTGTTATTGCCATTTCCTTCAGCAAAAGCAACTGCGAAAAAATCTATCAGCTGATCAACAAACCGATCGTTTCTATTGATGCATATGGTGAGCTTGATGCAGGCCAGGAAAACCATGTCCTGAATATTGGACTGGACGACGAAAGTGGCGGCTATCTTATGACAAAATATCTTCTGGAATGCGGCTATGAGCATATCCAGGTTTGCGCAGGCCGTGATAATGGTGTGGATCATCTTCGTTACATGGGCGCTCAGCGGGCGGCGAAGGATTTTGCAAAGAAAAAGCAGAAGGTGCAGTTTACCGCTCTTGGAATGAATTACGCCAAACGAAAAGAAAGCTATGCGTGGCTGCTCCAGCGGAAAAAACCAAAGGCCGCACTGTTTTTCCTGTCGGACCTCTATGCATTGGAGGCTATCAGCTTTTTCAGCAGTCGTGGAGTAAAGATTCCGGAGGAGATCGGAATTGCAGGATACGATAACATCAGCTATGCGGAATTTTCCGTGCCTCGTCTGACTACTATCAGTCAGAATGTGGAGCAGAAGGCGTCTCTTGCAGTGGAAATTCTGATGGAACGGATCAATGGAGTGGAAAAAGAGCGTGAAAATGAGATCATGCTTCCGGTCACGCTGATCCCCAGGAGATCTGTACAGCCGCAGCATGAGGAAAAGTAAGTCTGCAGAGAATGTACCTGATCTGATCAGGGGGGTAGATACGAGAAGTCACTGCAGAACTGTGAAAAATAGAAAATCGGGACTTTCAATATAGTAAGAGTACAGAGAAAGAGTACAGAAAATCTGAGATATAAAGATATCAAAAGCCGAAATATACGGGAACTGTCAGTGTCTGACAGTCAGAGTATTTTCGGCTTTTTGTAAATTTACCTGAAATCGTAAAAGAGTTATCCTGTGTAGGTTCGTGCTGAAGATGTGGATAATAAGCATTTGCTGTTCTATGTGAAACCTGCACAAAACTATGATTTTGAACTTGTTACAATGATAGGTTATGTACATAACCTATTTACACAGCCTAACTTTGATGATATAGTGTGAGCGCAAAGGTTAGGTACATAACCAAAGGGAAAGAGTACAGAAGGAGTGAATACCAGATGAAACAGATTCTGATCGCCACACATGGAAAAATGGCCTCCGGCATTCGTTATACAGCAGAGCTGATCGTTGGAAAAATGGATGAGATCACAACCATCGACGCTTATGTGACACCGGAAGACAATGTGGAGAAAAAGTTTGAAGAATATTTCGCACAGCATGAAAACGACAGGATTTTCGTTTTCACAGATCTGATGGGAGGAAGCGTAAATCAGAAGCTTCTGGGATACAGCCAGAAAGAAAATGTTACGCTGATCACAGGAACCAACCTTCCGGTCCTGATGCAGGTCATGATGGCGGATGACGATGTGACAGAGGAGGAGATCCAGGAGTTTATCGATGATGCCAGAGAAGAGCTTCAGATGGTAGACCTTGGCGGTGGAAAGAAATCCACATCTGAAAAAAATGCTGAAGAAGATAATGCACAGGGTATCGAAAATACTGCGCAGATTTCAGAAGGTGCTGCATCGTATGCAAAAAAATCCGCACCGAAAAAAGCTCTGGCTCCCCAGTCCTATGACAATTCCACAGCAAAGATCACCGCACTTCGTGTAGATGACCGTCTGATCCACGGACAGGTTGCCATGACCTGGACCAAACAGCTGGCTGTACAGGGAATCGTGGTAGCTAACGACGAGGCAGCTAACGATAACACCCAGAAGATGGCATTGAAAATGGCCGTACCGGGCGGAATCAAATCGCTGATCAAACCGGTGGATGAAGCCATTCGTATCTTAAACAATCCGAAGGCATCCAGGATGCGTATTCTGGTTCTGACAAGAACGGTAAAGGATGCTCTGAAGATAAGACAAAGTGTTGGTGAGATCGGATTCCTCAATGTAGGAAATACGGGACGTTTTGATGGAATCGATGTTTCCGAGAAGCTTGTCCTGACCCCGACTATCATGCTGACAAAAGCAGAACAGCAGGCACTGAAAGAGCTGGTGGCTCTTGATCCGAAGGCCTGTATGCAGCAGGTACCCAATGATGAGCAGAAGCTTGTGAAGGATGTACTGGACAAGCTTGACTGACATCCACTGAATAAATAAAACGTAGCACAAAAAGGGAGGAAAGAAAAAAATGTTAAACGCATTTCTTGTAGCACTTGCCGTATTTATTTGTGTCGGCGGTGCAGAGCTGATCGGATTTACCATGCTGAACCGTCCGATCGTCATCGGACCGCTGGTAGGTCTGTTTCTTGGAGATCTTCATACAGGAGTGATCATCGGAGCTTCACTGGAAACCGTATTTATGGGAGTTGTAAACATCGGAGGTGCTTCCGCGGCAGAACCCGGAATCGCCACAGCCGTAGGAACTGCTTTTGCCATCATGCTGGGCAAAGGTTCTGAGGTAGCCCTGACACTTGCACTTCCAATCGGTATCCTTGGTCTTCAGATTAAGACCGTTCTCTATATTTTTATTGTAGGTATGTTTGCAAAAACCTTCGACCGTCTGGCGGCAGAAGGAAAAGAAAAACAGATCGTTGCTCTTCACTATGTGCTCTGGGCTGTAAACTGGTTTTTATATTCCCTGTTCGCATTTTTCGGGATCCTGTTCGGATCTGATGCAGTCAGTGCACTTCTGGATGCCATCCCGGATGTTGTTATGAATGGTCTGACAGTTTGCGGCGGACTTCTTCCGGCAGTAGGTATGGCAATGTTGATGAAGATGCTCTGGGATAACAAGATCTGTATGTTTTATTTCCTGGGCTTTGTCCTTGCAGCATACTTAAAGCTTCCGCTGATCGCTCTTGCCGTGATCGGTGTGATCATTGCCATTTCCATTGGTATGAATGATTACAAGCTGAACCAGCTTGCGGCGCAGAGAGTGGCAGCTTCACCGGTCGGTGGTTCTGACGAATATCTTGATGAAGAAGAGGAGGAATTTTTCTCATGAGTAATTTAACGAAATCCATTCCTGCAGATGAAAGAAAAATGCTGAGAAAAGCGTTCTGGCGTTCCTTCACTCTGTATGCGGCAGTAAGCCCGGCAAAACAGGGAGCTTCCGGTTTCTGCTATTCCCTGATGCCTTTTATCAATAAATTTTACAAAAACGATGAGAAAGGCAAAAAAGCTGCCCTCACAAGAAGTATGTCTTACTTCAATACAACCATCACCTTATCTACATTCATCATGGGTCTTGTGGCATCCATGGAGAAGAAAAACAGCGAGCAGAAGGATTTTGATGCAAGCTCCATCAATGCGGTGAAATCTTCCCTGATGGGACCTCTGGCCGGTATCGGTGATTCCATTTTCTGGGGCGTTCTCCGTGTAATCGCAGCCGGAATCGCAGTAGGACTTGGTGCATCCGGAAACGTTCTGGCACCGATCGTGTTCCTGCTTCTTTTCAACATTCCGTCTATTCTTGTGAAATATTACGGAACATTCCTGGGCTACAAGCTTGGTTCTGAATATATTCAGAAGGTTTATGCAAGCGGTCTTATGAACATCCTGACAAAGGCTGCCAGCATTGTAGGTCTGATCATGGTCGGCGGTATGACTGCCAGCATGGTAACCTTTAACTCCACTTATGAACTCACCATGAAGGGTGAATCTGTTCTGAATCTACAGAACATGTTGGACCAGATTTTTATCGGCATTGTTCCCCTTGGACTGACTCTTCTGTGTTACTATCTGCTGAAAAAGAAAAATGTCAGCATCACAGTTCTGATCATCGGTGTTATCATCCTGAGCATCCTTCTCTCTCTTCTTGGAATTGCATAAGCCTTAAGGATAAGGAATAAAGATCAGAATTATGAAAAGGCGGGCCGTATAGGGTCCGCCTATAAAAAAGCCTAAAAAAAGTTATATCGAAATAACTGACCGCAAAAAGGGCAGTTGAAGAACACCTGACCGGATATAAATAAGCAGCAAATACGGATTATAAATATCTGCTCAATGCAAAATAAAGGAGACATAAGAAATGAAAGATTGGTGGAAGAATTCCGTTGTATATCAGATTTATCCAAGAAGCTTTAAGGACTCCAACGGAGACGGCTTCGGCGATCTCAAGGGTATTATTGAAAAGCTCCCCTACCTTCAGAACCTTGGGATCGATGTGATCTGGCTCAGCCCTGTTTTTGACTCCCCACAGGACGACAACGGTTACGATATCAGTGATTACCGGAAGATCTACGCGGGCTTCGGAAGTAACGAGGACATGGATGAGCTGATCGGAAAAGCTCATGAGCATGGTATCAAGATCATTCTGGATCTTGTTGTCAACCATACTTCCGATGAGCATGCATGGTTTGTGGAAAGCCGGAAATCAAAAGACAGCAAATACAGTGATTATTATATCTGGAAGGATCCGAAAGCAGACGGCAGTGAGCCAAACAACTGGGGCTCCAGCTTCTGTGGAAGTGCCTGGGAATATGATGAAGAGCGCGGCCAGTATTACCTTCATTTTTACAGCAGAAAACAGCCGGATCTCAATTGGGAAAATGAAACCGTCCGTAAGGAAATCTATGATCTGATGAAATTCTGGATGGACAAAGGTGCTGACGGATGGCGCATGGATGTGATCGCATCTATCTCCAAGGATCAGTCCTTCCCGGATTACCCGAAAACGGATGGTCGCAAGTATTATACAGGAAAATATCACAGCAACGGACCAAGACTTCATGAGTTTATCCATGAGATGAACCGGGAGGTGCTTTCAAAATATGACTGTATGACGGTAGGTGAGGCGCCGGGCTCCACACCGGAGGTTGCAAGACTGTTTACAGATCCGGAGCGTGAGGAACTGAATATGATCTTCACATTTGAGCATATGAACATCGACCGTATTCCGGGCTCTGTAAACCGAAAGTGGGAATTGAAGCCTTTTGATCTCCGTGATCTGAAACGTGTTATGAGTGAGTGGCAGAACAAGCTTTATAACAAGGGCTGGAATGCTCTGTATTTTGAAAATCATGACCAGCCACGTGTGATCTCCAGATGGGGAAATGACACTACTTACCGCGAGGAATGTGCAAAGGCTTATGCTACCGTTCTCCATGGTATGCAGGGAACTCCTTATGTATATCAGGGAGAGGAGATCGGTATGACAAACGTGCAGTTCCCGCTGGAGGAGTACGAGGATATCGAGGTTCGTAATGCATATCAGGATCTTGTCGTTAAGAACAAAACCATTTCTGAGGATGATTTCCGCAAGGCAGTATGGAACAAGAGTCGTGACAATGCCAGGGTTCCGATGCAGTGGGATGACAGCGAAAATGCAGGATTTACAACCGGTAAGCCATGGTTCCGCCTTTCTGATCGTTACCAGGAGATCAATGTAAAAAAAGCTCTGGAAAAAAATGATTCCGTGTTTTATTATTATAAGGATTTGATCTGTCTTCGTCATGAGGAAGAGCTTCTCACAGAAGGTGACTATCAGCTCCTTCTTCCGGAAGACGAGAAGATCTTTGCATATTTAAGAACTTCTGACAAAGAGCAGTGGATCGTGGTGGCAAACCTTTCCGAGGATACGGTAAGTACAGAAGGTCTTGTGAAATATGTGTCCGATAAAGAGGACATTAAGATCACAAACTATAAGGACAGAACAGGAATCAAAGCGGACTTAAGACCGTACGAGGCGTTTATGATGAGGATCCGGTAATTCCTGAGCTGTTGTATATGTAGTAGTAAAGTGGAAGAAAAGTCTCCGCTTTACAGAGAGCAGGTATGAGTATTTGTGCGTATCTGTACTGCCAAAGGATATCCGGGTGCAGTGCAGATACGCTTTTTGCCTGTGAGGAAAAGACAAACAGGAGGAAATTATGGAAAAATATATCATTGCAGTGGATATGGACGGAACTCTTCTGAACAGTGAGAATAAGATTTCTGAAAGGAACAGAAATGTTCTGCAGCGTCTGATCGATGACGGACATTATGTGGTGCCGGCAACCGGAAGGACCAGAGAGCTGATCCCTCGGGAGTTTTCTGTGCTCCGGGGTGTGAAATGGGGAATCGTGGAAAACGGCTGTGTTGTCTGGGATTACGATAAAAATGAGATGATCTGGCGAAAAACCATGCCCAAAGGAATGGTAAGCAAAATCCTGAAGGATGTGGAAAACAGCGATGCAAAAGGCTGGATCGCAGAGGCTTATGCAAACGGAATTGCCTATTCTGATGCGGATGCCAGAGATTATGTGGCATCTGTAGTGGATAAAGATCTGCTGGAAAAAACTTTTGTAGATTATTTCCTCAGCAGACATGAATATGTTAAGGATTTTTATCATCAGGAAGATATTCTGGATCAGGCAGAGAAGATCAATATTTATTTTGATGATATGGAGACCAGCAGGGCGCTTCGTGAGAAATGGAAGGATCTGGATGATGTGGCAGTGACTACTTCCATCAGCGGTAATGCGGAGTTTAATGCAGCAGGCGTGGACAAGGGTGTGGGTCTTGCCATGCTTCGCACAAAGCTTGGTATTGACCGGATGCATGTGATCGCTTTCGGAGATAATGAGAATGATCTGGAAATGCTGGAGGGTGCAGGTATCGGTGTTGCTATGGGCAATTCCAAACAGTATGTAAAGGATGCAGCGAATGAGGTGACCGGAGATAATGACCATGATGGTGTGGCGGAATTTCTGGAGAGGTTTTTCGGGCTGTAAGCTGTGGTTGATCGTGATCGTTGATATAAGGGACAGGGAAATGTATTTTTCTCTGTCTTTTTTATTTGCATTTTTGGTGATATAAGGTATGATAAACGAAGAGGATGCGGGGATTGCTGGTTTTGACTGGTAGTTACCGGTGAAAATTATTTGAGGAGATCAGGAGGATATTTTTTAATGAAAAATCTGATACCAAAGCGTGTGATGGAGTATATCATTATCACATTTGCTGTTGTTCTGATGGATGTGGGGATTTATGTATTTAAGTTTCCGAATAATTTTTCCTTTGGTGGTGTTTCGGGTATGGCGGTTGTGTTTTCGCATTTTATTCCGATGACGTCTGCGCAGATCAACCTGGTGATCAATCTGATTTTGCTGGTGATCGGGTTTATTGTTCTTGGCCGGGATTTTGGAGTGAAGACGGCTTATGTTACGGTTGTTTCTTCTTTGCTTCTGAATGTGTTTGAGAAGGTTTTTCCTATGGACAGGGCGCTGACGGGGAATATTATGCTGGAGCTTTGCTTTGCGATCATTTTGCCGGCGCTGGCTGCGGCGCTGCTGTTTTTTGAGAATGCTTCGGGTGGTGGCACGGATATTGTGGCGATGATCATTAAGAAGTATTCTACGATGAATATTTCGGGTGCATTGTTTGCAGTGGATTGTGTGATCGTTGTTGTTTCGTTTATGGTGTTTGATCTTACTACGGGGCTTTGTTCTGTGCTGGGGCTTATGGCTAAGACGTTGCTGATCGATAAGTCTATTGAGAGGATGAAGCTGAATAAGTATTTTACGATCATTTCCAGTAAGCCGGATGAGATCTGTGAGTTTATTATGAATGGGCTGGATCGGAGTGCTACGGTTTATCATGGGGAGGGTGTTTATTCGCATAAGGATAAGAAGATTATTTTGACGGTTGTTGATGTTAGGCAGGCGGTGTTGCTGCAGAGGTTTATTGATGAGGTGGATCCGCAGGCGTTTTTGATGGTTACTAAGAGTAGTGAGGTTGTTGGGAAGGGGTTTATGAGTTATATTTGATGCGATCGTATGGGATTGTATGCTGATCGTAGGTGATTGTGTATGATTGTAAGCTGATGGAAATTAGGAGAGCGTTCTTTGCGGGCTGGATGGGCTGCGGGGCGCTCTTTTTTGTGGTGGATGGCGTCTCCCCGGCTGTTCGGTTCCGGGCGGGAGGTAGTGGTGGGGGTGTGGGGCGACTGGCGGAAGTGGGGATTGATGAGGGCTGGAGGATTGAGTGGATTCCCGGGAGTTGGATGAGCCATCAGCGCTGCGCTGGATGGCTGGGAGGAAAGGCTGAGTTTCCTGTGGTCTGAAGGTGAGGGCTGAGCCATCGTCGCTGCGCTGGATGGCTGGGAGGAAGGGCTGAGTTTCTTGTGGAAGCCATCGTCGCTGCGCTAGATGGCTGATTGGTGTGTGAAGGTTTTGTGAAAGGGTTTGACAGGTGGGGATTTTTATGGTAGGATACACACTTGCGTAACAAATTTAATAAAATTGTAACAAATTAGTGAGCGAGGAGCGTGGCGAAGTGGATTGTGAATCTCTGTCTGAATGGATGGATTGTGTTGCTGCGTGGTTTTCTGAGAGGAGTTTTATTGTTTATGTTTTATAAGAAATTTGCTGCTGTTGTTCTGAGTGCTGTTCTTGTGGGTGTGGTTCCTTCTGTTGTTTTTGCGGATGTGGATGGTGTCAGTGCTGTGTCTGATGGAGATGTGGAGGAGCTTTTTATTGAGGATGATTTTTCGGATGGTGCGGATTCTATTTCTGCTTTTGCCAGTGCTCTGGCGGATAAGACGGTTTCTGAGGTTCAGGGGTATCAGGAGGCGAAGGCTGAGGCTGAGGTGATCGCACAGGAGAGGCTTGAGGCTGAAGCGGCTGCTGAGGCTGCGCGTAAGGCGGAAGAGGAGCGGAAGGCTGCTGAGGCTGCGCGTCTGGAGATGCGGCAGGGGATTGTGGATTTTGCGCTGCAGTTTGTGGGGAATCCTTATGTTTATGGTGGTACGAGTCTGACTAACGGGGCGGATTGTTCGGGGTTTGTGATGTCTGTGTTTGCGGAGTTTGGGTATGAGCTTCCTCGTGTTGCTGCAGCTCAGTGTTCGGCTTCTGAGAAGAAGAGTGTTGCGGATATTGAGGCTGGTGATCTGGTTTTTTATGGTGAGGGTTGTATTGATCATGTGGCTCTTTATATTGGTGATGGCAAGATCGTTCACGCCAGTACAGCAGCTACAGGGATTAAGGTTTCCGACTATGATTACCGGGCTTCGGCTGCGGTTGGTTCGTTTGTGGCTTAGGATATGGATATAAATGCTTTACTGATATGAAATATAAACTGTCTGCGGAGATTTTTTGGCCGGGTAGGCTGAAAAATAGCTGCAGGCAGTTTTTTGGCAGAAAAATAGTGTATAATTTAACCGAATCAAGTAAGTCTCCTGCGGGTTGCGAAAAGCAATAAGCAGTGGGTGGGGACTCGGAAAAAATTCAGAAAGGTTGTGGGGGTATGAATACGAAGGAAATCAGTGGCAGGCGGCAGATGGAGTTTTTGACGGGGTTTGATTTTGTCAGAGAAGCGGGTACTGCTGGGGAAGTGAAGGCGGCGAAGATGATCAGGGATACTTTGGACAGCTTCGGAGTGAAGAATTGGATGGAGGAGTTTTCTTTTTGGGGTTTTCGGATCAACAGGGCGGTGCTTAAGGTTGTGGAGCCTTATCAGAAGGAGTATGTGGTGACCGGGTATGGAAGATGTGGAAATACTGGGGCAGAAGGTCTGAAAGCGGATTTTTTGTATGTGGAGAATGGAGATGCTGTCAGTCTTTCCCGGGCGAAGGGTAAGATCGTTATGGTGAATGGCCGGGTGAGTGGTGATGTGTATCAGAGACTGGTGAGCGCCGGAGCTGTTGGTTTTATCAGTGTGGAGGGTTCTCCGCTGGATGAAGGAGTGGACAGGGTTCCCTGTCAGCGCAGCCTGCCGATGATCTTTCCGGGAAATGCAGAAGGAGAGATAGAAGGATTGTCGGAGTCTTCAGAGGATATTCACGAGATGCAGGAAAAATATAGTGGTAGGATCCCGGGTGCGAATCTTCATTATAAAGATGCGGTGGAGCTGGTGACGGAGGGTGCAGCTGTGGTTTGTCTGGCTGTAGAACAGGAAGTGACGGCCTGTACATCCCGAAATGTAGTGGCGAGGATTGAAGGTACGGATAAGAAAGATGAGATTTTAACGCTTACGGCGCATTATGATTCGGTGCCGGAGGGACCGGGGGCCTATGATAATATGGCCGGAGCGGCGATCATCATGGAGCTTTGCAGATATTTTCAGCAGTACAGACCGCGCAGGACTATGGAGTTTGTGTGGTTTGGTGCTGAGGAGAAGGGCTTGCTGGGCAGCCGGGATTATATCAGAGTTCATGAGAGTGAGCTTGGAGCGCATCGTTTTAATATGAATGTAGATCTGGCCGGGCAGCTGATCGGAGGAAATGTTCTGGGAGTGACGGGAGAGGCTTCTGTTTGTGATAAGCTTCTTGAGATCGCTGATGGAGCAGGGATCGGAGCGTCTGTGAAGAATCAGATCTGGGGAAGTGATTCCAATTCTTTTGCATGGAAGGGAATTCCGGCCATGACTCTGAACCGGGATGGTTTTGGCATGCATACCCGTTACGATACCATTGATCTGCTGTCTGCCTGGTCGCTGGAGAGAAGTGCGATCCTTCTGGGATGCATTGCAGATGAACTGGGGAATGCGGAGGTTTTCCCGTTTGAGAGAAAGATGCCGGAGAAATTTATCGGAGAGCTGGATGAATATATGTGCAGATAGTAAAAATCTGATTTTATCTGCTCATAACTGGATATTTGTTATGGAACTGTGGGGACTTGTCTGTTTCGGAAGAGTACAGGCAAGTCCCCATAAGTTATTCAATATTTTCAATGTTTATTGACCTTTATAATTTCGCAAGAGAACATGTGGCTTTGAGTCAGGGGGATATTTGCAGCTTTGTAAGGGATTTCCGGAACAGGGGCAAGTGGATGTTCGCAATTGAATCATGGAACTTACTTGATTTGGTCAAAATACGATAAAACAATAAAAAATAATACTAAATAATTGACAGTAAGATACCGAACTGTTATACTGAAATTACAGACTTTCCAGAGATCAATGCGCCGGATATTGTTTTGCGGAGCATTGATTTCTGGAACTTTTATAGATGATTATTTATAGAAAAATCAGGGAAGAGGAGATAGGACCATGTTTACAGAAGAACGACAGAATGCAATAGAGAAATGTCTCCGCGAAAAAGGAAAAGTCAGAGTCAAAGAATTAAGTGAGATGTTTCAAGTTACGGAGGACTGTATCCGCAAGGATCTCAAGATCCTTGAAAATGCAGGCAGATTAAAGAGGACTTACGGCGGAGCGATCCTGTCACAGGAGTATCCTCTGGAGAGAAACGTAGTAGACAGGCGTATGTACAATCTTGATAAGAAGAAAGTGATTGCTGCGAAAGCCTTCAAGCTGATCAAAAATAACGAAACGATCTTTCTGGATGTTTCCACTACAAATATAGAGCTGGCAAGACTTATCGCTTCGTCGGGCATGCATGTTGTGGTTATCAGCAATATGATCGATATCCTGCAGATCCTTGCTGCGAATCCGTCCATCACGGCCATAGGCACAGGGGGAACTATGTACCGTTCGGTGAACGGATTTATGGGAGCTGCGGCCATTGAGGTGATCAAGCAGTACAGCTTTGACCGGGCATTTTTGGGAAGCTGTGGCGTGGATATGACAGATTTTGCAGTTACTACATCCGGAGTGGAGGATGGATTGACCAAGAAGGCGGCAGTGCAGAGTAGCAGACATAAATATGTGGTTATGGAGAGAGAGAAGTTTTATTTTAACGAATCTTATAAATATACACATTTTGATGATATCAGCGGGATCATTACCGATGAATTTCCGGATGATACCATTGTGAACATACTGAGGAATACCGGAGTGAAATTACTCTGAGCAGACAGTAATAAAGGGGGGATTTTTACATGAAAGACTATATTCTGGAAACCTGTGTGGATTCTGTGGAATCCGCCATGGCAGCAGCCGAGGGTGGTGCGGACAGATTGGAGCTTTGCAGCAATCTGATCATCGGGGGAACAACTCCCAGCCCGTGGCTTTTTGAGGAAATAAGGAAGCGTTCGGATATCCGGATCCATGCGCTGATCCGTCCGCGTTTTGGAGATTTCTGTTATACAGAGGCAGAATTTTCCATGATAAGGAATGCAGTAAAGGATTTCCGCAAAATGGGAGCGGAGGGTGTCGTAATAGGTATCCTGAAACCGGATGGTACCTTGAATATGGAACAGATGCAAGAACTGATGAATGCGGCGGGAGATATGTCTGTTACGCTGCACAGGGCTTTTGATGTGTGCGCAGACCCGATCGAGGCTATGGAACAGGCAATTTCGCTGGGAATCGATACCATCCTTACCTCCGGACAAAAGAATACCTGCCTTCAGGGTGCGGAGCTTCTGAAGGAGCTGGAAACCAGGAGCCGGGGGCGTATCACCATCCAGGCGGGAAGTGGTGTCGGTGCGGAAGTGATCCGCCAGCTTTATCCCCTTACTGGGATCAAGGCTTATCATATGAGCGGCAAGGTTGTAACGGATAGTGCGATGCAGTTTCGCAAGGAAGGTGTCAATATGGGACTTCCGACATTCAGTGAATATGAGATATGGCGTACAGATATTGAAAATGTCCGTGCTGCAAAGAAAGTTCTGGAGGAATTATAATGGCTGAGGGGAAGATTTTTCTGAAAGAAAACCGTGATCGGATCGAAAAAAAATATCGGGAGCAGGTGATGGGGTTACCGCAGGCTTTTGCGGAGATTGATAAAAAGCTTGCAGAATGCACAGACGAAGTGGCTCTGGCGTGCAAATATTTATATGCGTTCATGCCGTACAGTGATATCGGAAATTACGCGTTTGAAGTATTTCTGGATTATGCGGAAAATGGCGTACATTTATGGAAGGAAAACTCCGGGGTGGCAGAGCTGCCGGAAGAGATTTTTTTGAATTATGTGCTGTTTCACAGAGTAAATGAGGAGGAGATCGCACCTTGCCGTACATTTTTCCGCAGGGAGATCGGAGAGAGAACCGCAGGAATGAGCTTCCGGGAAGCTGCCCTGGAGGTGAACTACTGGTGTGCACAGGAGGCTACCTATCATTGTACAGATGATCGTACCCTGTCTGCACTTACCGTATACCGCAGAGGAAACGGAAGATGCGGAGAGGAATCCGTATTTACCGTCAATGCACTGAGAAGTGTTGGTGTACCTGCCCGTCAGGTATATGCACCAAAGTGGTCTCATTGTGATGACAATCATGCCTGGGTGGAAATCTGGTGCGATGGAAGCTGGTGTTTTCTGGGAGCCTGTGAGCCGGAGGAGATCCTGAATAAGGGATGGTTTACCAACGCTTCCTCAAGGGCTATGATGGTCCATTCAAGAGTTTTTGATACCAGGATCCCGGAGGGGGAAGTGATCGGCAAAGATGGTATGGTGACTATGCTCAACGAGCTGAAACGATATGCGCTGACAAAAGAGATCACTGTGTCCGTAAAGGACTCACATGGGAAACCGGCAGAAGGTGCAGAAGTTTCTTTTGAGGTGTTGAATTATTCAGAATATGCCCCAATCGCAGAACTGAAAACCGACAGCCTGGGCAAAGTCTGTCTGACAACAGGACTTGGAAGTATCCATATTTCTGCAAGGATGTATGCAGATGGAGAATGGCTGCATGCAGAAAACAGCATGGATACAAAAACAGAGGATTGTTGTGAGATCTGTCTGATGCCCGTAGGAAAGGAAAAGGGTATTTTTTATGAGGAGTGGACGGAGATCGATATGATCGCACCTCATGACGCACCTGTAAATAAAGATATGCCAACACCGGAGCAGAAGGAAAGAGGCAGCAGACGTCTGGCAGAGGCAAACGCTTACCGGGAACAGAAGGTAAGAAACCTGAGCAATCCGGAGTGTCGGAAATTCCTGGAAGAAGCCGGAGATTCTCCAATAAGAAAAAAACTCCTTGAAGTCCTCACAGAGAAAGACAGAACAGACTGTATCAGCCAGGTTCTGGAGGAGCATCTGAAATTTGCATTGCCGTATGAAAAAAACATGGATGCAGATATTTTTGTACCATATGTACTGAACCCGAGAGTTGACGATGAAGTTTTGCAGAAATACAGAAAAGCGATCCTTGAGCAGCTGTCGGAAGAAGAAAAAAATATGCTGCAAAAGGAGCCGGCAAAGATCTGGAAATGGATTGAGGATAAGATCATTTCCAGCCCGGAGAAAGAACGCAGCAGTGTGATCACCACGCCGTCCGGATGCCTGAAAACGGGAACAGGAAGCCTTCTGTCAAAGAAGATCCTTTTTGTGGCAATGGCGAGAACACTGGGAATTCCGGCGCGCCTGAACCCTCATGACCGTTCTATGGAGTATATGAAAAACGGAAAATTCATCCCGGTATCTGCAGAAACGGAGAAAACCTCATCGATCCTTCTGAAGGCAAGTGAGGATACACAGTGGAAATATTTCCAGAACTGGAGCATCGCAAAACTGGAAGCCGGAAAATATATCACATTGAAGCTGGAAGCCGAAAATTTCAGAGATCAGGTGATGAAGCTGCCATTGGAAGCGGGAAATTACAGGATCCTTACCTCAAACAGACTGCCAAATGGAAATATATTTGCAGCGGAATATTATTTTGAGGTTCAGATCGGAGAAATGAAGAGGGTGGAGCTGGCATTTCGGAATGCAAACCTGGAAGATATGCTGGAGAATATTTCCATACCGGAATTTACTCTCAGAAAAGAGGATGGAAGCACTGTGAAGGCATCGGAGCTGACGGCGGATGGGAAGCATATCCTGGCGTTTCTGGAAGAGGAGAAAGAACCGACGGAGCATATCTTAAATGAGATGATGGAGCAGGAAGAAGCTTTTTCCAGATATGCGAAGAGGATCATTTTTGTAGTAAAAAGCAAAAAAGCGCTGGAGACACCTACCCTTTCAAGAGCACTGGGCAAGCTTGGAAATGTTCAGATCTTATATGATGATTTTTCAGAGATCATCAATACGCTGGGAAGAAGAATGTATGTAGATCCGGATAAGCTTCCGCTGATCATTGTGACAAACGGAAGCCTGAATGGGATCTATGCAACCAGTGGATACAATGTGGGAACCGGAGATATGCTGCTGAGACTGCTGTGACAGATATATCGGATATATACAGAAGGAACACAGGCCGTATCATCGACTGTGTCGGTGACGGTCTGTGCCTCTGTAAAAGCTGTGAAATTATTGCAGTGGTTCAGATGTTCAGAATATGAAGGCAGATTGGAATGAGAATACCTGTTGTACTTCCCGAAACTGCCGTAATAAAAGTTGTTTTGCATTACTTACCATCAGAAAAGAGGTTACGCACAGAATCCCGGTAAATGCATTCCGGCTTCAGGCGGATCGTCCTTGGAAAATCGCAGTAGTCTCCGTTCATTCTGCGAAGCAGCAGATCACAGGCCTGCTCTGCCAGACCGGTCAGCGGCTGACGGACAGCGGTCAGCTGAGGAGAAAGCAGCATGGACAGTTCAAAATCATCAAAGGAGACAACAGACAGGTCTTCCGGGATCCGGATGCCAAGGCTGTAGATCGCTTCATAAATACCGAGGCATAGTGTATAGTTCGCAGAAAATACGGCAGTCGGACGTTCCGGAAGATTCCATAATTTCTGCATTGCCTGATATCCAAAGTCGTTTGCGTAATTTTCAGCGATGATATAATCGGGGTTAACAGGAATATCGTAGTCTTCCAGTGCCCGGAGATAGCCTTTTTTTCGTTCGCATGCGGTATAGGATGCAGGAGAACCGGTGACAAGGGCGATCTTCTGATGCCCCATTTTTATCAGATGCTCCACGATCTCATAGGCTCCGGAGGTACAGCTGGTCTGTACACAGTCTGTACGGTGGAAATGGCTGTGTTCTTCCAGCTCCACAACAGGGATTTTGGCGTGTTCCACAGCAGAACAGATGTCCTGGTTCAGACTGAAAGAGGTAATGATAAGGCCGTCGATCCCAGAACGGAGCATGTGAGGGACGAATTTATTGACATGATCCTTATATTTGTCGCCGCTCATAAATGTGAGAGAATAACCGTGAGCGCGCATGGTGTTTTCTATTTTGCTCAGAAGAAAAGCATTATGCGGAGTATTGGGAGGACCGGATACCAGACCGATACGGTAAGTCTTGGAGGAACGAAGTCCCCGGGCCGTATTTCGTGGAACGTAATTCAGTTTCCGGATCGCTTCGTCGATCTGCTTTTTGTTTTGCGGCCGTACAGTTCCGCCGTTGATATATTTTGAAATGGTGGCCAGTGCCAGGCCAGTTTCTTTGGCAATGTCCTTGATGGTTGCACTCATAAATCAATCCTTTCCGGATGTTGTACTGTTGTGCCCGGACAGGTCTTTTACAGAGAGTCGCGGGTGGAATACAACATCCAGCATGTCTATTTTTGGAAAATCCGTATAGTCTCCATGGATCCTTTTTAAAAGTAATTCCACAGCATGTTTCCCTATGCTTGTCAGATCCTGTGAGACACAGGTCATAGCCGCACTCATGGTCTTGAAAAGCGGATCATCGTCAAAGCACACAAAGGAAATATCCTGAGGAACGGAAATCCGTGCCTGGCTGGCAGCACTTAAACCACCCATTGCGGAGAGATAGCAGTCAAAAAAAACAGCAGTAGGGGGATCGGAAGAATCAATAAGCTTCTGGAAATGCAGGTTGCTTTGGTTGATCGTTTCTGCAGTGGAACCAAAGGAAACAGGGGGGAAAGAATCCTGCTGCTTCAGAAGGTCAATGCCATTTTTCTGATATACATCCACAAAGCCCTGGATCCGCTGCTCGATGGTGTAGGCGTCCAGATACTGTTCCATGATCCAGACCTTTGTGTGGCCTTTTTCCAAAAGGTGCTCTGCTAGCAGTGCACCGCCTTTGTAATTATCAGAAATAACACAGTCTACAGGAAAATGTCTCATGGAAGCAGGAATCTGATCGAGCAGTACAACCGGTATGCCAGCATTCTGTAAAAGCTGGTACAGGTCATCATGCCAGCAGGATGGGAGCATGATAACTCCGTCAAAGTGCTGGGAGATAATATCCTGTATCGTATCGATCTCCTTCTGATGTTCAAAAAAGAAGGAACAGACAATAACTGTATAGCCATGATCTGTGAAATGCTTGATAATGGAATTGACAAGCTCGCCCCAGAAATAATTACCAAGATCTGAGATCAGGATACCGATGGTATGTGTGTTTTTGGCACGGAGAAGCTGGGCATTCCGGTTTGGGGTATATCCAAGCTCCTGAATTGCTTTTTCTATAAGGATACGATTTTCTTCCCGTATTTTTTTGTGGTTTATATATTTGGAGATCGTTGCGGTGGACAGGCCTGTCGCACGGGCGATATCATTGATTGTAACGTTCATGTAAAGCCTCCGGTTCTGATGCATTTACAGATAATATAGTATTTTCATATTATATCATGAAAAAGAAAATGCCTCAACACACAAGGCATTTTTTACACATAAAGTATCAGAAAAAACGAGTGTATTGTACATAAAATTGATAAAAATGAAACGTTTAACAAAACCTGATACGAAAAAATACACAAAAACAAGACGGAATAATTGTAAAAAATAGGAAAAATGATTTTTACCCTATGATTTTACTTGAAAAGCTGCTTCGGATGCGGTAAGATAGTCTTAACAAAAAACGAAACGTTTTACGTAACAAGAAAATCAGCTATACGAAACAAGGAGAAGGTTATGGCAGACACAAAGCAGCAGTGGTATAAAGATGCCAAATACGGATTATTCATCCATTGGGGACTTTATTCCATCCTTGCAGGAGAGTGGAAAGATCCGAAGACCGGCGAGGTCACCAAGACAGACCGTATCGCAGAGTGGATCGAGAACAATCTCAACATTGACAAGGAAGATTACAGAAAGCTGAAAGATGAGTTCCATCCGGACAAATTTGACGCGGACATGTTTGTGAAAAGAGCGAAAGAGCAGTGGGGTGTTAAATATATCGTTCTTACTTCCAAGCATCACGAGGGATTCGCAATGTACGATTCCAAAGTCAGTGATTTTAATGTAGTGAAGGCTGCAGGAAGAGATATCTTAAGAGAGCTTTCCGATGCTTGTAAGAAATATGACATGACAATGGGTATCTATTATTCACAGGCTCAGGACTGGGATGATGACAATGCCTATAAGAAGGATTACGAAGACAAGAACGAATGGAAGCCGGAATTCCGTACATACTTCGATGAGAAATGCAAGCCGCAGTTAAAAGAGCTTCTTGAGAATTACGATAATATTTCCCTGATCTGGTTTGATACTCCGATGGGAATGACCGCAGACGAAGCTCAGGAATTAAGAGACTGGGTTAAGGGTATTAAGCCTGACTGCATCATCAGCGGACGTATCGGACACCAGAAGGGCGATTACATGACCACCGGTGATAACTTTATCCCACGTCTTCCATACGACGGTGACTGGGAAGTACCGGCAACTGTAAATGATACATGGGGTTATAATAAATACGATACAAACTGGAAGAATCCGGATGATATCCTGAACCTTCTTCTCAAGATCGTCGGCAGAGGCGGAAATTACCTGCTGAACGTAGGACCAATGGCAGACGGAACTGTTCCGGAAGCTTGTGTCGAGGTTATGAATGAGGTTGGTAAATACGTGACTGAGAATGCGGAAGCAATTTACGGAACCAAGAATGTTGGTATCTATCCGTATGAGATCCCGAGCATTGAATTTACAAAGAGACCACATAAGCTTTACGTACACGTCCTTGCACCGAGATATCGAGTTGAACTGCTGAACATCGGTAATCAGTTAAAGGGTGCATATGTGGTAAGCACAGGAGAAAAGCTTCCGTGCCGTGCATTAAAGTGCTGCGAAGGAAACTCGATGATAGAGGTAGAGCTTCCGGAGAAGCTTCAGGGGGCAAAGAACTACTGTGTATGCCTGGAGCTTGAGGAAGAAGAGCCGATCTTTGAGGCGATCATCGATTGATCAATTTATGAACATCAATGGGAAAACTATATAATAAAAAATCATATTAAGGGAGGATTTATTCATGAAGAAACGAATGAAAAAAGTTGCAACACTGTGTCTCGCCGGTGTAACCGCAATGTCAACAGTAGGCGTAACAGGAAGCGCCGTATTTGCAAAGGGTGACACAAACTACGATGTAGACAATATGGATTTTGAAAACGTTGAGCTTCGTGTAGCATTCAGATTTAACAACGGATCTGATACAGACGGACAGGCTAAATGGTATTACAAAGCACTTGATGAGTTCAATAAAGAGAACGAAGGAAAGATCCATGTAACAGATGAGAGTATTTCTACAGAGTCTGATTACGAAGAGAAGCTTACAACAGATTTCGCTTCCGGTAATGTACCGAACGCATTCCTTCAGTATGGCGGAAGCCGTACAAGAGAGTATGTAGATGCAGGATATATACTGGATCTGACACCATACTTTGAACAGTATCCGGAATGGAAAGAGGGAGTTCAGGATTTTGCATGGGAGACAACACAGTTTGACGGCATTGAAGGAACCTATGGTATTCCGTGGTCCGCTTATCAGCTCTGCCTCTACTACAACAAAGATTACCTTGATCAGGTTGGCGTAGATGTTCCGGAGTCCTGGGATGATCTTGTTGATGCCTGCGCGAAATTAAAAGATGCAGGAATCCAGCCATTCAACTACTCTGACAAAGATAACTATCACTTCGAGCATCTGATGAGTGCTCTTGCTCTGAAAGCTTACGGAACAAGCATCGCAGATGATCTTGCAAGCGACAAAGAAGCTTACAACGGCGAGAAGATGGTTGCAATCTATCAGAAGATGAAAGATATGATCGATGCAGGATACTGGGGAGACGGAATCCTCAGCACAGACTTTAACACAGAGAGAAATATGTTTGAGGCAGGAAAAGCTGCATTCACAGTTGACGGAACATGGAACTGCGGTAACTTCCAGAATGACTCCGATACAACTCTCTTCGATGCTCAGAAGATCGGTGTTACAAGAATTCCTTATATCGACGAAGCAAACAAGACTGTAGAGATGGGCGGCGGTTCTGATACATACTACATCACCACATTAAACAAGAGCGATGAGGAAATCGCAGCAACTGTTAAATTCATCAAGTATCTTACAAGTGTAGATTCCATCAACGAAATGTGCAAATCCAGCCCGACAACATATGCTGAGAAGGTTACGATCGATACAGGTAACTATCTGCTTGACGATGTAAATGCGATCATGGCTGAGAATACAGAGTCTAAACTTGAGATTCCTACATATGACAGCAACACAGCAGCTATGGATACAATCCGTAATTCTCTTCAGGCATTAGCGACAGGCGCAAGTGCACAGGAAGTTGGAGACGATATCGTTGACAAAATGTCTGCTTACGAATAAAGAGAATTTTGACTGAACGCATGATGTGTGGATAAGAGAAACAGGGGGGAGCATCATCTGCTTCCCCTTGTTTATTACGGAGGTATACATATGGCAGGTAAATCTGTACCAAAGGTAAAACAGAAGCTGGACAAAAAAGATCTTGCGCTTTCTTTAGCGTTCCTTCTTCCGGCAATTTTAATAACTGTTATTTTTGTCATCTACCCTGTTTTTGATACCGTAGGCTTATCATTCCGTAAATGGAACGGTATGTTTGGTGCGGCAAAGCAATGGGTAGGACTTGAGAACTATCAGAAGATTTTTTCAGATAATCTGTTCTGGAATGCAATGCTCAACAGTGTGTACTTTATGATCGGTGGTTTCGTTATCCTGATGCCGCTTTCATTTGGTCTCGCAATGCTGGTAACTGCAAAGATCAAGGGAACCGGATTCTTCAGAACCTGTTACTTCCTTCCGAATATGTTAGGAACAACAGCAGTAGCCCTGATGTGGACATTTATGTTAAATCCGAACTTTGGTATCTTTAATACCATTGAAAATATTTTCGGCCTTCATGGTACGATCCCTGATGTGCTGACGATAAAGACTGTAAACGTCTGGATCGTTGTTCTGGTAAATGAATGGATGTATGCCGGATATAACATGCTGATCTTTGCAGCTGGTCTGGTGGCGATCCCTGATGAGTTAAATGAGGCTGCAGCGCTGGATGGTGCTACAGGATGGCAGAGGATCCGCTATATCATCCTTCCTCTGATGAAAAACTCCTTCAAGGTATTCTCTATTTTGTGTATTACAGGATGTCTGAAAGTATTCGATATTATCTGGGCAATGACAAGAGGAGGCCCGAACGATATCAGCTCCACACCTTCAATCATGCTTTATACACAGGGATTCTCCTATAAGCTGTTCGGACGAAGCAGTGCATACGGCGTTATTCTGTTAGTGCTGGGTGTTGTGCTGAGTCTTGTGACCAATCATTTGTTCCGTGAAGATAAAGATCTTGCAATGTAGGCGGAAGGAGAAGAGACGATATGGAAAAAACAGCTAATAAACAGAAAATGCACGGAGGAAAGATAGCGCTGTACGTTATCGCGATCCTGTGGACAGTTGTTACACTGTTTCCGGTAGTAGTGACCGTAATGGCTTCCTTCAAAACAAACTCAGAGATTTACCTGAACCTGTTAAGCTTCCCTAAGAAGATTATGTTCCAGAACTATATCAGCGCAAACAAAACAGCGGATGCATTGAATACCATCAAGAACTCCCTGGTTGTAGCGACTCTGACAACTGTATTTAATACTGTAGTCGGAATGATGGCAGCATACATCTTATCAAGAAAAGATTACAAATTCCTGAAATGGGTATATGTATTCTTCATGATCGGAGTAATGGTTCCGGTTCACTGTACACTGATCCCGATCAACAACATTGCAACAGCATTAAATGCAAAGAACAACCTGTTCTTCCTGATCCTGATCTATGTTGCGTTTGGCATGTCCCAGGCGATATTCCTTTATACAGGATTCATGGATGGAATCTCCAGGAACCTGGATGAGGCGGCGATCATTGATGGATGTAACAACTGGCAGCTGCTGTGGAAGATCCTTTTCCCTGTCTGCAAGCCGATCATCGCAACAGAGGCGATCTTCGTATTCATCTATGGATACAGTGAACTTGTATTCTCCATGATCCTGATGACAGATACTAAATATTTCACAGTTTCACGTGCGATGCTGAACTTCTCTTCCGCACATACACAGGAGATCGGAAGTCAGTTTGCATATGTAGTAATGTCCGTAATTCCGATGCTTATCATTTACATCGTGTTCCATAAACAGATTGAAAAAGGTATGCTTTCCGGAGCTATCAAAGGCTGATGCTTTTAATCTAAACAGGAGGAAAAAATCATGTATCAGTTTGACAGAAAAGAATATGAAAAACGTATGGAGTGGTACCAGGATGCCCGTTTTGGAATGTTTATCCACTGGGGATTATATTCTATCCCTGCAAGAGGCGAGTGGGTACGAAGCGTAGAGGAAATACCTGAGGAAGAATATCTTCCGTTTATGAAAGAATTTGATGCAAGAGACTACAATCCGAAGCAGTGGGCAAAAGAGGCTAAGGCTGCAGGTATGAAATATGTAGTCCTGACAGCGAAGCATCACGACGGCTTCTGCTTATTTGACAGTAAATACACAGATTACAAGGTAACAAACACACCGGCAGGAAGAGACCTGATCAAGGAGTATGTAGAGGCACTTCGTGAGGAAGGCCTTAAGGTTGGAATCTATTTCACACTGCTTGACTGGCATCATCCGGATTATCCGCATTACGGAGATCGTATCCATCCGATGAGAAACCACAAAGAGTGCGGAAATGAGAACCGTGATTTCTCACGTTATACAGAATATCTGTATAATCAGGTAGAAGAGATCTGTACAAACTACGGACAGATCGATATCATCTGGTTTGATTTCTCCTACGACGATATGAGAGGGGAAAAATGGGGTGCAACCAAGCTGATCAACATGGTGCGCAGCTTACAGCCGCAGGTTATCATCGATAACCGTCTGGAAGCCAGCGGAGAGGGAAGAGGATCCCTGTATGAGTGTGATCCGACACCGTACCATGGCGATTTCGTAAGCCCTGAGCAGATCATCCCGCCGGAAGGAATCTGCGATAAGGAAGGCAATCCGATGGTCTGGGAAGCATGCTTCACCATGAACAACAACTGGGGATACTGTGCAAACGACCATTATTACAAACCGGCTTCCATGCTGATCAAGAAGCTGGTAGAGTGCGTTTCCAAGGGTGGAAATATGATCCTGAACGTAGGACCGGATGCCAAAGGTAAATTCCCGAAGGAATCTTCTGCGATCCTGGCTGAGATCGGCCGCTGGATGGATAAGAATCATGACAGTATCTACGGCTGTGTACCAGCTGAAAATATTCCGAAGCCGGATTACGGACGTATCACCAGAAACGGAAACAAATACTATGTGCATATTTATGAGAATACACTGGGACCACTTCCGCTTCTGGGATTCGATAAGGATAAGATCGTGAAGGTGCGTGCGCTGGATGACGGACATGAGGTGCCGATCTCCAACGCATGGATGCACAGCGATTACCCGGATATCGCATTCGTTGATCTGGGACCTGACCCGGTACTTCCTGACCCGGTAGACTATGTTCTTGAAGTAGAGATGGCTGAGTAAAAAAACGAATCAATAATAAAAAAGAACAACAGGAAAAGCAGGAGATATGTGAATCTCAGTTATCCGGTTGTTCTTTTTTACCATAAGGAGAAGGAAAAGATTATGATTATTTATACAGGAAAAGATTACTATGACGTAAGCAGAAAAGCGGCAAACATCATGTCTGCACAGATCATCATGAAGCCAAATGCTGTTCTTGGACTTGCTACAGGCTCCACACCGGTGGGAATGTACAAGCAGCTGATCGAGTGGTACAAAAAAGGAGATCTGGACTTTTCGCAGATCACATCCGTAAATCTTGATGAATACAAAGGACTTTCCGGAGATAACGATCAGAGCTATCGTTATTTTATGAACACAAATCTGTTTGACTATGTAAATATCGATAAGGCAAGAACCTATGTGCCAAACGGACTGGAAGAGGACAGTGAGAAAGCCTGTGCGGATTACAATGAGATCATCCGCAGCGTGGGTGGTATCGATATGCAGCTGCTTGGAATCGGCGGAAACGGTCACATCGGCTTCAACGAGCCGGGTGCAGCATTTGAGAAGGAGACTCACTGCGTAGACCTTACGGAGAGCACCATCAAGGCAAATGCAAGATTCTTTGAGACTATGGATGATGTGCCGAAGCAGGCATATACCATGGGTATCAAAAACATCATGACTGCAAAGAAAATCCTTCTGGTCGCTACCGGAGAGGCAAAGGCAGATGCTCTTTACAAATCTCTCTACGGACCGATCACGCCCAACGTGCCGGCATCTATCCTGCAGCTTCACCCGGATGTGACGGTAGTGGCCGATGAAGGCGCTTTAAAGCTGATCCGTGAGAAGGGACTTCTGTAAGAGATACAGAGGAAATTTCCGCGAATTAAATGAACGCAGATCACGGATATCCGTTTGAGTCAAGAGGATATCAGCGATCACTCATGGGATTTTCCCGGTTTGGTTAATAAAGAAAGCTTCGATCTAACTCTCATCGATGAGCGATGTGCTCAGAGAGTGGATCGAAGCTTTTTGTGCTTTCGGGACGTAAACCTGCAGGTGGCTGCAAACAGGCCGGTGGGCCGGACATTTGCATTCTCAGGCTTTTTTCAACGTTTTGTGATAAATCATGACAGAAACGATGGCTGTAAACACCTCTGTGATCCAGAATGCGTTCCACACGCCATCAGGACCCATAAAATGGGACAGAAGATATGCGGTGGGCATGATAACGACCACATAGCGGAAAAGGGAAATTACAAGGGACTGCGTGCCTTTTCCAAGGCCTTCCATGGCACCGGAAGTGGTAACGGATACAGCAGAAACAAGAAAGCCGGCGCTGATGATCTTCAGTGCTCTGGAGCCAGCGACAATGGTTTCCGGGGTAGTTGTGAAAAGTCCCATAAGCTGTCCGGATGCCAGGAGGCAGATAACGGTTCCAAAGAGCATGATCACACAGCTGGATTCCAGGGTGAGCCGGAAGATTTTTTTCACACGCTTCATCTCGCGGGCACCGAAGTTATAACCGATCAGCGGGCGCATTCCCTGGATGATTCCGTTGGCCGGGAGATACAGGAAGGTCTGCAGTTTGTAATAAATGCCAAGGATTACCACATAGCTGTCCGAGTAAGCGGCCAGCACGGAGTTCAGAAAAGAGATCAGAAACGATGGCAGTGCCAGGTTCAGGATCGCGGGAACACCGATGGCATACAGGCTCAGATCCGTTTCTTTGCTTGTTTTCAGGGCTTTGGGCGTTACACGTACAGGAATAGGCTTCAGGATATAAAAGACCATATAGACCGCAATGGTGAGCACCTGGCCGATGCCAGTAGCCAGAGCTGCGCCCCGGATACCCAGCTTCGGGAAAAAGCCGATTCCCCAGATCAGGAACGGGTCCAGGATGATGTTGCTGATACATCCCACAAGCAGGGCGAGCATGGATACTTTCATCCGTCCTACAGCCTGGAAAAGTTTTTCGAAGAAAAGGCTGATGGCAATTACTGTGGAAAACAGGAAAACGATGGTAGAATACTCCAGCCCCATCCGGATCACGGTTTCATCCTGGGTGTACATCTGAAGGAATACGGGCATAACAGCGATGCTGATCACGGTCATCAGGATCCCGTGGATCACAGACAGAAAAAATCCGTGGGTTGCGGCAGTGTCTGCCATTTTTTTGTCGCCTGCGCCAAGGTGATAGGAAACTCTGGCGTTGATTCCGATTCCGAAGCCAATGGCAACGGCGTTGATCATGTTCTGGACCGGATAGACAAGGGACAGGGCGGTCATGGCCTGCTCGCTGATCTGTGCCACGAAGAAGCTGTCCACAATGTTGTATAGTGAGTTTACAAGCATGGAAAAGACCATAGGCAGCGCCATGGATGCCAGCAGCGGGCCGACAGGCTTTTCCTTCATAAATGTGCTGTTCATGAAAAATCCCCCTTTATATCAGAATCGTAAGAATATCAGGTGCGGAAAACAGAGCGTGTTTTTTGTGCATAATAAAAGCCACACAATCTGTCTTCTCGAATCGGACAGATTGTGTGGCGAAAAAAGTTCAAAACTGAAAAATCCACACGTTGTTTTAGTGTTTTCACATTAACAAAAAACAGTGCTGATGTCAAGACCGCACGCAGGAGAAACACCATAAAAAGCTGCAAAAAGAAAGGCTTGATATAAAATCGGAGAGGATTGGCAACATTAGACAGGTGCGTGCGGATACGGGCAATATCAGCCCTGAAAAGGTCGTTCTGGCAATATGCACAAAACTTGTCGAACCATGGTGGATAAGTGAAAAACTTTCCAAAAAGTTTTCCACATGACAAAAATCCGCAAATCCGCCAATAATCAAGTTATGCACAAATTTATCCACATTATCCACAAGGATAACCATGTGGATGACCTGATTTACATAAATAAATTTAAACATATGTTTTGTGTAAAATGATAAAATTGTAAAAAATGGGAAAAAAGTTTTTAAAACTATTGACATTTTTAAATTCTAAATATCATAAAATTTATTGCAAAAAAGACATAATACAAAAGAATAAAAATAAATAATCAGATAATAATGAGTAAATTCTTGAAAAACTAATCTATTTAAAAGGGGGACTATCGGATGTATGGAAATGAGGATAAAAAAGAACAGTGCCCAGTTAAAACGATCACTGCAAGGTGTTGAAAAGTCATTTTCAGGTGTGGATAAATGTGGATAACCAAAAAATCCTCCGCAGAACCGGAAAGATCTGCGGAGGATTTTTTTAACTATTTTGTTTCATACGTTTGATCACCTTCAGACGTGTAAACTCTTCACGCTCTTTTTCTTCCAGAGCATTGGTGATATCTCGGGTGAGAGTTTCGTATCTGGGGATGGTGATGTTTTTCAGCGCATTGGCACGCTTCTGGGTTTTTTTGATGTTGGTGGCAAGACGGATGGCGGCGTTTTCGATCATGGAGAGCTGGATGGACAGCTCCTTTACACGCTCGAAGGCTGCCTTGGCCTCGTCCAGGGACAGCTTGGTGCTGTAGTAGGCGTAGGTCGGCGTGTTGCCTGCTTTTTTGTCATATTCCACAAGAGGGATCTCGGTTCCCATGACGCTCCTGGTTTTGATTCGGATGGAATCTTCCACAGGAACGGTATGAGAGATCTGGTCTACGAAAGCGATTCCAATTTCCATATTTGCCTTCTGAAGAGCCGCATAAGCGGTACGGAAGGTCTCATCGATCTGTGACTGGATATCCTTTGCCTGATCGATCAGCTCCATCATTTCACGGATCAGGATATTACGCTTTTTGTCCATAAGCTCATAGCCCTGTTTGGAAAGAGCCAGAGAGTTTTTTGCAAGTATGAGATTTCCCTTGGTGGGAAAGGTATTCGGATCCATAAAATCACCTCACTAACGGACGGTTTCTCTGTAATACTGATCCAGAACTTTGGTATCGATACGGTCGAGCTCTTCTCTTGGAAGAAGGCCAAGAAGCTCCCAGCCCTTATCCAGAGTTTCGATGATGCTTCGATTCTCTGTTTCTGACTGTCCTACAAACTCTGCCTCGAAGGCTTTTCCGAATACAAGGTACTGCTTATCCAGCGGAGAAAGCTCATCCTCACCGATAACGGATGCCAGAGCTCTTGCATCGCCTACCTTTGCGTAGCAGGAGAAGAGCTGGTTGGCAACATCCTGATGATCGGCACGTGTGAAGCCTTCACCGATACCGTCCTTCATCAGACGGGACAGGGATGGCAGAACATTGATCGGCGGATAGATCGCCTGACCGTGAAGCTGGCGGTCCAGTACGATCTGGCCTTCTGTGATATATCCGGTAAGGTCCGGGATCGGGTGTGTGATGTCGTCGTTTGGCATGGTCAGGATTGGGATCTGGGTTACAGACCCGGTGCCGCCACGGACGATTCCCGCACGCTCGTAAAGGGTTGCAAGCTCACTGTACAGATATCCGGGATAACCCTTTCGGGAAGGAATCTCACCCTTGGAGGAGGAAACCTCTCGCATGGCCTCACAGAAGGAGGTGATATCAGTCAGGATTACCAGGATATGCATGCCTTTTTCAAAAGCAAGATACTCAGCGGCAGTGAGGGCGATCTTCGGTGTCAGAAGACGCTCTACAACCGGATCGTTTGCAAGGTTCAAAAACATCACAACGTGGTCGGACGCACCGCTTTCTTCGAAGGTCCTGCGGAAGAATTCCGCTACGTCGTATTTCACACCCATTGCTGCAAAAACAATGGCGAATTTCTCATCGGAGTCTGCTCCCAGGGAAGCCTGCTGAACGATCTGTGCAGCCAGCTTATCATGTGGAAGACCGTTACCGGAAAAGATCGGCAGCTTCTGGCCGCGGATCAGTGTGGTCAGTCCGTCAATAGCGGAGATACCGGTGTTGATATAGTTTCGTGGATATTCACGGGTTACCGGATTCAGCGGAAGCCCGTTAATGTTCAGGCTGACCTCCGGTGTGATCTCGCCAAGCCCGTCAATGGGCTGGCCGATACCGTTAAAGGTACGTCCCAGGATCTCAGGAGAAAGCCCGATCTCCATAGGATGTCCGGTAAGACGTGTGTGTGTATTGCCGAGGGACATATTGTCAGTTCCCTCAAAAACCTGGATAACGGCCTTGTCCTCATAGATTTCCACGATACGGCCGATCTTTTGAGTGCCGTCCTCCATGTGGAATTCCACGATCTCCTCGTAAGATGCGTTTTTTACACCCTCAAGGACAACAAGAGGGCCGTTTATTTCACTCAGGCCAAGATATTCGATTGCCATAAACTGATCCCTCCTTTAACCGTTTCTTTCCAGTACATTGTCGTAGAAGCGGTCGATATCTTTATGATATTCATCAAAACGCTCCGGCTCTTTATTTGGAACCTCGTATTTGATGGCGATGATACGTTCAAAGATCTTATCCTCCTTCAGCACGGAAACCGGCATGCCACGGTTTACAAGGGCACGGCATTTTTCGTAGAGATAGAGGATGGTTTCCATCATCAGGAACTGCTTTTCCATAGGAACACTGGTGTCCTCCTGGTGAAAAGCGTTCTGCTGCAGGAAGCCCAGACGGATAACCCTGGCGATCTCCAGCGTCAGCTTCTGATCATCCGGAAGAACATCGCTTCCGATCAGCTTGACGATCTCCATAAGAGAGCTTTCCTGGTTGAGGATAGCCATGATCTGGTTTCTGTCATAAACGAATTTCGGGGAGACATGCTCTCTGTACCAGGGAGTCAGGTCCTCCAGATATTCGCTGTAGCTGGTCAGCCACTGGATGGCAGGGAAGTGACGGGCATAGGCAAGAGCCTTGTCCAGTCCCCAGAAACAGCGGACAAAACGTTTGGTATTCTGTGTGACCGGCTCGGAGAAATCACCACCCTGAGGGGAAACTGCACCGATAATGGATACGGAACCCTCTGTTCCGTTCAGGTTCTGCATCATTCCCGCGCGCTCATAGAAGGCGGAAAGCTTACTTGCCAGATATGCAGGGAAGCCTTCCTCTGCAGGCATCTCCTCCAGACGTCCGGAAAGCTCACGGAGAGCCTCGGCCCATCGGGATGTGGAGTCTGCCATGATCGCTACATCATAACCCATATCACGGTAATATTCCGCAAGTGTGACACCTGTATAGATAGAAGCCTCACGGGCTGCAACCGGCATGTTGGAGGTGTTGGCGATCAGTGTGGTACGGTCCATCATCAGGTTTCCGGATTTCGGGTCGATCAGCTTGCTGAAGTCCTCAAGAACCTGTGTCATCTCGTTTCCACGCTCGCCACAGCCGATGTAGATGATGATATCTGCGTCTGACCACTTGGCGATCTGGTGCTGTGTCATGGTTTTTCCTGTTCCGAATCCGCCGGGAACTGCGGCAGTGCCTCCCTTGGCAATAGGGAAAAGGGTATCCAGGATTCGCTGACCGGTAAGGAGCGGAACGCTGGCCGGGAAACGCTTGTAGGTCGGCCGTGGAACACGGATCGGCCATTTCTGGGCAAGTGCCAGTTCTTTTTCAGTTCCGTCATCAAGGCGGATGGTAACAATGGGCTCCAGAACGGTATAGGCACCGTCAGGAGCTGCATGGATAACGGTTCCGTGTGTGATCGTGGGCGGAACCATGGATTTGTGAAGGATGGAGGCGGTTTCCTGTGTCTCGGCAATAACCGTGCCTGCACCGATGACGTCACCTTCCTTTACGGTAATGTGGGTTTCCCATTTTTTTTCTGTGTCAAGAGAGTCAACGCTGACACCACGGGAAATATATTTTCCAGAGGCCTGGGCAATCTCTGCCAGAGGTCTCTGGATACCATCAAAAATATTGTGGATGATTCCCGGACCAAGGAGAACGGAAATAGCGTCTCCTGTTCCGATAACAGTTTCTCCGGGTTTCAGCCCTGTAGTTTCCTCAAAAACCTGTATGGTCGTCATATGTTTCTTAAGACCGATGACTTCTCCAACCAGTTTTTCGGGGCCTACATAGACCATCTCGGAGATCTTGAAGCCGGTGTCGCCCTTGAGGTAGATAACAGGACCGTTAACACCGTAGATAATACCTGTTTTACTCATGTGCTGGACCTCCGTCAAATTTGAATTCTCTGTAAGCTGCCTGATAGCCTTCCTCAAAGGAATTGTCGATGAGGATATTTTTTTCAGGGATTATCGCCTTGATCCCGCCGATAAAGGATTCATCGGAAACCTTCAGCGGGAAACCGGTCTTTACAGTGAGAGACTTCAGACGGGGTTCATCTTCTTTTGAAAGATAGATCTGGATCTCATCGTGTTCCGCGAAGTAGACAGCCTCCTCGATCTTTGTACAAAGATATTCTTCATAGCGGGGAGATTCCATGAATTTCAGGATCTGTACCCGGACATCTGCAAAAAGTTTTTCTTTTAAGCGGCTCTGTCTGGCAGTCCAGTTTCGCCGGATGTGAAGCTGCTCTGCGGAAAGTGCCTTGTTGATCTCACGCTTTGCGTTTGCGATCTCGGCTTTGCGGGAACTGGCAGCATTTCCCAGAGACATTTTTTTATGTTCCTCCAGTGCGGCATCCAGGGATTCCTTGTGTTCCCGGACATCTTTTTCCGCCTGACGGCGTGCTTCGTCCACGGAGGTGTCATAGAAGTGTTTAAGCTTCTCTTCAATTGTCATAATATCACCTGCCTATAATTTTAATCCGATGGCCTCATTTACATAAGATGTAATGAAATCAGGTCTGCGGCCGGTACCATGTCTGTCAGGAATTTCAATGATGAGAGGTGTTTTGTGATGAAGCTTGACATCATCAATGATCTCAGGAAACTCCCGGCCGAATTTTTCGGTCAGGAGTATGATTCCGATCTCTTTGTCTGCGATGGTGCGCTCCAGAGCTTCCTTCAGCTCGTCGTGCTCATGAACGATCACACCCTCTACACCGGCCAGTCTCATTCCTGTCAGAGTATCAATATTGTCACTGATCAGATACATTTTCATATCAAAGTTTACCCAGGATCATGAAGGAGATGATCAGTCCATAAAGAGCAACACCTTCGGCAAGACCTACGAAGATAAGAGATTTACCAAGGATGCTCTGATCCTCACTGATCGCTCCAAGTGCTGCGCTTGCCGCACTGGCAACGGCAATACCACCACCGATACAGGAAAGTCCGGTAACAAGTGCTGCTGCGATGTAACCCATACCTGTTGCAAGGCCTGCGTCAGCGCCTGTAGCAGCCTGTACGGATGCTCCGCCTGCAAATGTTACTGCAATGGCAACAAGCATGATCCCGAAGAAGAAAAAGGCGTTGACACCAAGAGCTGTTTTGTAGCGGCCGCGGCTTTTTTCGCCGAGAAGATAATAACCAAATGGAAGAATGATGCTGAGTACAAGTGCAACTGCGATTGTGATCTGTGTAATGACTGTCATGATGATGACCTCCTTAATATTCGTTTAATTGAATGCCCGGATCAGAATGCGTTCCGACTCTGGCATTTTATTTGTTTTTTGAACAGAACGGCTCGAATTTCCGTCCGCTGCCCTTGTAAAAACGGCTGAACATTTCGTAATATTCCAGACGGAGTACCTGGATACCTACGATCAGGCCCTCCATAGCGCATACGAACAGGTTTCCGAGAATGATGACGATCCAGTTCGGACTGCCGTTCTCCGCGCCTGCAAGCATAAGTACAACCTCCATCATAGCTGCGTGGCTGACTGCAAAAGCACCGATACGCACGAAGGAGAGTGTATTGGAAAAGTAGCTCAGGATAACCTCGAACAGTTCAAAGATACCCTGTACGATAAACATGCCTTTTTCTTTTGGCATAACCTCGGCCTTTTTTTCTACCAGGTTTGTAAGAGGCTCCTTGAAGAAAATAAGAAGCAGCGGTAAACCAAACATAATGGCAAGGACTGCACCACCCGGAACTGCATGCCCGGATACAAAGAGTCCGATGCAGAGAACTGCGGAGCCATAAAATACAAGTCCTGCCACAGCGTTGGTGTCAAACCAGGTTTTTTCAACATCATGCGTTTTAAAGGAATTGATGATGTTGAAAACCATACACAAGAGGATGATTCCCATGCCGAAGCCGATGGCAACGATAAATACGGTATTCAGTTTTCCGATAAAAGGTATGGTCGTCATACTGTCCACAGGCCGCAGCCACAGAGCAGGTATGACATCCTCAAATCCAAAGATACTTCCGAACATCAGACCGAAAAATGTGGAAAAGACTCCGGCGCAGCTGATGATTCCGGCAAGATCGATATGCTTCAGCTTGTACAGGAGCAATCCTCCGATAAAGAGCAGGAGTCCCTGTCCTGCATCACCGAACATGGCTCCGAAAATAAAGGAGTAGGTGATGGCAACAAACCAGGTGGGGTCCATCTCGCCATAGGCGGGAAGTCCGTACATTTTTACATACATTTCAAAGGGCTTGAAAAGCTTCGGGTTTTTCAGCTTGGTCGGCGGCTGATGGTTCTGGTCGTGTTCCGGCGTATTGGTATCTTCTCCGTCTACCAGGCAGAAGATTTTTTCGTCGGATGAGATTTCGGCTTGAAAAGCTCTGGTGTCGGCTTCTGTCATCCATCCGCAGAGAATATAGAAATTTTCATGCTTTCCGGTGCAGGCTGCCGCTTTCCGGACATCGAAATTTCTGGAAAACTGAAGAAGTGTGTTTCTGGCGGTAACGATGGTTTCTGCCTGATCCGCAAGAAATCTCTGGTATTTCTGTTTCTGTGCTTCCAGATGCTTCAGAGCATCCTCGTATTGTTTGCTTACGCTTGAAAATGCCTGCTGGGCAGTTCCGGTATAATTATCCGGCACAAAGATCTTTTCAAAGTGCATAGAAGAGTAGGCGGCATCAATTTTGTGCGCATCATGCTTCGGTACGAAGTAGACGCCCCAGACGTATTGGTCATCTTCATCGCATTTAAGGAAGATCGTGTTCAGATTGTCGTAAATATATTTCTTGAATTTCTCATAATACTGTTTCTCGATACGTCCGAAATGAAAATGGATATACTTCAGATGAAGTATGGATGAAATATCATAATCAATATTTCGGAAGGGACGTATGATCCGCAGTGACTCTTCCAGAGAGGAACATTTTTCTTCCAGTTCGGACTGTTCCTTCTGGAGCTGATCCGCCTGGGAGCGGATCTCCTTTACTGTGGAAAGTGCTGTTTCAATACCCGGGCTTCTGTTGGAAGTGGACGGAGGAGTTTTCAGCTCCTCATAAATGGTATTGATGGAATTTAAGGCATCTCTGTAGGGGTTGACATCCAGGAAAGGCGTCAGACTTTCTACTGTGGTCAGCTCTGAGAGAGCGTTTTCCAGATGGATCTCGTACTTGCACAGGTAGGTGTTTACAACCCGGTCGATATCTGCCTTGGGACCGGTGATGCTCAGAAAATTCATTTTTTCAATCACGTTGCTACCTCCTGGTTATTAACCGTTGCGTATATAACGCAGGGATTGTTCTGGGTCCACGCCATAGCGCACGCATTCAAGGGCAATGGTCAGACGGTTGACTTCATGTTCTTTGTGATATAAATAGGAATAGATGACTGCTACGGAATAGGGATCCTTGCGTGCTTCCTGTTCCAGTATGCTGCGAAGAATATAGTTATAAAATTCTTCCAGACTGGCGACGGTCAGCTGTTCGTATTTCTTACCATAATAAGTTCCATTGAAGATACGACGGAACTCTTCTGGTGTAGGGGCCTCCACAAGGGTGGTGATCTCCTCTTTGCGGAGCTTGTAGTTCATGGGGACCAGCAATGCGTAAATAGCAGCCGGTTCCATCTGAAAGCAGCGTTTGGAGCGCTGGATGAACTGCAGGTTCAGCATATCGAATTTTTCACCGTAAGCCTTGGTGATCTGTTTCAGATCGTTACCTTTGAAAAGCTTCTTCCGCACATTCCAGATCTGTGAAAAATACGAAAGATCAAGTGCCATGCCGAAGTCAAAAAGCGTGGCATTTCCACGTTCGTTGACCTGAGACAGCGGAATAAAAAAATCATTTCCCTTCAGTGCCGCAATGAATTCATCCATATTAGTGCAGGCGGTAAGTCTGTCAATGTCCAGTTTGGAATGATGTCTGAAAAAATCGCGGTAGGGAGAAATATCTACGGGATCGGTGTCCCGGTGGTCAAAGAGATTCGTCATGATTTCTTTCAGGACGCGGATCTCATAACGCTTCGAGTAAAGCGACAGGAACGTTCGCTGTTCCTGATTTGCAAAGTGGTAAAGCCTTGAAAAATTCAGGAAGATGGATTTCTTCAGGAGTTTTTCTATCTGTCCGCGGTGAAGATCATTTTCATCGAGACCGGACCAGATATTCTGATATTCGGGAGTCCGTTTCAGGTAGGCTGTTACCTGGGGGACATTGGGAAGCTGAACGATTTCTTCCAGCTGCTCATCTGTCACAAGCCTGCTCTGCATGGCGCGGATCTTGGTGGAGAGTCCGCTGTATGAGAGGACAGAGCCCATTGAATCACTTCCTTTCCCTTCAGGTTTCGGTGATGCCTGTTATTTTCTGAAACAGCTCACTGCAAAGACTTTCGTGATGGGCTTCGTAATAGGCATCCAGCCTGGATAGCTGGTCTTCGGTTTCTGCACGAAGCTCATTGATCCGGGCGTCTTTCTCGCGGGCCAGATCTTCACGGATCTTCCGGATCTCGTCGCTGGTTTCTTTTTCAAGTGAAGCGTCGAATTCCTTCGTCTGTTTTTCTGCTTCTTCCGAGAGAGCCTGTTTCTGTCGCGCAGCGTCCTGCATGATGGCATTGGCTGTAGCTTCGATTTCCGAAAGCTTATTTAGGATTTGTTCCATAACGCCCTCCTTGTTTGTTTATTGTTTATAATTGATTTTTATATGATACACCTTTTTTATGGTAAAAACAACTAAAAATTTGTTAATTTTTCTGCAAACTTTTGAGGGAAATGTGGGTAAAAAGATATTTTTTGGGTTTTTGTGGGAAAAGAGGAAAACCGCAAAGGGGCCATAAAGCCATGGCCCCTCTGCACACCCCTCGGGCTTTTTTTTAGGAGTTCTTGGTTGTGATGGTGTGAGGTTGTTGACTTGTGTATGTATGCTGCTGTGTTGGATGTGTGAGGTTGAGCCGATGTGTGTGGATGCGGATGGTGTTGGATGCGGACGGCGAGGCGCGTTGCTGTCGCCTGGTTGAGGGGATGTGTATATGGATGTGGATGGTGTTGGATGTGGACGGTGTTGGATGTGGACGGCGAGGCGCGTTGCTGTCGCTTGGTTGAGGATTTTTTTTATTTTTTGCTTGCGGCGGGGTGGGGGTTACATGTATAGTTGAATATTGGGATGCCTTGCACAGGGTGTTTTATCGGATATTCTGGAAGAGGAATGATGATTTTTTGGATTTGTGCAGGTATTCTGGTTTGTGTGGCTGGTGGCTGATGTATTATAGTGGTTTCATTGGTTTGGGGAATTGTTATAGACTGTTTTTGCTGGCTGTGCAAGATAGTTATTTGATTTGTATATTATAGGAAGATTAATTTGGAGGTTATTTATGAGATTACGTAATATTCCCGGGGCGAAGGATGCAATTTTGGAGTGTGACTGGGTGATTGATGAACCGGAGAAGTTTAAAGGGGAATGGGCGAGTGTTTTTGGGGAGAAGAGACCGCTTTTTCTTGAGGTTGGTATGGGAAAAGGGCGTTTTCTGATGGATATGGCGAGGCTGCATCCTGAGAGGAATTATGTTGGGATCGAGATGTATGACAGTGTGCTGCTTCGGGCACTTCAGAAGAGGGAGGAGCTTGAGGAGGCCGGGGAGAAGTTTTCAAATCTGGTGTTTATCCGTGTGGATGCAAGGCTTTTGCCGGAGATTTTTGAGAAGGATGAGGTTGACGGGATTTATCTGAATTTTTCCGATCCGTGGCCGAAGGCCCGTCATGCCAAGAGAAGACTGACTTCCAGAGAGTTTTTAAAGAGGTATGAGCAGGTCCTGAAAAAAGAGGGTACTGTGGAATTTAAGACAGATAACCGTGGATTGTTTGAATTTTCCCTGGAAGAGGTGAAGGAGTCTGACTGGAACCTGGAGGTTTGTACGTTTGATCTTCATCATGATGAGGAGCTGGTGAAGGGAAATGTGATGACGGAGTATGAGGAGAAGTTTTCTTCCATGGGCAATCCGATCTGTAAGATGGTGATCAGACAAAAATAGAAGAGGTAAGGTTAAGTGGTTCTCAGAAGGTATCTGATATCAAAGCTTATCTGGCGCATAGATATTCTGCATCAATATAGAAGGTTGTTTTATCGGGCTGATCTGTAAACAGATCGGCCTGTTTTCATATAATAAATAAGAGGGAGCGTCAGGCAGGAATATACGAATCTGCAGGAGAAGCTGCCTGATCTGTATAAAGAAAGAGGGGAAGATAAGGTTTGAAAAAAAGAAAATCCAACTCATTCCGTCGAAATCTCAACAGTGTAAAACGCGGCGTCAAAAGCCAGGCATTTCAGATCAGAAATTCGCTGTCAGAAATAGAAAAATCACTGAACAAAATTGCATCAAATGAAGATATAAAAAATAAAAAAGAAAAAAATAAAAAAAATTAAAAAAAGGTGTTGACTTTCCTCAAATCATAACGTATAATACAACATGTCTTGAGGAACGGACGAAACAAAAAACGAAAGACAAATAATTAAATAAGCGTCTTTAGCTCAGTTGGTAGAGCACCTGACTCTTAATCAGGGTGTCCAGGGTTCGAACCCCTGAAGACGCACTAAAGGCACTGTTTTTGCAGATATAGAGCTGCGGGGACGGTGTTTTTTTGTTGTGTTTATTCGGGTTTCAGGGGGGATAAGGATATCTGGGCGTGAAGTGATGCGGAGTAAATGGACCGAGATGAAAATGTCGATCATCAGATAGAATCAGAATGTCTAATATAGACACCATGATTATAGGTATAGATCCTTTTGAATAAAGAAAGGATGGTATACTATGGGAGTTTGTAAGAAGATAAAAAGGAGGGCCGGGTCTTGGAAGGGACCCGGCAGAGTATGAAAAGAAAAATAAGTAATGATCTATAAGATGAAAAAGCTTTGTGCTTTATTTGATTAATAATATACCGTCAAAATGTGATGGAACTGTGAGAAGCGTTTTAAAAATTTGTGAGGAAAGTCTAAATATCTTATAAAGTCTGATAAACTGTGAAGCAGTTATTCGGTGTAGAGCCGCGTAGCGAAGCGGATTGCGAATATCCGCTTGACTCGAATCAAGTAAGTCCCCTGCGGGGGGCGAAAAGCAATAGCAGTCGGTGGGGCTTGTAAGAATAGAAAATTCTGAAATTTGTACAAAAATAGTGAAAATAAATAAGACTTTTTTAAGCCGATACGGTATAATAAACCATAGCATAAAAATCCGGAGGGGAAATGAACGAGGATGGATGTGGTACACATGTTATATGAACAGGTGCGGAAATTTTTCGGAGGGGTATAAATGAATATATCTATATTTTATGTCCAGCGGAAAATGTGATATCCGGAAAGATGGTTCAATTCTGAGGTATTCAGATGAAAAGGGAGGAGATGGCTATGGAGAAAGTGTTTGAGGCGATCAACGGAGTGTTCAGCTTTATCGGTCCACTGTCTGATTTTCTGTGGGAGTTCCCCACGAATTTTGACTGGTACAGCAGTATCCCGATTCTGGGAAATATATCCTTTGCGATCATATTACTTCTTGGGTCCGGGATTTTTTTTAGTTTCAGGATCGGTTTTATGCAGGTGACTTACTTTAAAAAAGGAATCAGGACCATGACGGAGAAACGTGTTGTGGAAACAGGAATTTCGCCGCTTGCATCGTTTTTCCTGAGTTCAGCTATGCGTGTAGGACCGGGAAATATCCTGGGCGTAACAGGTGCTATTGCAGTGGGTGGACCGGGGGCCCTGTTCTGGATGTGGATATCTGCGTTTTTCGGGATGGCAGTTGCATACATGGAGGGTGTCCTTGCTCAGATTTTCAAGGAGAAGAAGGACGATGAGTTTGTAGGAGGTCTTCCTTTTTATGGGAGAAAGCTTCTTGGAAATAAGGTATGGATCGGTGTTTTTCTTTCGGTATTGTATATTCTGTATGCGCTTTGCTGTCTGCCGGCACAGGGCTTTAACGTTGTTTCATCAGTAGGACGCATGGCAGAGATCGTAACCGGAAAAACCATTCCAAGCGGATCAGCCTTCTATTATATAGTAGGTACGCTGATCGTAATCCTCACAGCAGCTATCGCATTTGGCGGAATCAAAAAAGTATCCAAATGGACAGATATGATGGTGCCGGTGATGGCGGTGCTCTATATGGTAGTAGTGTTACTTCTTATCATATTGAATTTTACCCGTATTCCGTATTTCTTCGGAAGCGTGTTTGCAGGAGCCTTTAAGCCGGATGCATTTTTTGGAGGTGTTTTTGGAACAGTTCTTGCACAGGGCGTAAAACGAGGTTTGATGTCCAATGAGGCTGGTCAGGGAACGATCACCATGTCAGCGGCAGCAGCTGACGCAAAGCATCCATGCGAGCAGGGCGTGATCGCTTCTCTGGGAGTTTTTCTTGATACCATTGTGATCTGTACACTTACCGGATTTGTGGTAGTTATGGCACATTGCTGGACGGGAGCAGATGCGGAAAGCTGGCAGGCTCTTGATAAACTTCCAAAATATACGGAGTCCATTGCTGTGCTGACTCCGGGAACTGCAATGAACGGGATCGTTACATTTCTTGTAACCTTATGTTTCTGCCTGTTTGCATTTACCTGTCTGCTTGGAATGATCAGCTTTTCGGAAATCGCAGCCAACCGTATCCGCAAGGATAAGATCTGTATTAATTTTGTACGCTGTATCGGTCTTTTTGTTGCCGCATTTGGTATCCTCTGTAATATCGCAGGACTGGAGCTTGGAAATCTCTGGGCATTTTCTGATCTTGGAAATATTCTGATCGTATTTTTCAACGTACCGATCGTTTATGTCGGTGCGAAATATGTTTTCCGGGCGACCAGACATTATAAGAAGAATGACGGTACTCCGTTTACATCGGAGATAATTGGAAGAAATGACTGCGCTTACTGGGATGAGCAGGCAAAAAAAGCAGTGAAAAATTTTTCCGGAAAATAAAAATTACGGCGGGAGATAAAATTAGCATTGTAAAAGTGGATGTACTCATTTATAATGAGTAACAGATTCTAAAGATGTTATAAATAACAGGAGGAAAGCCTTGAAAAGAGAATTAGTTATTGTCATTGATTTTGGCGGTCAGTACAATCAGCTGGTTGCAAGACGTGTCAGAGAATGCAATGTATATTGCGAAATTTATTCTTACAAGACAGATCTTGAGAAGATTAAAGCGATGAATCCTAAGGGAATCATCCTTACCGGCGGACCAAACAGCTGCTATGAGGCAGATTCACCGACTTACCAGAAGGAATTATTTGAGCTTGGTATTCCGGTACTTGGACTTTGCTATGGAGCACAGCTTATGATGCATGTCCTTGGCGGAAAAGTTGAGAAGGCAGATGTCAGCGAATATGGTAAGACAGAGCTTCTCATCGATAAGAAAGATTCCAGGATCTTCAAAAATGTATCCGACAAAACAATCTGCTGGATGAGCCATACAGACTATATTTCCCAGACTGCACCGGGATTTGAGATCGCTGCACATACTGCAGACTGTCCGGTAGCAACTGCACAGAATGAAGAGAAGAAACTGTATGCGATCCAGTTCCATCCGGAAGTACTGCACACAGTAGAAGGAAAGACAATGCTGTCCAACTTCGTACTTGGTGTCTGCGAATGTGCCGGAGACTGGAAGATGGATGCCTTTGTTGAACATACGATCAAAGAAATCCGCGAGAAAGTCGGTGATGGAAAAGTTCTCCTTGCCCTGTCAGGTGGTGTAGATTCCTCCGTAGCAGCAGGACTTCTTTCCAGAGCGATTGGCAAGCAGCTTACCTGCGTATTTGTAGATCATGGCCTTCTTCGTAAGGATGAAGGTGATGAGGTTGAAGGTGTATTCGGACCGAATGGTCAGTTTGATCTGAATTTTATCCGCGTGAACGCACAGCAGAGATATTACGACAAGCTTGCCGGTGTTACAGAGCCTGAAGCGAAGCGTAAGATCATCGGTGAGGAATTTATCCGTATCTTCGAGGAGGAAGCCAAGAAGATCGGTGCTGTAGATTTCCTTGCACAGGGAACCATTTATCCGGACGTTGTAGAGAGCGGTCTCGGCGGAGAATCCGCAGTGATCAAATCTCATCACAACGTAGGAGGTCTTCCGGATTTCGTTGATTTCAAAGAAATCATTGAGCCGCTTCGTGACCTGTTCAAAGATGAGGTCCGTAAAGCCGGCCTTGAGCTTGGAATTCCGGAAAGACTGGTATTCCGTCAGCCATTCCCGGGCCCGGGACTTGGAATCCGTATCATCGGTGAAGTCACCGAGGAAAAAGTACGCATCGTACAGGATGCAGACTACATCTACCGTGAAGAAGTCGACAATGCAGCCGCCGACTACAAAAAAGAACACGGAGAAGATCCGTCCTGGATGCCGAACCAGTACTTTGCAGCCCTTACAAATATGCGAAGCGTAGGTGTAATGGGAGACTTCAGAACATACGATTATGCAGTGGCGCTCCGCGCCGTTAAGACCATTGACTTCATGACTGCGGAGTCTGCTGAGATTCCTTATGCAGTACTTAATAGGGTGATGAACCGTATTATTAATGAAGTTAAGGGCGTAAACCGCGTATTCTATGATCTTACAAGTAAGCCGCCTGGAACGATTGAATTTGAATAAAAAAATGGAGCTCGGAAATTCAGCATTTATGCGGGTTTCCGGGCTCTTGTTGTGTGGTTTGAGTGCAGATTGAGTACAATTTTTAGTGTCTAATATGTTGACCACAAAACGGACATGCATTATTATCCCAAGCTGCTTTCATTTTTAGAATATTTATGGGTTCACCACAATTGCTACATGGAAAAATCTCTCCTTCTTTGATTTGCAGTTTTTGTAAAATTGCTGAAGGGTGATATATATAACGACGAACACGATCATGTATTGTTTTATATTCTGTAATAAAAGATATTTTACTTTCAGAATGGAGATTATAACTACAAGCATAATTTATGGCGTAAATCGACAATTTATCTGTGAGTACCCCATCTTTTGTAGGAACATGAGCCTTTCTAAAATGAAGAAGTCTATGATAAATTAAATCAGAAAATTCTTGTTTACGCAAACATTCTAACTCTGTCTGTGATTCATTAATTGCAAAATGACTTGATTTTTTTGACAGACAGAAATTAAGAATGTCATTCCAAACCGATAAAGTGTTTTCGTTGCTATTAAGGTTACTTATTTTTTTATCTCCATTATCTTTAATTGCAGATGTAACCATTTGTAATGAAATGTATTTAAAGGGACGTCCTTGGACTAATGGAGAATTCCTATAGGATTGAAATTCAGACCAACACTTTAACAGCATTGTACCAAAATCACGAGTGTTTCCCATACTGGCTAATACAAGTTTTTCAAAGTTAGCATCATTGTTAAATAGAAGATGAAAATTAATTTGCGGATTATCAAAATAGTAATCTAAGCGATTGTTTATAAGTTCTTTAAAATAGTTCATACATAACACCTTATCTGTAGGTGATGCTTCGAAAATGAGGCTGTCATCCAGATTGATTTGATGCTGTAAATCGGCTCCATTATCAAGATTATACAAATATCCTCTATAAGGAACAACACTAATCCAAAAATAAAGAGGTGTGTCTATAATTCTATCTATGAAAAAGGCAGCATGTTTTTGAATCTCAGGATTATAGCTGATTTTTTCCCATTCATCTACATAAAACGTAATGCTATCAATTTTCAACAAAGATATTATAGAATTTAATTGATTCCGTACACTTTGAACATTTAGATATTGCATATATGTATTATTAGTTTTTAAACGTTCTGATATTTCTTCAAGAGATGAAGCATTTATATCAAAGGAAAAACCTGCGTCAGTTAAAGTAAGTGACTCATTTAATTGAGTAGAAAACTCATCTAATAAATGATCATAACTTTCGGTTTCTAAGGAACCAGTACTTAATTCTGAAAAACGTTCATTACCGTTGTAAGCGATTTGCTTAATTTCATATAAAGATAAAATTGCTTTTTCAAGATTTTCTTTAACTTTGCGCTTTTGGGTGTTAAACATAGAAAGAAATTGTTTTAATTTGTTTTCCTCTGATAAACCAGACAAAATTTGTAATAATTGTTTTGAGACTTCATCGTATATAAATACGCTAAAAATTCTATTAAATAAATCTGAGTCAAATTGTTCTGGTAAACAAAGACGTTTCAAATTCAAATATATGCACAAGTTATGGCTTTTTTCAGCATCCCAAAGGGTTGAATTTAATGCGCTTCGTGCGAGCATGAATAAATGAGTTTTTCCTGTTCCTCTTAATCCAGAGATTACTCCACTTGAATTTCGGGACCAACTTGTTAAATCTGATAAATGGTTTTTGACATCAACATGTAAAGATTTTAATTCGTTTATTTTTTCGCAGGTAGAGTCCATGGACAATTCATAATCTGCTCTAAGATCAGAAAAAGCTCTATTCATATTTTCTATAAATGTAGGATCATTGACGAAATCTTTGAGTTCTAATGAGTTTTTTGACATAAAAAACCTCCTTAATCATTTATGTTGTCAAATAGTGGAAATTGGCTTTTTTGCAATTCCAATTCTACATTCTCTTTGGTCTCAGCTATCTCATCAATAGCTGCTTGTGTAGCTTCATTTGGATTATCCCCAGCGGATTTTAAAGCACTCTGATAGATAAAATCCATTTTTTCCCATTTCAATAAGTCATTAAATACCTTATAACTTCTGATATTCAATAAAGCATCTTGCAAAGACAGCGTATGTGCTTTCCCTCTGCTAGTATATCCGATTTCGAGATAAGAAGAAAGAACCGGATTCAGATGGATAGATACAGTATCATCTTTTAACAGCTTGTCTTCTCCACGCTCCCCGCTGATCTGGAGGATGCCGGAATTACAAAGCACCATAAGTACACCCATCAGATCACCGACTGTTTCCAGACGAAGTCCGGCAGTATCATTGCCATTCAAAGCATTATAACTGACACCGAGTGCAGCTGCAATTTTCTCTAATTGAGGAGGTTGTGGCTGCATTTTATTTGTTTCGTATTTTCGGATAGAAACCGGATGGATGCCGGTCAGCTCAGCCAGTTTATCTTGCGTGATTCCGATTTGCTTTCTGCAGTATTTGATTTTTTCTCCTATGGTCATTCTTATCGTCCTCCATGTATCGAGATGGCTACATTATACCATGTTTGAAAAAGTTTTTCTACTGGCATTTCAAAATACTGGCAATAGCGAAGTCGCTACATATAATGGAAATATAAAAAGTAGCGATAACGCTACACGCAGAAAAGGAGGATGATTATATGGCAGAAAACAACAAGATTTATATTACTGCAAATGAACTCGCAGAAATGCTGGGTGTTTCTGTAGGTCATGCTTACAAGTTGATTCGTAAGCTGAATCAGGAACTGGAAAAAGAAGGATTTTTGGTGATTGCGGGCAAAGTTCCCAGACGCTATTTTGAAAAACGCTGGTATGGTTTCAGTGTGTAGGAGGTGGTCGAATGAAAGCGGAAAAAGACAAGAAAACAGGAAAATGGTTGATTCAGTATCGTTATACGGATTGGCAAGGAAAACGTCGGAAATCTACCAAAAGAGGTTTTGCGACCAAAAGAGAGGCAGAGGAATGGCTTCGGAATTTCCTTATTACACAAAAAGCAGACTTTGATATGAAGTTTGGGGATTTTTGGTAGATGTATTGTGCAGATATGGAAACTTGCCTGCGGGAGCATACCATAAGAACGAAAAAGTATATCGTGAAGCTGAAAATTCTCCCGTATTTCGGGAATAAGCGGGTAAATGATATTACTGCAGCTGACATCCGGCAATGGTAGAATGAGTTGATTAAAATGGGGTATTCACCCACTTATCTGAAAACAATCAATAACCAGTTGAGTGCAATTTTTAATTATGCGGTTCGATATTATGATTTGAAAAGTAATCCCTGTGCAAAAGCCGGAAGCATGGGTAAGAGTAAGGCAGAAGAAATGGATTTCTGGACAGGAGAGGAATTTAGGAAGTTTATCGACAGTGTCATGAACAAAAGACTTTCTTATATGGCATTTATGACTTTGTATTGGACGGGAATGCGTTTGGGAGAGCTTCTGGCCCTGAATCCGAAAGATGTAGATTTGGAAAAGAGAACAATTACTATCACAAAATCATATCAACGTCTTGGCAAGAAAGATGTGATTACTCCACCAAAGACACCGAAGAGCAAGAGAGTGATTACCATTCCAGAGTTTCTGGCTGCAGATATCAGAGATTATATAGACAGCTTATATGAGTTGCAGGAGAACGACAGGTTGTTTCCCATTACAAAATATTATCTGGAGCATGAAATGCAGCGAGGAATTAAAGAAAGTGGAGTAAAGCGGATAAGAGTACACGATTTGAGACATTCCCATGCAAGTATGTTGATTGAACTGGGATTTTCACCATTGGAGATTGCAAATCGGCTTGGACATGAAAAAGTGGAAACTACATTGAATACCTACGCACATCTTTATCCAAATAAGCAGACAAAACTGGCTGAACGGCTGGACAGTGAATACAGGGGGAATTTGTAATGAGTGGATTAGATAAAGACAGAAAACGTAATCAGACAGTTTGTTTTCGGATGACACCAGAGGAGCGCAGAGAATTAGAAGCCCGTATTACAGTGAGTGGATTGCCGAAAGGGAAATATTTCATTCAGTCGGTACTCTATCAGGAAGTAAAGATTGCGGTCGGTAAATATCAAAGTGATCGATTAAGCCTTGAAATACGGAGATTGTGGGAACGCCTGGAACATCTGGAAACAGAGGATTTGTATGAGGTGCTGGCAGATTGCCGGGCATTAATGCAACAGGTAATTGAAATCACTGGTAATGATTGTCCAGTAACATGGAAAGCAAGTGATTTTAAAACAGAGATATTGGAAGATGAAAAATAAAAGCCTTTAAGTGTCAGCAAACACCTAAAGGCGGAGACTTGGTAGAAAATCCAAATCAATCACTGAGGTTATTCTACCAAAGTCTCCACCATCTTTCAACAGAAAATGGAGGTAATTTTGGATAACAGAAGAAACGAACCCAATTTGAAACTGATAAATATGGAACAGGTGGAGACAGAAAAAATAGACTGGCTGCTTTATCCTTTTATTCCTTTTGGGAAAGTTACGATTGTGCAGGGAGATCCCGGTGAGGGCAAGACCACAATGGTGCTGCAGATTATTGCAAAGCTGACAAAAGGCGAAGCAGTATTACCATCAGGCAGTGATGAACCAGCCTTGGAGGAAAAAACAATGGCTCTGGAGCCGGTAAATGTAATTTATCAGACTGCAGAGGATGGATTGGGTGATACCATTAAGCCCCGGTTTTTTTCAGCTGGTGCAGACTGTTCCAGAGTGATGGTAATTGATGATAACGATCAGGCGTTGACTATGATGGATGCCAGATTAGAAGAAGCCATCATACAGACAAAAGCACGCCTTGTAGTTTTAGACCCGATACAGGGGTTTCTGGGGACTGATGTAGATATGCACAGGGCAAATGAAATTCGTCCCTTGATGAAGCGTGTGGCTGTGCTTGCTGAAAAATATCATTGTGCGATTATTTTAATCGGTCACATGAACAAAAACAGTAATGGGAAATCGTCGTATCGTGGACTTGGCTCTATTGATTTTCAAGCAGCAGCCAGAAGCGTACTGATTGTCGGAAGGATCAAGGATGAACCAGAAATACGTGTGGTGTGTCATGTAAAAAGCTCCCTTGCACCGGAAGGAAAATCCATTGCATTTCGTTTAGACAAAGATACTGGATTTGAATGGATCGGGGAATATGACATCAGTGCAGATGATTTGTTAAGCGGAGATAATAGGGGGCAGAAAATTCATGTAGCAAAGGAATTTCTGCAAGAATTTCTGGTATCTGGTTCTGTAGCCCAGACAAAGGTGGCAGAAGAAGCGGAAGTCAGGGGAATTAAAAAGAAAACGCTGTGGAATGCGAAAAAGGAACTGGAAATTGATTCTGTGAAGATTGGTAACCAGTGGTTCTGGATGTTACCTGAATAATATTGGGAAGATGGCAAGATTACCATCTCTTTAAGAACAGGGAATCTTGCTATCTTGAAAGGAGCTATAAATGAAAAATGTACAAATACCACAGGAATTATTTATGAAACTGCTTCGATATCATCTGCTTAATGATGATAGTTGTACCGAAGATGTGAAAAAAGGATTGGAGCAGAAAATGAACACTATGGTGGAACGTGAATTATATACGAAATCAAAAACCGCTCCAACAGAGGAAGAACGGGAAAAAGCCCGACAGGAGTATCTGAACAGGCGGGGAATACAGGCCGACTTTCGATGGTAATTCTTCTTTGAATGCCATATGACAGGGGCGTGGCACGCTCCTGTATAAATGGCAGACAAGGAAAAGTTGCAGATGTGAGGACGGAAGTACACCGACCGCAGGGAGGAATAGCACCGCAGGGCGCAAGGGTATTTTTGATGGACGGTACGGCTGTCGAAAGTGCTTTTGCGTTACTTTTGACAAAAGTAACAAAACCACCCTGACGGGCACGAATAGATTTTATGCGCCGTATCCGGCACTGTTTAGAGAATGTGAGGTGAAAAATAGGATGATGAAAAGAACAATCAGCGGTATGACAGGAACAGGTTCTCTTGCTCATAACAGACGGGATTTTTTGCAGAAAATGTTAATCCGAATAGAGTATATCTGAACATCTGTTATCGGGGTGAAAACCTAAAGGATGTTTACAAAGAACTGTTTGATGAATCGGTAGAACGATATAATGTCGGGAAAAGAAATGACCGGAAAATTACGAATTATTATGATAAGATCCAGCATGGAAAGCAGGAGAAGCTGTTCCATGAAGTAATTTTCCAGATTGGAAATAATAAAGATATGGCTGCCGAGACACCAGAGGGAGATCTTGCGGTGAAAGTATTGGATGAATATATGCAGGATTTTCAGAGACGAAACCCAACACTCCGGGTATTTTGCTGTTATTTGCATCAGGACGAAGCCACCCCACATCTACATATTGATTTTGTACCTTATGTAACCGGATGGAAGGGAAAAGGAATGGATACAAGAGTCTCACTGAAACAGGCATTGAAAAGTCTTGGATTTCAAGGCGGTGCCAAGCATGATACAGAATTGAATCAATGGATCAATCATGAAAAAGAAGTTCTGGCAGAGATTATGGAACGGTATGAAATCGAGTGGGAGCAGAAAGGAACTCATGAAGAACATCTGGAGGTGTATAATTTTAAGAAGAAGGAACGTGCAAAAGAAGTAAAGGAGCTGGAGCAGAAAATAGAAAATTTGGCAGCAGATGTAGAAGCGGCAGAATCAGATATAAAGGCGCTTAATCAGGAAAAAGCTGATGCAGAAAAAGCCAGGGATCAAGTCAGGGAAAGCAAAGAACAGGCGGAAAAAGAATTCAAGCATATGGAGAAGCAACGGAATCAGTTGCAGTCAATCATTAATAATATTAATAAGGAATTAAAGAATTCCGGGCAAATTAAATTAGTGTTACCGGAAGCCGGGGCACTGGAACTGGCATCCACATATCGCAACAAAAAGATTAAACCTCTGTTCGCTAAGATAAAGAATTATGTTGCAGGGTTAGTTGCGAAGGTGATAGAACTTTCAAGAGAAGCAGAAAAATGGAGAGATAAATATCAGCAGTTGAAGAAAGATTATGATGATCTGGAAAAGGATGCTGATAAGGTAGCGGATCTGTGCAATCAGTTGTGTGATGATGTAGATAAGCTGGAAGTAATATCAGATAAATATAATAGAGCACTGCGGATATTTGGCAGTGATATTATAGAGTCGGCAATCTGGCATGATATTCAGAGGGAAAAAGCATTAGAAGAACAGAAACGAAAAGAGCAGGTGCCTAGAAAACTGAATGACAGGCTGTAATGGGGAAGAGAAAAAAGCCAGGAGTATAATATGCAGCAGAAGAAAAATAAAAACAAACATAGAGAAATGGATTTGTGAAAATATGAAAAACCGTATATAGATTAAGATATATACTGCATTTTTAAGACTGGAGAGCAGTTGAAAGGAGGCTCTTTTGGCGAATATAAGAATAGTGCTTGGAACTGTAGTATGATAAAATATACAAAAGACAAGGATTTGTAGAGGTGGAAAATATGACAAAATATAAGCTTAGTAAACAAGAATTGCAAGATCACTGGGATGACCAAATTCGATTTATTCAGAAATCAATTAAAGAGTTTGATCGTGGAGATGAAAAAGAAGCTCAGCGCCTTGCAACTCATCTGCGGGTTTTATTTCATGAAACACAAAAATCAAAATCGATTTTTGGTCAATTAAAACCACAAATTATTTTCTATTCTAGCGGAGATTTATATACACCTAGTAACTTGTTTACATCATGGACTCTTCTCGATTTAATGGTAAGTTCTGAAGGGATAAAGTATAATGCAAAATCAAATAATCAATCTAGGTGCTTTTTTTTGATGTTTAATGATTGGTGGAATGAGATTATTTTTGATGATAAAAAAAATAAATTTACCAGACGTGATATTGTAACATATGTTGCAAATCAAGACGGGGGAGCGCATGTTGATCCTGAATTAGATGAATCATATGCAACACTTACTAAAATGAATTCGCTTGGTTGGACTGATTATAATGGGAATAAGCCTTTAAATAATCCGGCTTATCAGGCAATACGTACTATAGCAAATGAAGTGCTTTATTCAATTGCCATTTCTGCAAGTGGTCTTAAGAATAGAAAAAAGCAAAAAGGGAAAGAGTTCGAAATGCGAATAGTTGATAATTTTGGAAGAAGATATAAATGGTCAAAAACTGAGATAACTTGTAGTCTTGAGACCATGGAGTTAGTTTTTCAGGATAAAGTAGAAAAAAGAACCTTATATATTGATGAATACAAAAATGGCAGTAAAGTTGAATATGTTGGACCTTAAAAGTTTTGTAGAGAAAAAGATGAAAAGAAAATATGAGTGGGTAGGGCATATTGGTGTTCACTTAAAACGTAAGAAAGAGCTATAAATTCTGGTTACGATCAGAAATTTAAAAAGTGTCTCAGTGCATAAAATCGGAAAGATGTATATTCTTAGATCAGGAGGTGGCGGATATGGCTAATGAAGATAAGAAGGATTTTAATGCAATGTTGCATGATAATAAAGATATGCCAAAGTTCCAGATAATTACGTATGAAAAGAGCATTGAGAAATATGGTGGAAACAGGATGTATTTTGCACCACCCATTGCTTATGATGAAGTGATGAAAAAAATTCCATATGGCAAAGTGATTACAGTTGGAAAGATAAGGGAATTTTTTGCGAAAGAGAATGGTGCAGATTTTACGGAACCTATAACTGCCGGAATTTTTGTATCTATTGCTGCATGGGCAAGCCATCAGAGATTGGAAGATAAAACGCCTTACTGGAGAACACTGAAAGCAAATGGTGAATTGAATGAAAAGTATCCAGGCGGTACCCGGAAACAAAAAGAAAAACTGGAAGCAGAGGGTCATATTATCATTCAAAAAGGGCGAAAAAGTATCAGGTATTACGTTAAAGATTACGAAGATTTTCTGTTTGAAATGGATTAATCTGTACCAGACACGCAATGTCCGGTCGAAAATCAGGTGATTCTTGGTTTATGTCGTGGGATTTTCTGAAATACTTGGTAAGCTGTAAGTGAAAGAGAGGTAGAAACATGGATACAAAAAAGATAGGAGCTTTTTTGAAACAATGCCGTAAGGAAAATAATCTTACACAAGAACAGCTTGCAGAAAAGTTTGGTGTTTCGGCAAGAACCGTTTCCAGATGGGAGACAGGATCAAATATGCCAGATCTTAGTATACCGGTTGAGCTTGCTGATTATTATGACATTGAAATAAAAGAGCTCCTGGATGGAGAAAGGAGTTCGACCATGAACAAAGAGATGAAAGAAACATTAAACAAAGTAGCTGATTATGAAGAGTGGGTAAAGCAAAAAGCCTTAAAAGCCGAAAATCTTGCTTTTGCATCGATGTTCCTAATCAGTATAGGAGTTATTATCATACAGCTCCTATTGGCAGTAAACCTTCGTCTGGTGCTGGGAGAAACGTTAATTGCTCTGGTGGGAGGAATTGTATATGCGTTTCTTATATGGTACATAATGGTATCTGGGATAAAGGTCTGTCTCAGAGAGAGGCACTATGGAGAGATTTTCTCACCAGTGTGATCTGTGCAGGAATTTTCTCAGTGCTTTATGGTATATGCTTGGGAAGAATGGGGGCAACTGAGAAGCAAACGATATATTTGTCCTTACTTTTTCTGGGTGGAATCACAATCGTGGCATTTATTGTTCTCAGGGTATTATCATATTTTAACAGGAAGAGGCGATGGATTTCGGTTAATGGGGAGCAAAGAGATATTCCAACGTCAAAGCTGGGTTGTACAAAAATCTACAATGCCAAAGACATAGTAGAAGCGGGAAGAATTGTAGAATTATTAAAAGAACATGGAATTGCTGCTTTTTCACAGGAAGCAGTTGCAAGTGTCTCTATGCATGGTGCATCAGGATTTGGTATGTACGGTATGGATGTATTGGTGGAAACTGATGAAGTGAAAAGGGCATTGCAGATTATCGAAGTTGCAGATGATTCTCAGGGATCAGAAAAATTTTGACATTTCTATTGAAGCGTGATAATATGATTATAGAAAAAGAGTGCTACCGATAGACGGTTAGTCCGATATAAAGTTAGACAAAAATTGCCGCTTAGTTTACCAGACTGGGGCGGCTATTTTTGTGGTTTATGATTATCCTTACCGAATGTGTATTCGATACTAAAGCAGGTTAAGCCGAAGCCCACTACTGCGATAAAATCTACAATACTCATTGGCTTAGCCCTCCTTTTCAGTGGATTCCCGTAAGGGTTTCTATGTAATCAGAGGGTCACAGTCCCTCTGTTGAAGGCCTAACCGCCTACCGTTGTATGGTAGCACCCATGTTCTGATTATAGTAGTCGGCAAGATTGACTGCAACAGCAAATTAAAGTGAGTGTAAGTATTATGGCAGTTAAACTATGTATGATGCTTACTAATATTGATGTTAAACGACAATAGAATAGACTTCAGATTGGGGAATAAAATCTATATGGGAATTTTATCAACTAGGGAGTGGGCAACTGTAATCTGGGCCTTTATTTTCTTTGTGTATGCAATGGTGCATAGACAGATTAGAGAGGCGTTTTGGAAAGTTGTAAAAATATTCTTTGGTAAGAAGTTAAGAATACTTTGGGGTATTATTTTACTTTATGTTTTGGGTATAACTCTAATATTTTATCATTTACCGTTTTGGGATAACGTTTATATTAAAGATATTATAGTCTGGTTTCTCTTTTCTGGTTTGATATATTGCATGAATGCTGTTTCACAAGAGGCAGATGAGGAATATATTAGAAAAGTTTTAAAAGACAATTTGAAATTAACGGCTATTTTGGAATTCATTATTAGCACATTTACTTTCAACATATGGGTCGAATTGGCAATTATTCCAATTATTACAATGATCGTAATGATGAATGTAATTGCAGAGCGAAAAGAGGAATATGAGAAAGTACATAAATTGTTAGATATCGTTCTTGCAGTAGCAGGATTTTGGATACTATACGAGACTATAAAGATTGGAATACATGAATATAAAGAACTGGATGCATTAAATACTTTTATTAGTTTTATGATTCCCATTGTGTATTTAATACTAATTATACCGTTAGAATATATACTTGAGCTTTATTCGAAATATGAATTGTTGTTTGTCAGGATGTCATTTAAGGAAGAAAAAGATAAAAAAATTCAAAGAAGACATCGTTGGCTTGTTATAAAAGTATGTAAACTTTCAGTACATAAAGTGCTGCTGTTTCAAAAGAAATATTGGTACAAAATGTATAGTAAAATGTCCGTGGAAGGATTTGAGAAGTTGATAGAAGAATTCAGGAACGAATGCGATAACGAGAGATAACTTTTGTATATCAGAATAAATTATTGGCTTGATGCATGAGTACGTTTTGAGTACAATTTTTATGACAGTAAAAAATATGCCTGCGAATATAGCGACCCAAAATAGCGAAAACGCTATTAAAATTATCGGAATAAAACTCCTGTGAAACGAATTCGAGTAGTACTACAAAAGCCTGAAACCCAGTAAAATGGTGTGCTACCCGTCAAGTAGACTGGTGGATGACATTTGGACTGTGTGCTGCATTTGTAGCACTGTATTGGTATCTGAGTTTAAAACCGATTATTGCAGTAATACCTTGTATGGCGGGAGTAGTAATGTTTACAGCTTTGTTTTGGGTATTTGCTGATTATATAGGGAATACACCTGTAAGGATAATTTTGAAGATTATTATCTTGGGGATAGCAGTGATGATAGAGCTTTGCATTTGGATCAATGCGACGTTACCTTGGTTGGAGAAGAAAACGGCTCCTAAGCCAAGAATTAGGAAGGTTGAGGATTAAATTGCATAGAAATACGTGAAGGAATCCGATTATGCGTCGGGTTCTTTTTTTATAAAGATTCGTGAAGAGAAGAAAAAGTATCAGTGTATATCAATGAATATATATTAATATAATTAAATATGAAAAAAGAGTTTGAATTATAAAAAAATATCAATAAATACAACTTGGCATTAGTAAATATCTTGAAGAAGTGAGCGTTTAGTGATATTATATTAGCGATGTATTTTACATTTTTGTGAGGAATAAAAATGAGCGAAAGAGTAGATGAAGGATATATTAGTTTAGAAGATGCAGCAGAATATTTAAACATCAAGCCTGTAACATTGAGAAAATGGATACGTCAGAAAGAGGACCTTCCTGCACACCAGATTGGTAGACTATGGAAATTTAAACGTTCAGAGTTGGATGAATGGGTGAATAGTGGGAAGAGCGCTTTATAAGGCGAGGTGGAAATAGATATGTATATAGATAATGCATTGAATTTGGCATATTCATATGCGGAAAAAATATGTAATCAGGCTGAATTAGATTTAGTTTCAGATGAATTAATAAAGATTGCTGGAAAGACGGACGAATATACCTTTAGAAAAGATGATATGAAGTATTCATATTCTGAAACGCAGAATATGTTATCAAAACTTAATGAGAAAGAGTCAATTAGAAAGAGCAAGGGTGTTTATTATACTCCTTGCGATGTTGTTCACTTTATTGTCGTAAATAGTATTAAATCTGCATATGGAAAGTTGAAGCCGAATAATATTGGGCAAGAAGATTTGTCCGATATACCGTATAAATCGTTTGCTACGCGAAAAACAGTATTTGATCCAACATGTGGCTCAGGAGAGTATTTGCTAGTTGCTCTGGAGATGAAAATAGATGCTTTGAGTCGACATTATAAAAAGATACCTTTACACATGGTCCATGAAGCAGTAAGAACAATATTTGGAAATGATATTAATGAGGAATCAATAGCGATAGCAAAAATTAGAATTCTTCTTTGTATTTTAAGAAAAGTAGGAGCTTACGCTATAGATGGATTAGCAAACATCACGAATCCCAATTTTTATTCATATGATTATATTGTTAGTGAAACAAAGGGGATTACATATGACATTATTGTTGGAAATCCGCCATATGTAGAAGATTTTAAAAGTGGATTACAGCTTAGTAAAAAGTATGGAAACATTTATGCAAATGTGCTTATTAATGCTACCAATCAACTATCTCAAAATGGGAGTATGGGCTTTATTATTCCACTTTCATATATTTCGACACCGAGAATGTCAACATTACGCGATGAATTATTTGATATGGTCTCAGAACAGTATATTTTAAGTTATGCAGATAGACCTGATTGTTTATTTGACTCTGTTCACCAAAAGTTATGCATTTTGATTGGTAAACAAAAGAAGGATAGGAAAAAAATATATACAGGAAATTATCAGTATTGGTATAAGGAAGAAAGAAAAAATCTATTTAAGAATACCCAAGTGATTCGGAACGCTTTTTATTTAGATAATTGTATTCCCAAGCTTGGAACAGAATTAGATATAGCTATTTTTAAGAAGATAACTGATGCTAAGAAGATGAAATCTGTTTATGAAGTATCAAGAAACGGGGATGAATCGGTCTATTTAAATAGGCGTGAAGCATTCTGGATGAAGGCATATAGAGAAAAGGTTGATGATCCAGAATACAAGATATTTAGTTTTGAAAGTAAAGAGGAGGCAGATTACTGCTATTGTTTGATTAATTCATCTTTATTCTGGTGGTATTGGATAAGTACTTCTGATTGTTGGCACGTAAGCAAAGAACTGAATGGTTTTATGGCACCATTTAACGATAAGTATGAGGAAACTGTAAATCTTGCCCATAATCTGCGACAAAGATTAGAGGATACTAAAGTATATGTAGGAACAAAACAAACAGAATATGAGTATAAGCATAGAGAATGTATAAAGGAAATTCACGCCATAGATACATATGTGAATGATTTGTTTGGTTTAACAAAAGAGGAAAGTGAATATATAAAGACTTTTGCGTTCAGATATAGGACAAGTGGAGGTGCTGAGTAGGAATGAATGTAATAGATTTATTTGCCGGATGTGGAGGATTGTCACTGGGCTTTCTTCAAGCTGGGTATTCAATTAATAAAGCTGTTGAATTTGATTCGGCGATTGCAAATACCTACAAAATTAATCACCCTGAAATAGATGTTCTTGTCGATGATATAAAGAATATTGATACTGCAGGAGTATTTAAATTAGGAGATGCAGAAGTGATTATCGGGGGTCCTCCTTGTCAAGGGTTTTCTATGGCTGGAGCTAGAATAAGACAGGGATTCATTGATGATCCTAGAAACTACTTATTCAAACATTATTATAATGTTGTTAGAACTGTAAAACCGAAAATATTCGTAATGGAGAATGTTAAGGGAATGCAGACTATGCAGAAAGGAAAAATATTTGACGAGATAATAAGTATTTTTTCTGATGGAGAACTGAATGAAGGAGCTCCTTATAATATATTTCATAAGATTGTTAAGGCTGTAGATTTTGGAATACCACAAAAGCGTGAGAGATTAATTATTATTGGTACAACTATTATGGATTTGGATTTTGAAGGAATTTGGGAAGAAACAAAAAAATCAATATTATTAGATTATCCAGATTATTTTGAGCCAACTACTGTTAGAGATGCAATTGGTAATTTGCCGGTAGTAACTGAAAGTGGAGTGATTCCGAATCCAATACCTCAAAATCAATATCAGAGATATCTTGCATGTGATAACGTCAAACTTACAAATCATACGCAATCGCATCACTCTAAAAAAGCAATAGAGAGGATGCATAAGATAGACAATGGTCAAAACTATGCTTATCTTGATGAAGAAATTAATTCTGTTCATAGTGGATCTTATGGACGATTAGTTTGGAATGAACCAGCTGCGACAATCACCACAAGATTTGATACGCCAGCGGGTGGACGATTTATTCATCCAGATGAAGATAGAACATTAAGTCCTAGAGAGGCAGCTCGTATACAAAGTTTTCCAGATGGTTTTGTTTTCTATGGCACAAGAAGAGAGATAAGTAGGCAAATAGGAAATGCAGTTCCACCCAAAATTTCCTATTTTTTAGCTCGATATGTACAAAAAATATTAGAACAAGAAGAATAGTGTGGAGGCGTTATGTCAAATATATTGATTCGTGGCTGCCCGGGAACTGGAAAGACTTTTTTTGCGCGTGCAGTTGCATATTATATGTGTAAAAAGAATATGACTGAAAAAGATGCTTTTGCCCAAAATCCGATGGATGATGCAGGTGAGATTGAGAAGTTTGTAAATGGCACCGCTCAATGTGAATTTATACAGATTCATCCTTCGATGGAATTCGATGATATTGTGTATGGATTAGAAGTAAAAGCGAGTGGAGGTATAAGTCTTTCCTATACAGAAAAGCGTGTTATGAAGTTGTGTAACCTAGCAAGGGGCAAGAGTGATAAATATTGTGTGATTTTTGATGATATAAATAGAGCAAATGCAAGTAGCTTGCTTGGTAATTTACTATATGCAATGGAGTATCGTAACCAAGACGTTGAACTTTCAAATGGAAGTAAAATGAATATTCCTGAAAATGTGATATTTATATTCACGGAAAATACGCTTGATGCTCGAAATGAGCTCGATTTAGCAGTGCGCAGAAGAATGAGCTATTTGAAAGAGTTAAAAGCAGATAAGGAAGTCATTAGAAGTTATTATCGCCCTTATATTAGCTCTTCAGCGTTGAACTTGGTTATAGATATTTATGATAGGGTAGAAGACTATATATTAAGTTATTTTCAAGCTGAGCCGGGAATTGATCCAACTCAGTATATACCAGGACATGGAATGTATATAGTATCTCGTGCAGGAAATGTACATTTTATTTTAGATAATATTCGGCAGAAAATACGATTTCAAATAGGACCTTATTTGAAAGATTTGTATGCGATGGGGTTTTTGAAAAGTTCTCCAGACTCTTTTATTGAGCAAGTCAATTTGAGTGTTAATGTAGGTGTTGCCGGGTTGTGCCCAATCACATCAATAACCAAAAAGCTCGTAAGACAGAACACTAATATAACAACTTTTTCTCTTGAGGACTCTAGAAATTACTATTTTAATACAATTGTTCCTGCAAAATGTATAGATTTCAGAGGAATGATGGAGTGTATTATCGATGCACTTATATTAAATGGAGTATTTCCTCATGATGTTCTTTTGGGATCGTTACTTCAGAATACGAATCTGGCATACATTGAAAGCTTGCATGCACCAGTCGATAAAGCTGCATATCTTGTAGAGAAAAGCAAAGCTAATAGGTTTATGTACGAAACAGTTAGAGGCGGGAAAATTTCAGGAACACACGCTTATTATACATTGGATAGTGCGGCTACAGGGCGTTATGCATTACAGAATGATACAGAAGAATATGTGGTTTCTTATAGTGATGGAAGACAAGATTCTGAATTGATTCCATTAAGTGGTTTTAGAAACCACGGTTTTAATCCAAGTTTATCAGAATTAGGGGTTCAACATAATACTGTAAATATAATGTCTGCAGTTCATATACTCGTAAGTAGGTATTTGGAATTGTATCAAACTAATATTTCGTTGATTATGGGAACAGATCCAGAGTATACAGAATTGTATCAGTTGATTGATTTAGAGTATCGTTATCTAGAAGAAGTGAAACAAATGCTGAAAGGACGAGCTCAAACGGCACCTAAAGGTGATGACAATAGGCTGGCATACTATGGTGAGAAGATAAAGAATCTGAGACTTTTGTGGTATGGAGTGGATGATGTTATTGAAGTAGATAAGAACAAATTCGATTCATTAGTGTCAGGAAAAACAACATTAACGATAGAAGAATATGAGGATTTATATACTATATCAAGCGTAACAAAGAAAACAATTAAGATTAAAGGAGTGCTGAAAATGGTCGATTTGAAAGATTATCAAAAAATAATGGAGAATATTGGAATTAGGCAAATGATATTTCAGGGACCTCCTGGAACATCTAAAACTTTTGAAAGTAAAAAATTTGTGTTATCTCAACTTAATCCAAGCGCGTCATCGTTAACTAAAGCTTTTACTTCTCAAGAGGACATATCAAATGATCTTGATCAATATAAGCTAACTGATGCTGATTATGCTAATCCGACTTCTTCTACAAAATTTACAACAGGTGGATGGGATCTTGTTCAGTTTCACCCTTCTTATGGATATGAAGATTTTATCAGAGGAATAGAGGTGAAAATACCTGCGGGACAAACTACACCAAGTTACGAAAGTGTTAATCGTATTCTTGGCAAAATTGCAGAATTTTCAAAAGCAGCAGCGGATAATGCTGCAGGCGGTCCACAGCCTAAGTTTTATCTTGTTGTTGATGAAATTAATCGAGCTAATTTAGCAACAGTATTTGGAGAACTCATATATGGCCTAGAATATCGCAATAGCAAGGTATCGACACCTTATGAAGTAAAGAATAATGTAACAGGTGATATTACAAAAGATATTGTTCTTGGAAAGAACTTGTTCATTTTAGGAACAATGAATACTGCGGATAAGTCAATTGATGCCATCGATTATGCAATAAGAAGACGTTTTATCTTTATTGATAGTCCTGCAAATAGAGATATTGTAATGAAATGTTACCAGAATGTATCGGGAAATACTGATGAGAATTCTATAGAACTTCTTCTTTTTGATGCCGTTCAAAGAATTTTTGATGATAGCCGATTCTTTAATAATGAGTATCAGAAAAGCGATGTGCGTATAGGACACACATACTTTTTAAGAGATAGAAAACGAGGCTATGAGGATGCAATAATTGAGCATTTTATTTTCCAAGTAATTCCAATCCTTAGGGAATATGTAAAAGATGGTATTCTTGATGTTACGGAAAATCTAGTACCATTGGAACATGTGGTTTCTGAGATTCATTCTGCAGGCAGTGGGGAAGAACAGATTGAATTGTTAAGCGAGAACATTATGCTTTATGTAAAGGAATTTGGTAATCTTACGAAATCAAATGCGACAATAGATAATGAGTATATTGGAAAATTTCTTGATGATCTACGTAAAGAATTCGGTTATTAAAAAATAGGTGATGAATTATGGCAAAAGAAATAATAGCTCACCATCTTACTGATTGGTCAAAGGTTGATGAAAAAGCTGGTTTTTGGGGAAGGATTGATCTTCTACGCCCAGAAATAAATTTTGGCATACATAGATACAATGACAATTTATGGACAAGCGGACAGGTTGGTGTTGGACGATTATATGATAGAAATGGTGTGCCAATACAAGATAATGGCAAAGAGCATGTATTAATCATATCGTCAAGTTATGGATTAGATCCATGGACGATGCTTGAAACTGTGATGTTGGATGATGAATACGAAGTATATATGGATGAATTAGCTGCTGATAATAAATATTTATTTCATATTTTTTATGATCAGCCATTAATTCGTCTCCCTCAGAATGCAAATATTGATGCGGAAATATTGTTTGCATTAAGTTATATAAATTCTTGTCATGCCTTATGTAAGAAGGGATTGAAGAAAACTCTTATTTATCATGATGAGAACTTAACAGCAAAAATACGCGGAAAAATAGATGTTAGTAAAAATATAAAGCATAATACAGCAAGAGGTCGGAGTGACAAATTTTATTGCAGTTACGTAGATTTTACTGATGATAATATTGAAAACAGAATTGTAAAAGCAGCGCTGCTAAAGAGCAAGAAAATATTAAAAGAAAAGTTTTCAAGTGAAGCATCGGTAAATGGAAAAATAAATTTTTGCTTGAATAGTTTGCGGCATGTAAAAGTAACCAATATAAGTAATACAGATATTAACTCATCAAATGTTGGTGGATTGTATTCTTATTATAAGCCAGCTATTCAACAAGCTAGGGCGATTTTATCATTGAATTTTCAGAGCCATAATGAAAAGAATGGCGAAAATGAAAAGGGATTTGTATATACAATTCCATACACAATTAATATGGAAACATTATTTGAGTATTATGCTAGAACGGAGCTAAAGAAGGCTTTAAAGGGAAGTGAGTATCGTGTTGAGCAGTATTCAAAAAAATTATACTTACAGAAGGATATTGATAATGTAGATGATGCTGAAAAGGGAATACATCTGATGTCATTTTGCATTCCAGATATAATTATCTACAAAGAAGATAAGCCAGTCGTAGTAATAGATGCAAAGTATAAATTGAGTGGAAGACCAGATAGATCAGATAGTCATCAGTTATTGTCATATGTATTGTTAACAGGAGCTGACAGGTGTGGTTTTGTTCTTCCAGGTGAAAAAACCGAAGTAAAAGAAATGGTTTCGACGGGAGATAATTATCTACCGTTGGCACCTCGGATTCTCCGATACTATGAATTGCTTTTAGGCAGTAAGAGTGATAGTAGTGAGCTCCAGAAGGTTTTACAATAGGACAAATCCGAGATTATTATGATTTGAAAAATCAAAGAAAGAATATTAATTAAATATGTTTACTGTAGGGACAGCAGTGCTAAGCTAATCCCAAGTGGAAGGCTCCTATTTTCAGACTTAATTGTTTGAGAGTGGGAGCCTTTCTTGTTGCCTTTTAGCACTGCTGTGGGTTCCTGCAGTCAATATATGAGAGTAGATTCACTTTTGGTCGTATACGGTAAACTATCCGTACTGCTCTAACTTTAAGCCGCCGTTTCCGGCGGCAAGGTTTTAAATATTAGTTGCTTTTGTTTTGCTCCGGCATATTGCTG
>ENA-OQHI01000063-OQHI01000063.1-human-gut-metagenome-genome-assembly--contig:-NODE-63-length-90978-cov-9.320305_pt1 | contig 90978 bp, 78 predicted proteins | sample MGYA00242561_ERZ504713 | MGnify/ENA primary metagenome ERZ504713 (study PRJEB26092, sample SAMD00036217) | human gut metagenome | host: Homo sapiens | study: EMG produced TPA metagenomics assembly of... | reverse complement strand
TTTCGGCAGAACTCGTCAAGCTTTTGGTTTGCTTCCGGTACTTACCCGCATGATGTCCCGGTAGATAATCGGCCATGCCCGCAATCCGCACGATCAACGGCCGATACCAGGGGAGGCACAAATGGACGAAATCGTCTGCGCAAACACAGCATTCCGCTACTGGCGCTGCCCACCGCAGGTGCGCAACCTCTACCCGCACCTACCCACCTCCGAAGACGGCTGGCGAGCTCTATCCCAATCGCCCTTTGTAGTCGACGTCCTCAAGACGCCAATCATCACAGCAGCATCAACACGAAGCAACCTGCATTCTGAGACAAGACGGACCATCCGATGGAACAGCGCCTATACAGAGAAGGTTTCCATCGACACGGGTATGGGCTTTAGCGTCACTGACCCTCTTAATACGCTATTCACCATGACTCGAAGCGTGTCTTCATGCGACCTGGTTCTGGCTATGTACGAGTTCTGCGGATGGTTCTCGGTTTTTAAACCATCGCCCGCGGTCGACATAGCACTTGAGCAGACAAAATCAGAAGAAGAGCAGTACACCACAGAAAGTTTGTTTGAACTAGACGAAACTCAAGATGAGATCCCATGGAAGCGAGTCCATGCTCGGGCGCACCAGAAGGACAGCAAGAATGATCAAAGTGAGCAGCAGGATAACGGATCCGGAAATACAGCTAGCGGAAAGGGCACATCGCTCTGGATGAGAAAGCCTCTTATTGAAATAGAAGAACTGCATAGATTTGCAGCGAAGGTTAAAGGCGAGATGTGGGGAAAGCAATTCTACGAAGCCGCACGGCAGGTAATGGGTATCGCTGCATCCCCGCTAGAAGTTGCTGGAATCATGTTACTGAGTCATCCGAGGCGTGCCGGCGGAGCGGAGTTTAAAAACATATTCGTCAACGACTTAACACCGCTGTCGAATTCAGCTCGGAAAATCGCAGGTCAGAAAATCTGTTACGGCGATATCGTCATCGTAAATCCAATAACAATGAAGGCTGTGATTATCGAACTTCAAGGAGAGGTTATCCATGGATCGGGCGCCGTGCTTGACCACGATGCCACCCGAATGACAGCATTGCAAAGCATGGGATACGACGTATTTCTTGTAACCCATGACATGCTCAATGATCACGATCAGCTTGATGCCATCATTCACAGTGTGTGTGAGCGATTAGAGTTGCGCTACAAGCCAAAAACCGAGGCGATGAGATGCGCTGAGACCAGATTGCGGGCCAACGTTCTGTGCAATTGGCTCGGTATTGGTAAGTAATAATGGCCAAGTGGGCATTTTTAATACTTTATATGCTGTCAGTAATTAAGTGCCATTTTAAAACCATGCCGGTTTACTACGTTGGATTGAGGGTGACTGAACACACTGATTTCGCCGCTCGTAAAACCGCAGGTAGATTGCCTGCCCGTTTTGCGAAAGTAGGCGTGAGGTCGGAAATCCGGGAATCGGCGTAGTAAACCGGTCTGTTTATGAAGCGACCAGCTGGGGCGAGCTACGCACGGTTCCGTAAATTGGCCCGAAGGCGTGCGGAAGGGCTCATGCCCACGGATGCACCGCGGATCGCTTTGGTCTGGCCGGCGGCGTCTGGGGCGACATGCCGAGCCCTGCAAAGGAAGGCGGCGGGCTTGCCGCCGCCCACGGGGCTCGCCCCGCGGGCTATGTCGGGCATCGTGTGTCTCTTTGGCCCCGCTCCCGTTCAACGCGCCGCAAAATATTTTCCAAAATTGTCCTTGCATCGCCGTCCGAGTTCCCGTATAGTACTTCTTCGCACGGGGGCGTAGCTCAGCTGGGAGAGCGCTTGACTGGCAGTCAAGAGGTCAGGGGTTCGATCCCCCTCGTCTCCACCCGATCATTGAATGAGGCTCCAACGCAAGTTGGGGCCTTTTTTCATATCTATAGATTTAGGTCATGTGTTGACTGGGTAGCATCTTGGCGACATGCCCATTGTTAATTACGAATATGAATGTTGATGACTTTGCGTCTCTAGATGGCAAAGCTAGTCAGCAGTGCCATTAGCAAAGAGGCCGGGCGTAATGCCCGGCCTCGAAATACTCTGGTGGGCCCTCCGGGATTCGAACCCAGAACCCAGGGATTATGAGTCCATAAGTAAAACCGAAATTAAGTGCAAAAATAATACTAATAGTGTGGATAGAAGCGGATAACGGTTTTGACTATCGCTAGTTTTATCCTGTGTAGTCAATTTATGCTCTATTGCGACTTGCTTTGTCTGCCGTGATGAGTTGTACCCGGGTTCATTTGCTGTTTGATTACCACTAAAGGTGGTTAATGGTGTTAACGACGGAGGGCAAGGGGTCAACCGCGACCCAAGTGATGGGAGATTGCAATGCAGATCACCAAGCTCGCCAGCTACACGGGCACCGCGAACATCAACCAGGCTTTCGGAATCGAAATCAACGAGAACCATCTCGATGACGGCCGCGTGAGCTACACGGTCGCTTTCACCGATCTTAGCGCCGATAGCGCCTGGAGCAATCCTTTCTTTGAGTCTTTTGAAACCGCCGAGTTCGCCGATGCCTATGTACAGGTGTGGGTCGACAAGAATGCATGCAAGGAGATTGTCCCCGAGCCTACGGTCGTAATTGACATCACGACATCCACTATCGAGACCGGCATCATTCATGAGTACACGCTTCGTCGCTGCGTTAGTGTCTGGAAGACCGGCTACATCGACGTCAACTACGAGGTCGTGCACGAGTGGGGCGAGATGGAGGATGGTTCCATCTGTACCAGCAATCATGGATACGATGTGTTTGAACGTGACAACCTTACTGGTGCCCGTGAGCTCTTTGGAGGTTTCAATGAGTAGGAGCAAGGCAGAATTTAAGGGCAACCGCGAGCGCGCCGGGCTATCGCAGAAGAACATCGCGGACGCCCTTAACGTGAACATTCGTACAGTCAAGGGCTGGGAAGATCCTAAGCTTGATCGATATAACGCTCCGGCGGCGGCCTGGGAGTATATCGACCATGCGCTTGAAGTCCAGAGGTAGCAGGTTTCCTATGCCTGCGCTTTCGTTGCCAAACAGGTTGAGTCTCTTGGCGTTGAGCCAGTTACGGTGCCGATTACGTACTATCGCGACCAGGTGATGTATGACGAGTTCGGCCGTGATCCTGGTCCCTATGGCCAGGCCAACGCCAACGCCCGCGTGATGTCCTATGAGCTGGAGCGTCGCGGCATCAAGGTAGAGTTTCGCTATCCGACCGATGGCGCGGTCAGTACGCCGGGGAGCAGGTACTAATTGACCCGTGGTCTGACTTCGGTGTCCAATGCTCCTCGATAAGCCTCGGTCCATACTCATAATCCCTGGGTTCTGGGTTCGAATCCCGGAGGGCCCACCACTATCTACCAGCGGTTTCCCTGATATTCAGTCAATCAGGGGAACCGCTTTACTATTGGCTATTCCTTCTAGAATCCACTGGTTTCTTCTGGCTATCCACCACTATCCACCACTGATTAGTGCATAGATATAGGTCCCGTCTGTATCAGTAAATTTAAAATGAGCTTTATGATCTACCGATCGATGCGTTTGCTTTCGCCAAAATAGATGGAAGTGTGATGAATCGATGATCTCAGTTTAGCTTGCGAGATGATCCATTTCGATACGATTGTTGGCCGCCAAGTCAATGAAGGCCTGGAACAGTTGTTCAGCAAGGTCATATGGGCACTTCCCGCCATCAGACTTGTCTCAATACCCTTGAGGATTGGAGCAGGTTATGACCAATCGTACAGTTGTCCATGGCGCTATTGTGGAAGCCGCCTCGGCGGTGCCCATCGACATCGCGATTGAATTCAAGCCGGGAATTCCTGGCTTGACCATTTTGGGCATTCAGGATAATGCCGCCGTAGAGCTGCGAGGTATCGTCAGGTGCGCCCTCAGGGCGCAGGGATACACCCTGCCTCGAAACAGTGGCTCTATCGTTGTCATGCCCTCGCCTGGCTATAGCAGGGCCTTCTCTGGTCGAATCCGAGATGCAGGCTCCCTCGCGCTACCCATCGCACTCGGAATCCTAAGCGCCTCGGGGCAACTTGACCCTACATATATCGAGGACAGGCTGTTTTTCGGTTCGCTCGATTTCGGTGGCAACGTCACCTCATGCCGGGGTACTATCGCCGTCGAGAGCCTTTGCCAAGAGCTGAGTCTCCAAGGAATCGTCTCAGCTGCAACTCCGCGCGGTATCAGGCCTTATCAATCGAGCCTTCAATCTTTGGACTCGATTTCAACTGACGCCCTAAATAATCCCGAGAAGCTCATCGGAAGGACCATGCCGGCCGAACCCGAACAACTGAGCCCAGTTTATCCGCCCGCTGCCGTCTCAGCTGTGGCTGAAGCGCTTGCGACCCATAGACCCATCCTCATTGAGACGGATAGCCCGGAACGCGCGAGCGAGGCGCTCCGGGCGTTCTTTCGTGTCGGCGAGAGTGACGAGGCGACACTCATGAGAGACCTCGCCCGCGCCGGCACTAAGGGGAACGTCGCCGTCGTGCCCGATGTCGGGACGGCAAGCATTGCGGGCATTGTCGGCGGGGGGGCGCCCGATCCTGCCTGGTGTCATTTCGACCGTAAGCGGTGGCGCTATCGTTTTGGGAAATATCGACCAGGCCTCGTCCCACATCCTTCAGTCCGTTGCTGCGGCTATCAGGCAAGATACCGTAAGAATTGTCAGAGTTGACGGCACTGTTCGATTTCCTAGCGATGCCGCGCTCGTCATGACGGTGAGGGAGGACCGCAGCAACTATGCACTAAAGGCTTTTGAGAAGGGCCTGTTCCCTAAGGTTGAGCAGCCTGTCGTTGTTGATATCTGCCAGCTGGAAGAAGGCCTATCTCAGATTCGGGCGTGCCCCGGTTCGTTGGTCGCCTATAGGGAGAACGTCGAAAAGCGCATCGAGGACAGCAGCCTCTATGTGGATGCGACCTCCAAAGGCGGCATTAAGGTCAACTATTCGGTCGATGGAGAGCCGAAGACCGTGGAGCTCGTGAAGCAGATCTACGAAGAGAACGAGACACTCTGCATCCAGGCCTTCGATGTGACCGAGGGCTCCGACTCGTTCGGGGCTCTTTGGTCGGACGTCACCGTGAACCTTGACGGCCCGGCACAGGGCGACCGCACTGTCTACATGAAACGATCCGACATTGACCCCTTGCCCGGTATCCTGATGGACTCGGAGGTGTTCGGTACCGTTATCGATGGCGCCGGACGCGGAGGGTGTGAGGCCGTCGAGGTCAGCTCGAACGCCTTCCTCTCGATGAGGGATTTGCCGGAGTTCCGAGAGATGGTCGTTCCCGCCGAATACAAGGATATCGCTATTGCGGCGGGCGTTAAGTTCGCTGTGGTGCCGGCTATTGAGGCAAAAGACATCGCCCTCATGTCCGATGGCCTCGTCAAAGTCGGCGGGCACGACTATACGCTCTATCGCGGGCAGACCTTTCAGGAGTCGCAGAAGGTGGATGTGATCCTCGATCAGTACGATGAGCTTAGTGTTGCACCCCACAGGGTCGATTGCAGCCCAAGCACCAAGAAGATCATCGACTCGCTCCGGCTTACGACTAAAAGCACGGCATCGTCCGGTGGCGTTGTGACGATGGAGCGAGATGTGGTCCTCCCCCACGTTCAATCGCTGAAGCATTAACCAAAAACTAGGAACACTTGTTCAACGGCTCTCATCGCCATGCCCCAGGGCGGACGATAAAACCAACGGAACTATGACCGAAGGGAGAGCCGTATGGACAAGCTAGACAGGTCGGGAGCGGCGGCAGGGCTAGGCCTGCTCAATCTCGACCGCATTTACAATAACGTGTGCGAGCAGATCATGGACCCGCAGCGATGCGAGAGCCACCTTAAGTGGCCGGCCGTCGCAACGCTTGGCGCGATTATGGCCGAGCCGAGTCTTCTTGCGGCCGTGGCCGAGGTCGCATTTGACGGTATTGCTCCCAATACGATTGCCGACCAGAAGTCCTGGCTGCTCGCGCAGGCCCTGTTCACGGCTTCAACCGCCCAGGCCGCATATGAGGTCGAGCACGGTCTTGAGCTCTCGCCGTCCGACCGAGCCCACATCAATCCTAAGGCCGCCATTGCCGTCCAGGACTACATCTCGCATGACCAGAAGCTCGCCGTCATGAAGTTCTACGTCATGGCAGACACCGAACTAACACACATCGCCATGAACTGGCCGGCTGGCCCCTACGGCCAGTACAGAATCGGCGACGATGGCTATGTCACAGACGAGCAGTTCGTGCGCGTGATTCCCGATCCCCTCGACCAGAGCCTCTACGAATACATCGCGAACGGCGGCTCGCTTACCGACGAGGTTATCAGCGCTGCCGTGAGGGGTGAAGCCGGCTACATCGATACACTTGCTTCTCAGGCTATCGATAACGATCCCGATGCCCCCGTCTACTACACCGAGGGAGAACAGGATGAGTGGGAGGACTCTCTCAATGACGGCGTTGTCGAAGAGAGCGAACTCAAGACCGAACGTGCCCACGTGATGCCGGGAACGAAAAACCTCATCGCGCAGATCAGCAAGAAGCTAGGCGGCGGCACCGAGGGAGCGCTTCACACCACGGCCCCCGACCGCACCGCCTACTTTCACTATGGGCAGTCATAAGGGGGGTGCACTACGATGAACATTAGCCTTATCCCGTTCGACTCCCCTATCGAGTGCATGACAATCGACACGGAGACCACTGGGCCCGATCCAGCCGGCGGCGATGAGATCCTGACGCTCGCCATGGTTCTCGATATCGAAGGCCAAGACTCACCCTCGACGGTTCATCTACGTGTCATGCCGCAGCATAAGACGGAATGGCCCGACGCCGAGCGCGTGAACCATATCTCCCCTGCCTCCGTGGCGGGCTATAAGCCCTTTGAAAGATATCTCGAGACCGTTCAGTTCCTATTCGACCGTACTGAGAAGATTGTCGGATGGAATGTCAACTTTGACCTTGGTTTTCTCGAGAACGAGGGCGTCGTCATACCGCAGACGACGAAGGTAGTTGATGCGATGGAGGCCTTCGGGCGCGCATACGGCCCGTTTTCGGAGACTCATACCCGATGGAGGCTGACCTCTGCGGCAGATGCCGTGGGCTATAGCTTCGAGGGGACGCCCCATACCGCTCTCGCCGATGCCTTGGCTACCAGGTATTTATATCGACACGCCGAATCAATCATCGAAGGCCATAGACATCCGGGGGCAAATGTCAAACGCCCCGGAGCTCACAGACATATCTAGGAAATTGTCACCCTGTGGCACCAAACCGGTCTGCACGGGTGGCCTATATGGCGAAAACTGTATTTGGGGCCGCCCGAGCGTGCGGCCCCAATGCACATCGCCGGAAGGAGGTACCAGCAATGCCCGGAGAGAACGAAGAAGCCATGCGTGTCTTGCTCATGCTCGGGCAGGCTGTTATGCCGCCGGCGCGTGAGGTTCTCATTCTTACGATGAGGGCGCTGGCGCGCGGCACCGGCAAGGTTGCCGGCACTGCCGGCAGAACGGCCCAGCGCGGCGCGAACCATGCGATCAGCCATGTAAACGGACTCGGACGCTACGGCCTTGTGACCGAGCATACGTTGAGGCGCGACCGCAACGACGTCATCAAGCTCGTCAACCTCGGCAAGGAGGGCGCGCTCGACCGCAGCGACCTGTCGCTCCTTTCCGACATCTGCCGCAGGCACCGCATCGGGTTCGCGGTTTTCGAAGACCCGGCGACCGGCTATTTCGCAATCGAATACAAGATGAAGGACCAGGAGGCCCTAGCCGCCTGCATCGAGACGGCTATCCAGAGAAAGCTGATCTCGAATGCCGACGTGGATAGCGCCATGAGGGGACCGGTCGAGAAGGGCAACGGCCCCCAGTCGGTCAATCTACGTAATGAGCGCTCGTCTGAGCAATCAAAAGAGTATCCCGCGCTTCCCGCAATCGGCCTTCCCGCCGTTGGCCTCCCTCCGGTCGGCCTGCCGCCCGCACCGGAAAGCATCGAATACCTCGGGGAGTCATGGAAGCTCGATCAGTCCGATGGCATGTACAAGCGTAAATTCACCGGTTGGGACGGCACTGCCTACACCGCCGCCATGACAACGGCCGGTGCCTTCAGGATCACCGATTCCGACGGCCGTCTGGCGAAAATCGGAAACCAGGTCTGCGAGGGAGACGTCAAGGGGGCGTTTATCGAGGGGCGCTCCGACGCGCTCGTTCGATGCCATTCCCAGATCGAGACCCTGAAGGACCGTGAGGCCTTCGAGGGATCGGTTAAGCTGCAGCAGCGCCCAGGACGCACCAAGCAGATGGGCTCGCACGAGGTCATTCGCGCCGCCAATATGCGCGACGCCGCCGACCGCAAGGCGAACCGTCACCAGATCGGAAATCAGAACCGTCCGGCCACGCACTCCCGAACTCTCAACAAGCGGGTCAAGAGGTAATTCATGAAGTTGCCCAAGCTGGACATAACGAGGGCAATCGGAGCCGTCGTGCTGGGGGCGGCGGCCTTCTGGATCGTAAACCTTACGGTCCAGAAGGTCATGCTCGGAATCAACGGCATGGACACACCCGATGACGTCGTGGCCTTCATCGCATGGTCGGCATCCCGGCGACCCTTAGGCATCTACTTCGGCGGGCTCCCTTTGCTGATTTCTGCCGCAACGTCCCTCGCGTTCGCGCTGGCCGTCTTCCTCAAGAAGGAGGCGCCCGGCGAGGACATCTCTCCCGCCAAGCAATACGGATCCCAACGCTTCTCCACCGCCCAGGAGCGCCTGCTGTACTCGCATAACAAGGCGACTGACGACTGGCCCGTCCCCGACTGGTGCGAGACGGTCGAGGACGACAATATCATCCTGTCGCTCAACAGCAAGGTTGCCGGTACCTCAATCGTCAATGACAAGAAGGACCCGATCAGGCGTGAGAGCCAGGTGCCTAACCGCAACATGTTCATCATGGCCGGATCGGGTGCAGGCAAGTCATACCGTTTCGTGACCAACCAGATCATGCAGATGAACGGCAACATGGTCTTCACCGATCCGTCAGGCGAGCTTTTCCGCGCCTCGGCCGCCTTTTTGGAGAAAAACGGCTATGAAGTGCAGGTCATCGACCTGCGCGACGAGGAGCACATCCTGGCCTCAACTCCCTACAACCCGCTCATCAACTGCCGTGACGTCACGTCCATCAACTCGCTGGTCAATATGTTCATTGCGAACACCAAAGGTGAGGACACGCGCGGCGACCAGCAGTTCTTCATCGACATGGAGAAGAACTTCTACACCTGCGTCTGTGGCATGTTCGTCTTTTGGTTCAAGGCCAACGGCAATACCGCGGACTGCACCCTTCCGGGCATCATCGACTACCTGGCGATGGCCAAGGCCGACGGCGCCGAGGGCATCAACAAGCTCGATCTCGTCTTCGAGGGTACCCGCGAGCGCGACGGCTTTGATGGGTTCGCGCAGTACATCATCGATACCTACGGCGAGGACGCGCTCGACGACGAGTCCCTCCCCGAGAACTCCGTCCTCACCAACTACCGCACCTTCAAGGCCAACGCCGGCGCCCCCGAGCAGATGGCGGCAGTCGTGTCTTCGTGCGCGGCCCGCCTGCAGAGACTCAACAACCCCGCGATCAGGAAGATGCTGGGTCGCGACGAGCTCGACCTGCAGTCTATCGACAAGCGCAAGCGCGCCATATTCTTCTGCATCAAGTCCGGCGGCGGCCCCTATGACTTTGTCGCCGCGATGGCCCTGAACCAGCTGTTCGATATCTCGAAGGATATCGGATCCACGAACGGCATCGGCCATCTTGAGATCCCCCTCTATTGCTATCTCGACGAGCTCGCGCAGATAGGTAAGATCCCTGACCTCGAGAAACTGTTCGCCGAGAGCCGTAAGTTTTGGATCAACCTCTGCGCCATCGTGCAGGACGGCAAGCAGCTCGAGGCCCGGTACGGCAAGCAGTCGGAATCCATCCGTGCAAACTCGGCCATTTTCATGTACATGGGTTCCTCCCTCTTTTCCGACTGCGAGCAGATATCTCGCGAGATGGGCAACACCACGAAGAAGTTCACCGATTACTCCGTCTCGAATTCCGCAAGCGGCAAATCCATCAATGAGAGTACGAGATACGTCAAGGTCCCGCTTATGAGCCCCGAGGAGCTCTACAGCTTCAACGAGGAGGATGGCCTGTCCCCTGACGAGTGCGTGACCCACTACAAGCAGGGAATGTGGTTCCGCGACCTCAAGGCCGACCCGGAGATCCACCCCCGGCGCAAGGAGTATCTCGCCGCCGGCAAGACCGACATGCTTGAGTGGGCGCGCTCCAGGAAGCATGCGAAGGACCCTGAAGCGTCCACACCTGAGGACGTCGTGCTCATCGACCGAGCAAACCCCAAGACCATCGTCATCGACGCCTATTAGGGCGCATGAATAGATATCGCAAATCCTAGGGAAGGACATTTAAATGGGACAGCTTACACAAATCGTCACATCCTTCGAGAATCTCATGATTGCCGGTGGTTCTCTGTTTGCCCTGTGGGGTGTATACAACCTGCTTGAGGAAAAGACCAAGGGACGTCCCGGCCACGGTACCGAATGGTGGCAGGTGCTCGCCGGAGTATTCATTGCCGGATGCGGCGTGTCCCACATCATCTCCCAGCTTTTTAACGGCATCATTCAATAATGAGTATTCGGGAGAGGTTGCTCGCCTTCGCCGCCGGCTCCCCTATCGGGGATGACCGGACGCCAAGGCCGACGGAACCATACGGGGAATATGAGCTCGACAGGCGATGCATAAAGTGGTCGGAGTGCATTTTTCGCTTCGCGGTTGTCAGCGTTGCCCTGCTGGTGCTGGGCTGCGCGCTGTCCGGCATCGCCTATGCCGCGCAAAAGGGCCAGTGGTCTGTAAGAGACTCGCTTGATGTTTCAGGTCCTCAGGCAACAGACTCTAAGCGCTATGTCGTCATTCGTTGGTCGGATATTGAAAAAGACAAGTTTATAGACTTTAAACATGGCAACATCACGGCTCATGAAATCAGATATGAGGTGAAACTCGGAAACGGAAGCGCAGATCTTTATGGTCCGGTTTATGTCGATAAGAACGGTAAAACTGTAAGTTCAAAAACCGCCAAAACAAAAAAATTGAACGGAGGTTTGAGCAATAGTGAGTTTCTGAAGAGCTTGGCGCCAAGCTGGGCTCCTGATGGCTGGGAGATAGCAAAAGCCGCGGCAACTGGACAGGAATCCACTGGAACCGGTGGCGGGCCTCATACCGACAAAGACTCGGCAGCAAAAGACCCGGAGGACATGGAGAATCAACTGATCAAGGACAATCCGCCCGATTTTGCCCTGGATTTTAAATTCTTTAAGTATTCTGCCGAAAATTTGGCATGGTCCTTCTGCCGCGGACTTGCCGAGAATGCTACCAGTCTCGCCGAATGGTGTATTTCGTTGGTGTCCTCCACGGCGGATACGGCTTTCACTTCCGATTTCACCAATGGGCCTTTTGGCCAGTTCTACACCATGGCATCGACGCTGTCCAAAAACGCCTTCCAGCCTTACGCCTTTGCGTTTCTTGGCCTGACTTTCGGCGTCGCCCTTATGCACCAGCTCGATGTCCGCCGCAAGATGGCCGGTATCGACATCATGGCAAGCCTCGCCTTCGTCGTGATGATGTTCGCGGTGAGCTACACCCTCATCGTGCACGCGATGGATATCTGCGCCTGCATATATATCCTCGCCCAGAATCTGGTAAGGGTCGTGAACATCGCGCTCGCGTCTGTCGGCATAGAGGCGTCAAAGTCCCTCGGCATAAAAGAGCAAGTGATCGCCTCGTTCGACTCTCTGACGTATGCCCAGGCGAGCACGTCCTTTATCCTGCTGCTCCTTGCGATCGTGGCCCTTGTCGCCTGCGTTGCCTGCCTATTTTGCGTACTCACTACCATCTTTGTACGCGTCGGCGAGATATATCTCAGGGCGGCGGCGAGCCCACTCTGCCTTGCATTTTTCGCAGACGACAGGTCCAGGGCAATGGGGGTCGGGTACCTCAAGCGCTTCGCCGCGGTGTGCTTCCAGGCGGTCATGATTGTCATCGCCATCGGCATGATCCCCTTGATCATGACAGTGGCCTCCGAGCTCATAGCGCCGATCACGTCTGACACGAGCAGCCTGAGCGGGTTTGGGGATGCCGTCGCCGCCCTGATCCCGTCGATGTGCGCTGTCCTGTGCATCACGGAAATCGTCAACAAGTCCAAGTTGGTCGCCAACAGCCTGTTTGGCCTTGCCTAGGGAAGGTGATGAAATGGCAGAGACATTCGTGCGCGACGATATCAACAACTATGTCGCGAGAAATATTTTCGGTCATTTTTCCAAGCGCTCCGCTGTGGCGGCGTTGGCTGCCGCTTCGGTCGTATCTGTCGGCATTTACGGCGTTTACGCATGGGGCTGGAATCTCGAAGCCGTCACTTATCTGGCGATACCGGTTTGCGTCGCGATCGGCGTAATCGGCCTCCATTCGCACCATGGCCTCAAATCGGAAAAATGGCTGCCCCTCATGCTGAAGGACCGGGCCGAGCCGGATCAACTCATGCTCGCGGTGCCGACTTTTGAGGTCGCGACGCCAAAGAAGACTCGGGCCGAATTGCGTAAGGAGAAGCGCCGTGAAAAGGCTGCGAAGAAAGCAAGAAAGGTAGAACAGGAGACCGTGCCGGCGGGAATCGCCCAGGCGATGGCAGAGGTCTCTATTGATAACGATAGGAGAAACCCGAGATGAGCAGGATGACGATTGAGGATCTCGACCGTGAGATCGCGGAGGCGGAACAGCGCCGCGCGAACGCCGTCGAGGCCGGTTGGCCGAAGGGCGTGCGCCAAATGGACAAGCGCCTGAAAAAGCTGAATAAGAAACGCGACAAGCATCTTGCGAAATATGGTCCCGACGTGCCATCCATCCCCCTTGGCTCTTCCTGGGAGACGGATGAGGACCAGGCCGATCTCGGCGTCAACACCGCCCTGTCGACCGACGTAAAGCTCGTCCAACCCAAGTGGACGACCACGAAGCTCGTGCCCTACGAGCTGCTAACGGTCGACGGCGTCATGCGTATCGATTCGGCGACCTACTCCATCGCCCTGCGGGTCGACGACGTCAACTATCAAGGCGCACGACCCGAGGACCAATATCGCGTGCGCGAGGCATGGGCGGCGTATCTCGACTCCCTCGACCATACGGTGCGCCTCGGCATCTTCATCATGAACAAGCGCGTCAGCCCGGAGGAGTTCGCTTCCGACCTGCTATTCCGAGAGGTGCCCGGTGACGATCGCGGCAACGTCTTGCGCCGCGAGTACAACGCTTGGACTCGCTCCATGCTGGCGAAATCCTCCAGATCCGTTCGCCGTGACCGCATCGTGACGATCGCGGTGTCTGCCGACACGATGGAGCGCGCCGTCCCGCGCCTTTCCCAGGAGGCCGATTCCTTCCTGCGCTTCATGCGCGACCTCGGATCCGACGCGCATATCCTCGACGGCCAGCAGCGTCTCGATATCATCCAAGCCATGACGCGTCAGGACGATAACCCGGGCACGGCGAACTTCGAGCGTCTTTCCGGAACCGTCGGCCTCACGACCCGCGAGCTCGTGGCCCCCTCTTCCGTCCTCACGGCAGACGGCTATCGCGGCGATCCGCGGATGATTGTCGGGCGCCGTTGGGTGAAGACCTATGACGTCACCCTCGACGGGTACGGCAAGACGATGAAAGACTCCTTTATCTCAGATTTGACGGGCCTGCCCTACGACCTCACCGTCGCCTGGCACATCCGGCCCTGGGAATTCTCTGCCGCGATCTCCGCTGCAGAGAACCACCTGCATGAGATCACCGAGGAAAATAACACCTATCAGTTCAACACGAGCCGTCCCGAGGTCGGCTACTTCGTCGACCAGAGTAACATGCCGCCTGCCATGCGCGAGGCCCAGGAGGACGCCGAGGCCTTCCGAGACGACCTCGAAAGCGCGGAAATGCATGCGTTCGGCGTCACGACGGTCGTTACCGTCCAGGGCCGCACGGAGACGGAGCTCGAGGAGGCCTGCCGCGAGGTCGAGAAGGTGTTTTCCACGCACAGGAAGCCCTATCCCGATTCCTGGCGCGCGCTTCGCGAGGAATCTTTCTCGACCGCCCTGCCTATCGGTACCCCCTATATCCCGTATGAGCGCACCCTCACGACAGATCCCCTGGCGCACATGATGATGTTCGTTGCGGCAGAGATGAATGACCCGGGCGGCAACATCATGGGCCTCAATGCCGAGACCCGCTCGTTCATCGTCTACGATCCGGTCTCCCATGAGCATACGAACAGCTTCACGCTGGCACAACCCCGTTCCGGCAAGTCGTTCAATTCGAAGATCACCCGCATCATCCCCGTGCACCTGAAGCATCCGGACGACGACGTGATCACTATCGACCCCGAGGGCGAGTACGTCACCCCCACCGAGTATCTCGGCGGTCAGGTGATCCGTATCGCGGAGAACTCCGGCGACTACATCAACCCCCTCGACATCTCCCTTGCCTACGGCTCGGACGACCCGGAGACAAAGTCCTCCCCTGTGCCGGCGAAGGTGTCCTTCATCCAGTCGCTCGTTCGCATGATGGCGAGCAGCGTCAACGACGCCCAAGCCAACGTCCTCGATGCCGCCGCTGCCTACGCGTATAACCGATACTTGGACGACCCGCGCCCCGAGAACCTGCCGACACTTCAGGATATCTATGACTTCCTGATGTCCGAGCAGGGCTCCGACATGCGCGACGCCCGAGACCTCGCGAAGCTCATTCGCCGCTACGTCACGGGCACGCTGTCGCTGTTCAACCACCCGACGAATGTGGACCTCCAGTCGAACCTCGTGTGCTTCGATTTGCATGAGCTGTCCAGCGAGCTCAAGCCGCTGGCGCTTCTCATCATCCTCGACCATATCTGGGTCCGCGTCTCGGCAAACCGCCGCGCCGGAAGGCGAACCTGGCTCGTTATCGACGAGTTCCAGCTCCTGCTCGACAGCCCCTATGCGCGCAGCCAGATCGACCGCTTCTTCACCCGTGGCGGAAAATGGGACTTCTACATCAACGCCATCACGCAGAACCTCTCGCGTGTCCTCAACAGCGAGGAGACGCGCTACATGTTCCAGAACTCGCCCTTCGTGACGGTCCTGCAGCAGACAAGCGACCTTCTGCCCGACTTCCAGGAGCTGTTCAACCTCTCCGAGAGCCAGACGAAGGTTTTGGCAACCGCGCATCCCGGCGAGGGCCTCTACGTGTTCAAGAACCGCGTGGTCCATTTCGACTTCCCGATCGACCAGAAGATCTGCCCGACGCTCTACGACATCTGCACGACCCGCCCCGCCGATATCAAGCGCCGGGTGGCGAGGCCGGTGCCGGCGAAGGCCGACGTCGATACGCTCGACGAGCCGGAAGATGCCCCGTCATCGTCCTCGCGACCGAGACGTGAGGAGATCGGCCGCAGCGTGCCGTCGCCCGCGCATATGGCTCCCCCGCCGCAAGTCCGATCCTCCAATCGACCTGCGAGCGAGCAATTTGGTTTCAACGGCGGCGACAACCGAGACGCGGTTGCCGCTAAAAATGAAAGGATGGAAGATATGGATATTCGTGACTTCCAGGAGGGCGTGAGCTTCTCGCGCTTCAACACCCGTCGACTCCCAACCGAGGAGGAGCTGCGCGCACAGGCGGAAGCCGAGCTCAAGGAGCTCGTCCTGAACGCGATCGATCAGGTCTTCACCCGTGAGAGCGACACCCACTTCGATGATTTCGCGCTGGCGCTCTCCGCTGCCGGCATCACGCTCGGCGCCGATCCCTCCGGCGACATCGCCTTCTCGAACGGCACGGTCGCCCTTTCCGGTTCCGAGGTCGGCTACACGCTGCCGGCGCTCGTGGCCATGTCCGAGCGCGCTAACGGCCTCGATGCCGTAACGGAGCCCCAACCCGCCGCTGCCCCCGAGCTTTCCCGGCCCGTCGAAGAGGATGCCGTGCAGGCGGCCTCTCGTCTCGATGGCGCCCGTCAGCAGCCGGTGGAATCGCCGGCCCGTCCGCGCACTCAGGCGCAAGTCCCCCAGCAGCCGGCACACTCCGCAACGCCCCAGCAGACTTCCGCTGCAGACTTCATGCAGACCGGAGGCATGTATCCAAACCAGCGCGCGGCTCAGCGCCGCCATCAGGCCGCAATGCAGGCGACGGCTGCTCCCCAGCAGCCCGCTGAGCAGAGCTTCACGAGCGCATCGGTCGCAGGGGCCATGCAGGGCCTGCTTAACTACCAAAACGACAGCGGCGAGGATGTCGGCGGCGTGTTCACGAATCCCGATGAGATCAGCCCCGAGGGCCTCGGCGAATACGCAAACGGCTCCGGTTTCGTAGGCTAGAAAATGCGCTCGACGAGATACAGTTCCAACCTTGCCCATGCGGATGCCCGTACCGCCGCCAGCAGGCGTGCGGGCACCGTCGCCGCCATGCTCGATTCGGAGTCGCGGTGTGCCACGGCATCGGCAGGATCTTCTTCGCGCAAGAAACGCTCGCGCGCGAACTCATCCGACCTCTCTCGTCTCGGCGCTCAGAAAACGACGCGCTCGCGTGCGGCATCTGCCGCCGCGGGCGCCGCCTCCTACGGCGGCGCCTTTGCAGGAGCGGTGCGATCCTCGATGGCGGGTGCATCCGAAGCCGATGCGCCCGACACAGATATGGCAGAGGGATCGGGTTTCTCCCCCTCCGCTATGGCCCCGTCTTCCCGACGCGGGGCCGCTGTGTCGGGCGCAACGCCCTCGGCCCAGCTCGCGGCGTCCTCGGAGCTCGCGAAAAAGATAGCGACGGTCCCTGCCGCACCGTTTGCAGGCGGCGCCTCAAAGGCACTCTCGCGAGCCAATGCGGTCGAGCTCGATATCCTCATGAAGCGCCGTCCCGGTTCCTTCAAGAAGGACCCGGCCGCCGTCAAAAAGCTCAAGGACTACCGCAAGCGCTCTCTGCGCAGGAAGCGCAAGGCGGCGCTCAGGCAGGCCTCACTTGGGAAAAAGGCGAGCCGCGCCGTCGGCGGCAGCATCTCCCGAAAAATATTCAAGGGGCGCAAGGGAAGGCAGAAGCTCCTCTCCATGAGGGCATGGAGGAACAGGGTCGCCCTGCTCACATCCCTGCTTTCGCTCGGCTGCCTGCTGTTCATGGGCGTGGTCCTAGCCTCGTCGCTCGGCATCGTGCTATTCGGCAACCAGGCCGCCGGCGCTAGCAGCACGGCGAGCCTGGGCACCGACGAGCTCAAGATATATCTGTACCTCAAGGAGCACGGCTGCGACGACATCCATGCCGCGGCCATCATGGGCAACTATTGCCATGAGTCCGCGGGCACCGCAGCCAAGAAGATATACCCGATGGCCGACCAGGCGAAGGGCGGTCGTGCCTATTGGGAAGAGGGTATCAGTCCTTGCACCAATGACGAGATCATCGCGAGGGGTCCCGTCTACAACAAGGCGGTTGGCATCGGCCAATGGGACGGGGGGCGTCGCCTTCGCCTTGCCCAGTTCGCCAAGGAGACGGGAAGGAACTGGTACGAACTCGACGTTCAGCTCGAGTTCTGGTCGGACCACGATGAGTGGGGCTCGTTCACCAGCGCGAACGGCAAGTACACCTACCAGACATTCATGGAGACCGACGATCTCGAGTCGGCGACGATGCACTATGCGATGGGATGGGAGCGGTGCGCGATGGTGGGAGGCAAGCCGCACGGCTGGGACTCAAGGTACCCAAACGCGGAGTATTTCTACAACGCCATCACTTCGGGCTCCCTCGGCGGTTCCGGTCAGGAGCTGTCGGGCGCCACGGGCACCCAGCTGGCCGTCGTGAGCGCATGCAAATCGACACCCTCACCAGGCAAGAACTGGTGCGCCGCCTGGGTGACTAATGTGTTCAAGGCCGCCGGCGTCGGCTACTACGGCGGCAACGCCTGCGACATGGTCAAGGCCTGGTGCCATAGCAACAACCCAGCAGACCTCAAGGTCGGCATGATCGTGGGCGACACGAGCCACCCCGGCACCGGAACGCCCGGCCTTCTCTATGGCCATGTCGGCATCTACGTCGGTGACGGCAAGGTCATGAGCAACGAGGGCGCCATCACGACCAAAACGCTTGACGAATTCATAGCCTTCTACGGAAAGGGCTCCGGCGTCTACTGGGGCTGGATGGGCGGAGTGGAGCTCAAATAGCCCTAAGAGGAAAGGAATTTGTGCCATGTACGATAAGGGAAAGAAGCTCGACTCAAAGGGGATTATTCTCGCCTGCGTCGGCATCATCGCGGTCTGCATCGCAATCAATATCGCATTCGCGGTATTCCCGCCCATGGGCAGGTCGGATGGTACCTCGAGCGAGGAATCTTCAATTGGAACCGACGGCGCGTCCGAAGTCTCAGGTGACGAGTCAGATGATGGACCGGAAACCGACGGTGCGGATGGACAGGGCGAGACGGCCCATGTTGACCCCTCGATCGTGGCCGTGCCCGACAACCTGCCGGAGGAAGCGACCCAGGCAGGTTTCCAGGACGCTGTCGCCGCATACCTCACATCCCTGACCTCAGAATACGGCGTTCCCGAGAAGACGCTCATCGAGTCGAGCGACGTGAATGCGGGAATGGGCCCCGATGGCTCCGATATCCCCTACTGGGTCATTCGCGCCTACTTCCCCAACGAGACGGAGATTCCCGTGACCGTCGATTTCACTAAGGGCGAGGGCTTCAACGTCGGGACGTACTGATTTAGATGAAGAATGCGCCCGGACCCTACACAACAGAACCGTCCCTGCTGCTCTTTCGCCGGCGCCTGGCCGCCCTCATGAGGGTGACGGGTATCGGCCAGGATGAGCTTGCGGCTACGATAGGCCAATCGCCGCGCTCGATCGCCCTTTGGTTGACGGGTGTCAGGCTGCCTTCGGCGGTCTCGCTCAAGGCCCTCTCGAGGACGTTCGGCGTGCCTGCAGACTGGCTGTTGGGCGCGGACGCGGTCGAGATAGCCTCGGGGCTCACGAGGCTCGCGGAGATCGCCTCGGCGCCGAAGGCCGCGGCCGCGGGCGCAGATAAGGCATCGGACTAAAGGCTCGGGCGGTCTTTCTATCGTTGGGCGCGAAGTCAAAGCAAATACTGATTGAGAATGGACAGGACATGGCAAGACTACCGTTGCAGGGCTCAGAGATGAATAAGATAAAATTCGGTACGACCGTTGAGGTGGCTACGCCGGATAGAATCGAGGAGCTGCGCAGCAAGAACCCCGAATCAATCCGGAGTACCGGTGAGGCGATTGACTATCTGAGTGTTATGCTCACCTGTCTTACGCCTCGAGTTGCAGAGGCCATGGATAAAGCCTGCAAAAAAGAGCTTCAACTTACTGCGCAGGAAATGAGACACCTCTCATTTGATGGTTCAGAGGAATTGTGCGTAGCGGAACTTAAGCGTAGCCAGGATCAGTTCCAGCGCCTTCACGAGCACTTTTCCCTTTACTACATGGCAGAGATCAAGCCCCGCGACATGCGGCGGATTGATCTTGCCGACAATGATTTCGCTGTCGTCCCATCGTCTTGGATATTGCTTGGTGACGGCGAAAGCTCAGAATCTTTCAGCCAGGTTTCAGTTGTCGAAATCTCCGGAGGCGCAAAACACGGCGCGCCTCACTTCGCCTTCCTCCATAACGGCGAGTATAACGAGGAGGATGTCCTCGACCTTGCGATTCAGAAATGGCCTCCCCTATTTGACCTCGCCCATGACCCATGCGTTGGAAGGTGGAATAGCAAATCAGCTAAATCATGTGTCTATAACGGCGTACCTGTCATATGCTTCTACGAGCTGCAAGATGCGTCCTTTTATGAGGGGCGGGGACTAGATGCCCCTTGCGGAGCGGCGGTGCATCGTTGTCGGCAGTGATTGGGTGTACCCCAGCGGCCTCGTCATGATGAACACTTGTTCCCGCACCGGATGGCATGGGTTCACTCCCCCATCATCGATGGGAGTTGACTGAGACGGGGAGGAAATAATGCAGCAGAGGCTAATCGAAGCGCCTGTCGAGATACTCGCGGCTGTGATGGGTCATCCGCGAGGCTGGGACACGATTCTCGACTCCATGGCCGAGCATTCCGAATTGGGCCCGAGGAGTATCCTCGCCCTCGCGGCATTCAAGCTCGACCATCCCGAGGCCGATACCTCCGCTGTCCTCAGCAGGCAGCGCGCCGATAGGTTGGGTGGCAAAATCAAAGAGCATCCGGTAGGGTTCGAGATCCTCGTTCCCTTTGCAAAACGAGACGGTGAAGAGCTGACTCTCGATTGCGAGCTCGTGCCGGAGACCGTCTACCCCGCCTCAGCCTACACGGGCCTCACCTCGTGTCCCGGTGCCGCTCCAATCAGGGTGGTCGAGGGGGATACGGTCGCACTCGACGCGGTCACAAAGGCCGCCGAAGACATCGACCTTGAGGGCATGGACCCGATGGCCTCCCATGTGACGCTTCGCCGCTACGGGATCGATGACGGCTTGGAGATTCGCGTGCCGATGGAGGACACCGAACTGCTCCTCGTCCGCATCGAGCGCGTCTGCGCCCAGGTGAGGGGCGCCACGAACAGAATCGACCGCGCCCTCAGGCGGGCGGGGTTCGAACACAAGCCGAGAACGCGAGCATCGCAGAACAGCCCGGTCGAGCGCGGCCAATCGGCAACCATGACGACAAAGCGCCTGAAGAGTATGCTCGCATCCTTCGATGCCGGCGCGCGCGGAGCCTCCAACAACGCCCGAAGGGGGGCGTAGTTCCATGGCCAGGAGAACGTCGAGGCGCTTTGTCGCGGTCGAGGGGCAAATCTCCCTCTTCGCGATGGACGACCCCTCAATTTACAAGGCGCCAGCCGAAAAACAAATAGATGACGTGGATGCACAGCAAAGGTTGGCACTTGACTTTGGCGCGCAACAGGAATCTTATGTAAGCCAAACGGGAGGCGACAAGGCCGCCCGCAAGGATGATTCCGAGGAGGAAACGCATGTCGGTGCTGAAGAACCCGTACAGGGGCGTGAGGGGACTCCGGTATTCCTTCATGGAGCAGAACGCTCCGGAGGAACTGGCCAGGATGGACGCGGCCGGAGAGACGGAGGAGTATCTCAAGGCAGTGGAGCGCAACTACCTGACGAGGCTCGCGGAGCTGCAGGACAGCTGCATGGAGAGCTGCGGGGCGACACCGGAGTTCGCGCAGCTCACGATGGCCGAGTGCCGGTACGACGACTACATTCGCAGGGCCAACAGCGCCCGGAAGATGGCCGAGGAGATCGCCCTCAACGAGACGGTGCTCACGCTCTAGCCACCCGCCGCAGCACCGAATACCTAAACCCTGACGCCCAGGCCGGCCATTCGCCGTTGGAGCGCGCGAGGCTGAACGTCGCCGCGCTGCGCGCCCTCAAGACGACCATGGATGAGGGGCGAGACGCCACCCCAGAGGAGGTGCGCGCCATTTCAGCCTACTCCGGTTGGGGCGGTGCCGCGAACGCCTTTGCCGAAAACCAGACCGGCGGCTGGGCGGAGGTATCACGGGAGCTGAAAGAGCTGCTGAGCGAAGATGAGTTCGCCGAGCAGCGCGCGACGGTCCTCACTGCCTTCTATACCCCCCGTCCCGTCGTGGAGCTCATCTGGGAGACGCTAAAGGATGCCGGTATCTGCGATGGGGGCAGAGCCGAGATTCTGGAGCCGGGCTGCGGCACGGGCAACTTTATGCGCTGCGTGCCCGAGGGTATGGACGTCCATGTGACCGGCGTGGAGATCGACCCCGTGAGCGCGAGACTTGCTCGTGTGCTTTGCCCGGACCATACGATCGTCGCCGCGGATCTCGAAAAATGCGAGATCCCTGAAGGGTCGTTTGATGCCGCCATAGGCAACGTCCCCTACTCCGATGCTATCAAAATCGACGGTGTGCCGCTCCACGACTATATGATCAAGAGGGCCGTGGCCGCCGTGCGCCCCGGCGGTATCGTCGCCGTGCTGACGAGCCGCTACACCATGGATAAGGCACGCGAGGCAACCCGCGAGAGCCTTGCGCGCGAGTGCGACCTTGTCGGTATGGCACGACTCCCCAAGGAGACATTCGAGAGCCAGGCGGGAACGAGCGCGCTGTGCGACCTCGTCATCCTGAGAAAACTTGCGAAGCCGCGTGAGGTCGAGCGCGAAAGTGCGCCGGCCTGGGTCCACACGGCGACCAACGCGGACGGCTTCCGCGTGAACGCACTGCTTGCCTCCAATCCGTCCATGGCCGTCGGCGAGCAGGGTTCAGAAATGACTGCGTATGGCCCCGGATATGCGCTGACCAGCGGTCTTGACGCCGAGGGTATCGCCGATGGTGCCAGGAAGGCCCTAGCAGATCAGGCCATCGCTGCAATCTCCCATACTTTCGAGGGGATGCCCGATAGGTGTGCCGTACCCGAGGTTGCGCCGGTTCCCGCCGACCCTGCGCTCTATGAGTTCACGCTGGGCGACGGTGGTACGATCTGGTACGGCAACGGCGACACGGTGGAGCGCTTCTGTCCCACGGGGCGCGATGCAGAGGGCCGCGCCCGCGCGATGCTCGAGCTCAGGGACGCCGCACGAGCGTTAATCTCTCTCGAACGCGACCCTAAATCGACTGACGCCGCAATCGAAATCGGAATAAAGGCACTGAACGACCTCTACGACCGCTTCGCCGAGCGCTACGGTCGCCTGAACGATTCCGTGAATCGCAGAGTCCTCACCATGAAGGGCTACCACGACTGCTCGCTCGGCATCAACCTGTTCAGCCTCGAGGTGCTGGACACCAAGAAGAACTTCGTCCGCAAGGCCGACATCCTCTCGAAGCGCACCGTGCGCCCCCAGGCACCCCTCCCCGACCGTTCGGAGACCCCGGCTGATGCCCTGGCCGTCTCATATGACCGCACGGGTGGGGTCGATCTGGCGCTCATCGGGCGACTACTCGGCTGCAGCGTCGAAGATGCCGAGGAAAAGCTCGGAGACCTCATCGTCCGCGATCCGGTCACGTCGAGGATCGAGAGCGCCGAGGCATATCTTTCCGGCGATATCGGCGAGAAGCTCGATGCGATCCATTCGATGCAAAAGAAAATAGAGAGCGATCGGGTCGACGCCGGGGAAAGCTCCTGGCTCGAGTCGGTATCGATTCCCCCAGCCCGCACTACCGAAACGAATGCGGAGGTGGCGAGAGCCGTTACCGTCCTCATGAAAAGCGGCCTGTGGGACACCTGCGTCCATCCCCTGACGGCCGACCGTGCCGTTATCGCCTCGGCGCATGTCGGCGGCCTCCCCGACAGCTGGCGCGACAGGTCGTTCAGCACGTGGACCGGAGAGGCGTTAATTGCCGCCCTGGGAGAGCTCGATGAGGGGGTTCGCATCTCCACTGAGCGCAGGAACGGCCACGCGGCAATAACGAACCCCCTCATTGCAACGCTTGTCGAGAGATCGCTCGGATATCTGGCAAGTAAACGGGATTTTGCGACCGATGGTATGAACACGGAGGAGGTCCTATGGCGACTTTCCAGGGATCCCCGCGTGGGCTCCGATGTTCTTGGCGTCGCGCTTCACTGCGCCGATGCCGACAACACATATCAGACTCCCGATCCGATCAAAAACCTGGCGCGCGCGTATGGGATCTCTGTTGCCCGGAAGTCGGAGCAGGAGCCCCTATCGAGTGTTTTGGCGGCTGCGATGAAGGCAGACCCCGTGCCGGCCGAATTCCTCATCTCGCTCGGCTATCGCCAGGCTGGTGACGAGGCCGTGGTGAGGACTACCCATGTCGACTGGATGGGCGACGTCGAGCAGGCCGTTCCCCATGAGGAACTCGTCAACCCTGATGACCTTGCCGAGTACAGGGCTAGACGCGAGCGGCATATGGCGGCCTTCGGCCTAACTGAGTCGGCTGTCGAGAGGCTCGCCGCGCTGCACACCTGCGAAGAGAAACTGAAGGCCGTGCTTCCACGTGAGCTGGGCCCCGGGGAGATCGCGGCGACCCTAGGTTCTCCCTGGATTCCCCCCTCCTTCGTCATGAGCTTCATCGAGGAGGAGCTTGAGATAGTCGGCGGCGAGATGTCCGCGGCAAAGCAGAGGAAATTCGAGATTGCTCACGAGCCCCGTACCGGAAAATGGCGCCTGACGGGAAATGCGACCGAGCTTTCTCTCGATGTGCTGGCCAGATACGGCATCAGCAGCTATTCGCCGCTCAAGGTCATCTCGGCCGTCCTCAACGGCAGCGAGACGAAGCTGAACAAGACAGACTTGTCCACGGGCAAGAAAGTTCCCGACCCCCAGGGGACCAAGGCCGCGTGGGACAGGAGGCGCTTGATTTCGTCAGCTTTCGAGAAATGGGTGTGGGCAGACCCGGATCGGGCAGATGTTCTGTGCAAAATCTACAACGATAGGTACAACCGTCTTGCCCCAAGAACGTATGACGGCTCATACCTCACATTTCCCGGCATGAATCCCGACGTGGAGATGAGGCCACATCAGCGTGCCGCCGTCGCGCGGGCCGGGCAGGCAGATGAGGGCACGCTTGTGGCCCATGTTGTCGGCGCCGGGAAAACCTATACGGGTATCGCCATGTGCATGGAGGCCAGGCGTCTCGGCCGGGCCACCAAGCCGCTTGTCGTCGTGCCGAAGCATCTCACCGAGCAGTGGGCATCGGATTTCGCCTATCTCTATCCCGGGGCGAGGGTGCTCTACATGCGTAAAACGGAGTCGGATTCCGCGGACGCGGCGAGGGAGTTCTTCGGCCGAGCGGCAAACGGCGACTGGGACGCCGTGATCGTATCGGGCTCGCGCTTCGATATGCTCGACCTTTCGCAGGAGCGAAAGGAGGTTTATCTCAAGCGCCGTAAGGAAGAATTCCTGCAGGCCAAAATGGATGCGCAGGCAAACGGCGGAACTTTCTCGGTTAAAAAGCTCCAGGAAGAAGTCAACGAAATCGACAAGAAGCTCGCGAAGCTCCATTCGTCCCCGAAGACCGAGGGACTCTCATTCGAGGAGATCGGCTTCGACTATCTGTTTGTGGACGAGGCGCACATCTATAAGAATCTGCCTACGTACGGCCTCGCCGTCTCGGGAATGACCTCATCGAAGTCCAACCGTAGCGAGAGCCTGCTCGATAAGTGCACCTACCTTCGCGAGATCGGCCGTGGACGCAACATCGTGTTCGCCACGGGCACGCCTGTCACCAATACGATGGGCGAGCTGTACAACATGCAGCGCTATCTCGCGCCTAAGCTCCTTGAGCGACAGGGCCTGTCATCGTTCCCGTCCTGGGCGTTTACGTTCGGCACGATAGAGGACTCGATGGAGATTAAGCCCGAGGGCAACGGCTTCCAGTTGAAGCAGCGCTTCACGAAGTTCCATAACCTTCCCGAGCTCATGAGTTCCTATCGAACCTTTGCGGATATCGTCACGCAGGAGACCGTGAACCTCAAGGTTCCCGATTGCGAGGAGATCCATATCACAGTGCCAGCCACGCCCGAACAGGTCGAGGAGGTCAAAAAACTCGGCATCCGCGGCGAGCGCGTCCGTGCCGGAACTGCGGAGGGCAACGATAACCTGCTTGCGATCACGGGTGACGGAATGAAGGTCGCCCTCGACCCGAAGTTGATGCACCCTGAGCTTGAGCCAATGGAGGGCGGCAAGTGCGAGGCGTGCGCACGCGAGGTATTTAGAATCTGGGAGGAGACGGCCGACATGCGCGGCGCGCAGCTCGTCTTCTGCGACCGTTCGACCCCGGCCTCGGGAAAATGGAATATCCAGGATGACATGAGGCGACGTCTTATCGAGGCGGGAATCCCCTCCGAGCAGGTTGCGTGCGTCAGCGACGTCGGCAACGACCCGGAGAAGAAGGAGACGCTCTTCGAGAAGGTGCGCACGGGCGAGGTTCGCGTCCTCATGGGCTCGACCGAGAAGCTGGGCACGGGCACGAACGTCCAGACGAGGCTCGCGGCCATCCATAACCTCGATTGCCCATGGAGGCCTTCCGATTTCGAGCAGCGCCTGGGTCGAATCAGGCGACAGGGAAACCTTTTCGAGAGCGTGAGGGACTTCAAGTACGTCGCCCAGGGAACGTTCGACTCCTTCCTCTACTCCACCGTCGAGCATAAGCAGCGCTTCATCGGACAGGTCTTCTCGAATAAGCCATCCGTGCGCAGTATGGATGACATCGATGAGACGAGAATCTCCTACTCAGACCTTGCCGCCGTGGCGTCCGGCAATCCCGATATCAAGAGGATCCAGGAGCTGAGAAGCGAGATCATGTCGCAGTCCATGCTCAAGCAATCCCATGCCGAGATGGTAGCGAGCATGCGCAGCCAGATCGAATCTCGCTTTGCGCCTTCGGCCAAGTCCTATCGTTGGCAATTCGAGCTGCTCGAACGCGATCACGATGCCCTCGTGTGCGCAAACAGGCAAAGGGAGCTCGAGAAGGGTACCGATATCGTAAGGGTCTCGGTTGGCGGCGTCTCGGCGCAAAATCGAGCTAATGCGATTGAGATGATCCAGGCGGCGGCCGGAGACTGCCCCATCGGTCCAGTCAGGGCTATTGGAGAGTTTCGCGGTCTGGAGATTGTCGTGAAGAAGGATCAGACGCTGCCCGAGCGCGGCGGTACCTTCCGTTACGACCCCTTTATCGGCCTTAGGGTCAAAGGAACGGCCGACGCGCACTGGTCGAAGCATATGCTGCCGTCGGCCACTTCCGGCTCTCATACCGTGCTGCAGCAGATGGACGGCATTATCGAGAAGGAGGCGGGCGGTCTGGACCAGGCAAGGGCCCTTATGGAGCGTGCCGACAAGCAGCTCGAGGATGCCACCAAGATCGTTGCCGAGCCCTGGGACGGCGAGGAGAACCTCAAGAAGCTGCAGGACGAGCTTGCGGAGCTGGAGCAGAAGGAGTTGCAAAAGGGTCAGGAAGAGTCAAGCGGAGATGATTGCCAGGACGAGGACGGCCATGCCATCACGGAATCTCCCGTCAGTGTTGAGGGGCGGGACGGGGACGAACATCCCCACACGAACGGCCATGGATTTTAAACGACAGGCAAAATCGGCTTTCAAAGACTTCGATCGTTTGGATGCTATTGGGCCTATTGAGGCTGAATGAGATTGGAGACGGGATGGATGTAGGGAAAAGTCTCGCCGAATCGATTGAGGGGGCCACGACGGCCTACTATCGGGATGGCGGTGGCACCGAGACAGGGATTGCGGCTGATGAGAGACTGGTCGAAGCGCTCAAGCAGGCATATATCGCCGCCTATGCCAGAAATGACGGCGGCTCGCTGGATACCGTGAAAAATGAGCTCGCGGAGTTCGGTGGAAGGGAGCCGACGACCAATGAGATCAGCGAGGCCGCCATCGCGCTCGCAGGCAAGCAAGCGAAGCAGGATGCCGGGGTCATCTCCCGTATGTTTAAGCTGCAGGCCGCATCGCTAGCGGAAGAGTATGCGCCTGCGCTTGTCAGGGCCTTCGATGCGGAACGCGCTCAGAAGACCGCCCGCGGCATCGAGCTAGACGAAAACGCTGCGGTCAAGCGAATGAATATTAGGAGGAGCTGATATGTATCTTGTGGATGACAGTGGGAAACCTTACGTCGCCTTATTTAGCGTACAGTACGCGCCCAAGTTCAGTGACCGTCCAAGTCGGCCCCATGATGTCTGTTTCAAACTCACTAGGGACCCGAAAGGCCGCGAGGGCGTTTTCGTACAGCCCTTCTCATATGGCGGCATCTCTCCCGTGGCCCATGTCTCGCATGAGGTAGAGGCATCGCTTGCGCTCGGATGGCCGGAGCTTTCGCCCAACGGATATTCCGTCGAATTCCCCGGTAATTACGATGATGCCAAGGTAATCGGGAGTTACAGTGCCGGGCATGAAAGGCTGATGGAGCTCCCGATCCTTATGGGAATCCTTGAGCTCGAGGGGATGGTCGAGAACGCCGAGCGCGACTCGCTTTACGGCGCCCTCGTGATCGATGAGGAAACTAACGAGATCAGGGTTGAGGTTCCCGAGGATGTCGATACCGAGTTCAGGTATTGGCTCAGGAACAACGGGGCGCACCCCGTCTCATCCAAGGAGATGCCGACGGTTTCCGTTGACCGCGATTCGGACCGAATCTCCAAGGAAGTTGAGGCGATCATCTCTGAAAAGACTCCGGAACGCTTCATGAGATCGCTACTCGACTCGAGGATTTTGCGTGACGGGGCTTCGTCGTCAGATGTCGCGGCACTGAGATCGGGACTCGATGGCCTTTTGGGCCATGGCGTCGCCGGTACGGAAAACCTTAAGAAATCGCTCGAGATGAGAGAGCGTTCAATGCGGCATTAAACTGGTCGCTAGTTGGAAAGCCCCTGACCTGAGCAGGGGCTTTTCGTTTGTTAGGAAATTCATTTAGTCAGAAATTACATAGTTACGATATTGCACAGTTCCGTTATCACGTAGCTACGTTATGCCGTTGGGGCGGCCCCATCGACACCATCAGCGAGGCCAACCTGCAGGACAGCTACATCGAAAACACGGCTTATCGGTGGTGTGTCCTGGGGTTCGTCCCGATCGTCGACGCGCGATGGAAGCCTGTCACCTATGGCCACGGCGATTCGAGTGGTATTACTGCAGCAAATGGGACGTGCGCTACGACCTCGCTCGCGCCAAGGAGCTGCTGAAAACGGGGCTGCGGGAGTACGACCGACTTCCAGACGGCGGGCCCTACGACGGCCGCCCCTGTTGTCAAGCGTAAAAACGGGGAGGGTCAAAAACCCTCCCCGTTGCGTCGGCGGTGTCGACCAGCCTACCTGCGAGTCCTGTAAACCCTGCTTCGGTGGTCTACATCGACAACAAGGATGACGAGAACATCGTCCTCGATATCGACAACTATCCGATAGTCTCCGACCCTGTAGCGCCATAGACCAGACTTATTTTCAGTCAAGCCCTTTCCCATGCTCCTCGGGTCTTCGAGCTGTGAAATCTCATGGAGCTTTGCCACAATTCTTTTGGCGATTTGCTTGTCCAGCTTTTTCATTGATCGCTGGACATCCTTATCGACTTCAATCCGCCAAGCCAAGGTTCTCCTCCAGCTCGTCGAGCGTCACAGTCTCAAGCCTGCCGGCCCTATAATCCTCGACCTTCTTCATTAAGCCGTACTCGTATTCAAGCCTGTCAATCTCGGCAGCGAGCGCTTCTGTCATGTAGAAAGTCTTCGTGCGTCCCGTTGATTTCGCCAAACGGTCGTACCTGATTGCTAAGTCCTCGGGCAGCCTCAATGCCGCGGTAGCAGTGGCCATAGTGCACCTCCCAATCATGCGTATAACGTGTATTACATTTTAGCACATCGATCACCGCAGAGGTGCACAATAAATGTATTGATCTTCCATCGTTCATGTAATGTGAACTGTAACGACAGAGGCCACCCAGAACAGCTTTGGAAAATCATGGTGCCGATAACTGCGAAATTACGTTATTGCCTATTTACGTTATTGAGAGGTTACAGTATTGCGTAATCGCGCTATTACACTATGCCGTAGTTACGTTATTACATAGTTATATTGTTACGCTATATCGCATTTATGCTAAACAACAGTTCGGTTGTGGCCGATACGATAGCACGGTTACGGAGACCATCCGTCATCCGGCCTGTCGTCATCCATGTCATGGACCACATACCAGCTGTTGCCGTGGTGGCAGATGTCGCGTAGGGTTCCATCTCCCATCTTCACGCGCCAGCTCTCGCACACACGTCCCTCCCCCAGCACCCATGACCGGGGCTCGTGCCAACCGACCTCTACGAAGGGGAAGATTCTGCCGTCGTACCATTTGATCCCCCACGGTACGTATTCTCCGTCCGGCCGGCACTCGACCAGTGCCGTCACAAGTCTGATTGACTTCTTCCCCACGCCGACTCCTCATGCCAATAACTAACGAACGCGTGTTCTATTATCACACATCCCATAGCGTTGATGCCAATCAATAAAAAGCCTTTGCGATGCGAGCTAAGATGTCACCTGATGGCACCAAACAGCCCTGCGCGAGAGCTTCAACAGTGGGATTCTTACCTTATGGAAACCCCTGTAAGAATGGGCCGAACGGTTATGGCAAAGAATAGATCAGAGAGCATACTGGTCCTGCTGCTGACTAGATATGATGCTGCGAGCATATATGATCACCTGCCAGTATTTAGGCCGGAATAGCCATGATTGCGCAGCGGTGTCCGGCGGCCAGCTTTCCAATTTCATATGGTCATGAGATTCTTTTGGAGCGAAAATGACTCCCGTTACTGTTAGCGTCGTGGAGAGGCCCGGTAGGGAGCCGAAGTTCAGGTGGATCGAGCTTTCCGACGGTCGTAGGTTCCCGGTCCGCTCCACGGGCGCATCTGTCCCCTGTCCCGGGCGCAAAGCGGGCAGTCTCGCCCGTATCTGGAGTGTTGAGATCGAGTGGAAGGGCAGACCCGTCCATCGCTTCATCGTCAGGGATGAAAATGAGTACTTTATCGTGCGCGCCGGAGAGGACTCCTAGAGGGCCGTATAGTCCAAGTGAGAGATCGGGAAGGTGTTCTCGTAGACGTAATCCGACGAGTTCGATGATTTGATCTTCACCTTCACGGGCTGGCCCTCGTCTTCCAGCAGAAACGCGGTACAGACTGAAATCGAGTAGCCGGGCTCGAGTGTCTTCGAGGCGTTCGGGTCGCTGTATTTCGTGCAATGGGACAGCTTCACGCCGTTTTGGTAGCACGAGACGTAGGACACCGGTGCCCGTCCGTCATGGTCGAGGTTGTTCTCGAATGTCATGCTGACAAGGAGGAACCGGTATTCCTTGCCGCTTGAGTCCGTGGCGACCCTCTTGTAGACGCCATCGACCGTCAATCCCCTCGAGGCATCGGATGAGCTCGTGTCCCCTATGCCTCCGAAGGAGAACGCCTCGTCCTCGCTCTTCTCGGAATCTTTATTCTTCTTCGAATTGTCCGATCCATTTGCTTTCTTTGAGCCTCCGCATCCTGTAAGGGCTAGCGAGGCCATGGCGGCCAGAACGGCCCTCCTGCTGACGTTGACGCTATTCATGCGTTACCACCCATCAATCCATCTCATGTCATAACCGATAGAGCGTGTATCCCCTGCCGCTCGCCGCCTTTTCGGCGCCAGGGCAGGCTTTTCCAAAGCGTTTTGCGTTGGAATCCCGCACGATCGCCCACGTCCAGCCATCCTCCTTAAGGACCCCGTAGCCCCCTTCCAGACTGTCAACGTATGCGCGGTAGTCGTTTGCCCTGCCGTCGCCGGAGATCGCCTCAGACCAGATCTCGGGACGCATGTCGTAGGTCACGGGAACCCTCGCCCACTCTAGGTAGTTCATCACCGTGGCGTCCTCGGACCATATGCGACCCGGGTTGTCGCCCAGGGCCTCGACGATTTGTGCCATATCCGAGTCGATGCCCCTCCATCCGGTCTCGACCCAGCGGGTTTCCGAGTCAAGCGAGTTAAGGCCGCTATTGACGATGGAGAACGCTAGGACGAGGACCATAACGGCTCTCCCGGCAATCAGCAGACGATGTACTCGTGGGTTGATTGCGTCGCCCTGGCCGACGGATGCGGCGACAATCAGAAACGAGACTGTCCACGTTATCCAGAGGCACCTGACGGCAAGCACGCCGGCCATGGAGGCCGCCAGCCAAAAGGCGATGAGCCATCTTGGCGGGAACCGACGTGCGAGGACGCACGATGTGATTGCCGCAAAGATGGCAACGCCCCAGAACAGGGCTGCCGTCGGCATCGCCCACACCGGCTTCAGCTCGAGAATGACCCCGCCGTAAGACGCGGCCCCGAGTGAGCGGATCACATAGAGTGAACCATCGATGAAATAAGGGTTTATAAGCGATTCTGCAGCCATTCCTACAATCGCCGCAAGTAGCGGCAGCCTGGACCGCGCCCATGAGCGAACTGTCTCGCCAGTCTCGCCGAGCGAGATCTCGCCCTCTTCCGGAAGCAGGAAGCACGCGGCGGCAGCGGCGGGCAAGGGCCAAAGCGCCGCCTGCAGATTTACAGACAGCAGCGACACGACCGGGAGTACCAGAAGGCAACGAGAACTGGATCCCCGCCGCCATTCTTGACACGTAGAGATGGTGACGAATAGCAGCGCCGCCGTCCAAAGGGATGGACGGACGGATAGATATGAGGTCATGAGGGCAAACCCGACCGCGCTGATCAACAGTGGCGCCCAGGGGTAACGCGGGTTTTGCGGCAGCCTGGAGACGGTGCCGGTATAGGCCCACAGGGCCAGCGCGGCGGGTACCGCCACGGACGCGGCGACGCCCGTGTAGCCCGCGGCCTTCCACCACAGATAGAGCCACGCGTCATGGAGCCACTGCTGGAGCACGATACCCTGGCCGGCGATTGCGGTGAAGGGGTTTGTAACCGGGATGCCGGATTCGACGATTATGCGCCCCGAGGCGAGAAGGAACCATCCGTCCGTATCCAGCGTCCCCGCCGATCTGATGGCGGGGATCAAGGCCATGATGGCCATTGACAGCAGGACGGCGAGCGCCGTTGAGGCACAGTGTACGGTCTTCGCTACCTTAGTCTGATTCAATCGAGTCTCCTGATAGAGAGTGGGCGGTCGGACTCGGTGAATGTTCCAGGGGCGACCTCGATGCCGCCTACTGCCCCCCGCGGTGCGAAAAGGATGCGCCAAGGGGCGACCGAGGAGTCGAGCGAAACCACCGGCCAGGATTGATCCGAGGCCTCGAAGCGTCCTATCCAGCAGACATCGATCGGGATGCGCATGAACAGGGTATGGAGCGACCTTCCCCTCGCGTACACCATGCCGGTGGATTTGTCGATGTACTTGGTTCCCATATACCCGATCGCCTTGTCCCTGAAGGTCTTGGCGATCTTCAGGGAGAGCGGAACCTCGGTGCCGGTCCTTGTAGTGGCCACACAGGGGATATCGTATTCATAGCTCATGGGTCGTCTCCTACATGAGGGAGGTGAACGTCTGGGCGATCTGCGCCACCACGGGCGCGAGAACGACGATCAGGAACACTGGCAGGATGAAGATGATGATCGGGAAGAGCATCTTTGAGCTCAGCTTCTCGATTTCGGACTCGACCTTCAGGCGCCGCTGCTCTCGGACCGTCTCGGCCTGGTCGCGGATGATGTCGACAAGTGAGCCGCCCGCGCGCTCGGACTGTGCGAACGATGCCGCGAAGATGGTGAGGGATGGCACGCGCGCGCGTTCCGCGAAACGCAGGAGCGCCTCGGTGCGCGACGAGAAGCTGGCCTCGTTGGCCACGCGCTCGAAGCCGCGCGCGATGGCGCCATCCATCCTGCTGCCGACCGTATGGAGTGCGAAGTCGATGGACGAACCCGCCGACATGCAGATTGCGAGAAGGTCCAGTGCGTCGGGGAGCTGCCTGTCGAGCTCGTCGCGCCATTTCGCGCGTTCGTTCAAGAGCCACAGCTGCGGAACGGCGAGGCCCATGAGGACCATCGCGGCAAAGATGCCGAGTCCCTTGGAGCCTCCGATGAGGATCGAGGCGATGAGGCCGGCGGCGGTGAATCCCGCGGCGCTCGCGACGCGGAAGGCCCAGAAGGTCGCCGGCTGCATGGTGAGGCCCGCGCGGTCGAGGGAGTCTCGCGTGGAGTCCATGACCGAGCGGGAGATGGGCGCGAGCCTCGACACGACGCTGGACAGCTTCTCGGCGATTCCGGGAAGCGTCGCGGACGCCTCCTCCTCTACCGGCGGTTCCAGCTGGAATATGCGCTTGAGGGCGATATCCACGCCGAGACCCGCGGCGATACCCAGAAGAAGGAATATGAAGCCAGTCGTTATCGTTTCGAACATCTGAGAACCCCTAGTCGTATCTGATGTTGCTGATTTGCTTGAGGACCAAGAAGCCGACGATATCGAGCGCGGCGCCGACGGCAAGGCACGCCCACCCCGCGGGCGTCATGAAGAACTCGCGGTGAATCTCCGAGCTCAGCGACATGAGCAGCAGCATGACGACCGGCGCGAAGCCGACGAGCTTGGCCTCGAATCGCGCCGAGGACGTCTTTGCCTCTGCCGAGCGCTTGGCCTTGACCTTCGCCCTGATGGCTTCGCCCACGCGCTCGGTGATATCGGAGAGCGAGCCGCCGGTCTGTTGCGATACGGAGACGGCCGTGGAGTAGAGCTTCAGGTTCGAGCTCCCCGTCCTCTTGGCCATATCATCGAGTGCCTGGGCGATGGGTCGTCCGTTTCGCAAGTCGCGTTCGAGGATGGCGAACTCCGATTTCAGCGGCTCTGCCATATGCTCGGCGACGGGGGCCACCGATTGCGCGACCGAGGCGCCCGTGCGCAGGTTCGATGCGATGAGCGGCATCGCCTCGCCGAGCTGCTCCTCGAAAAGCCCCTGCTCTGCCCCGCGCTTCAGCCTCACCCAGATCGGGAAGGCGGCGATACCGAGCGGGAGTGCCGCCAGGGCGCCCATCGCAGAGCCGGTGGCGAGAATCAGCACCGATGGGGCGAACGCGACGACGGCCCACATCTGTGCGGCCTCGGAGACCGATAGCTGGGGTGCTGCGCCCTGGCACACGCGACGAAGGGCGCCGACGAGACGATTTGTGCCGGTCTCGTCAGAGGGATTCTCAGGGATGGGGCCGGACTCGGCGCGTTCGCGCTCGACACGTAGCTTTCTGGCCGTCAGGAACAGAACGATTCCCGTCAATACCGCCGGCAGTGCGGGGAGGAGGGCTGCCGGGGAAATCTGCCCGCTCATCGACGGAACCAGAAATCGTCGTCGACGTAAACGCCGCGCGCGAAGAGCTTTTCGCGATGCGCCGGGGTGATGCGCTCGCCGGTGGGCATGAACTCGCCGAGAACCTTGCCGTCCTCGGAGAAGCCGGTCTGCTCGAAGCGCATGATGGTGCCAATAGTGATGACATCGCCCTGCATGCCCTGGACCTCCGCGATCTCGGTGATCTTGCGCGAGCCGTCGATGTCGAAACGGTTCACGAAGACGATGAAGTCGATGGCCGAGGCGATGAGTTCCATGATCTGCTCGCTTCGCATCTCTGTTCCGGTCTGCTGGATCATGGAGCGCAGGCGGGTCGTCGCCTCGCGCGCGTTGGAGGAGTGCACGGTCGTGAGGGACCCTTCGTGACCGGTCATCATGGCCTGGATCATATCGAACGCCTCGCCGCCACGGCACTCGCCGACTACGATGCGGTCCGGGCGCTCGCGCAGCGCATGGATGACGAGCTGCCGGATGGTGATCTCGCCCTCGCCCTCGATGTTGGGTCGACGTGCGGTCTTGCGCACGACATGGGGCTTTTGGAGGCGCAGCTCCGGCGCGTCCTCGATCGTGACGATGCGCTGGTTGTCCGGGATGAAGGAGGAACAGGCGTTGAGCAGCGTCGTCTTGCCCGAACCCGTTCCGCCGGCGATGACGACGTTCATGCGGCCGAGAACGATGGCCTCCATGAACTCCAGCATGCGCTGGTCGAAGGTGCCCAGCGCCATGAGGTCCTCGGGTTCCACCGCGTCGGGTCGAAACTTTCGGATATTGAGGATGTTGTGGTCGACGGCGATGCCCTTGGCCGTCGCCGCCACGCGCGAGCCGTCGAAGATGGCACCGGGACGGTTGAGGATGCAGTCACACAGCGGTTGCGCCTCGTCGCAACGCCGACCGTCGGCGGACGCGATTCGGTTGATGATGAACTTCACATGCTCGTCGTCCTCGAATGTCACCGGGACCTTCCGTAGCATGCCCGCTCGCTCGACCCAGACGTCGTCCGGGGCGTTGACCATGATTTCCGAGATCGAGGTATCGGGAAGCAGCTCCTCGATGGGCCCAAGATAGTACAGGTCGTTGATGCCGGCCTGAATAACCGCCTCGAAGGAGTTGTCATCCAGACGAGAGCCTTCGGGGATGGAATCGACAATATCGGCAAGGAGCTCGTGCGCACGCGTATCCCTCTGTTCGTTGCTTTCGGTCGCGTCGTTGGCCGCCGTCAGGACCCCGGTTGCCTGGCGTACGGCGTCGCGTTCGATTTTGAGTAGGTCCCTATTCAGCATTGTTCGTCTCCCCCGTCTCGGGAAGGGCGACGAGCCTGATGCCGCTTGCGCTCGAAAGTGCGAGGGCCTGGTCCTCGGTCACCTCGATTGTGACATTGGAGTAACCGTCAGACTTGGTGCCCGAGAGGTTTCCGTCGAGCGCCAACACACGGATGGAGTCGGCGATGCGCTCGGTCGTCACGACCTGGCCATCGTTCACGCTCGCGAGGACGTCGACCTTGTCGCCGACGGCGAGCAGTGGCGAGAGGCCGGTCGAGCTGTCGAGCGCGACGGTGTAGGCGACGCGGCCCTCGGTCACGGCCGTGGTGATCGAGGCGGGTTTCTTGGAGCCGGAGACCGATGAAAGCGATACGGCGGTACCCGAGGTCTGCTGTGTGACGGACTGGCGCCCGGCGACATCGGATACCTTCTTAGCGGCGTCCTTTGGCGCAAACGCCTTGGGCACGCTTGCGACCGTGAGGTCCGCGGACGCGATAACCTCACCGGGGGCGACGTCGCGCGTGACGGTGACGACCTTGACGGTCGATTGCTCGAGGCGCGTCAGCTCGCCCTGTGCCTGGGTCCAGCGCCAGCCGGAGAATCCTACTGTCACGACGGCGACGGCGATGGCCACGCCGGCGACGGCTGCGAGCCTGCGGTCCTTGCGGGCTCCACCGGGTACCTGTCCGCGCTGTCGGCGTGCGGTCGCGGCTCCCGCCGTTGCCGTGGTCCTCTGGCCGCTCTGGGCGGTCTTGGGAGCCGTGGCGGGCATTTGCGTCGACGTGGTCGCCCCCATGGCGGCCTCCTGCGCCATGGCGCGCTCAAGCTCATGGCCGAGCGCCTGCTTGCGCCCGCGGAGCCTATCTATACTGCGCATGCGACCGGCATCCAAGGCCGCGCGCTCCTCTGCCTCGACCTGGGCGATCTCAGCCCTGATCTCCTCCGGGGTCCTTTTCTTCATCGTTTGACTTCCTTCCCGGGACCGAGGAGCCCCGAATACCTGAGCAGCGAGTCTCGGTTGACGCGCCAGCGGTTGCCGAACCGTGCGCCCTCGAGCTTTCCCGACGCGCACATTCTCTCGATGGTCCTAGGGGTGACTCCGACCGCGTCCGCCGCCTCGCGCGACGTCAGCAGCGCCGGCATGAGGTCATATCTTCCCTGGCGCATCAGGTCGTACATCAGACCCAAGGGTCCTCCGATCTGTCGTGCTATTCCGACACATAAAGAATCGCCCCGCGCGGACGTGCGTGCGGGGCGATTTGGTGACATTGGGTGACAATCTAGGGTGTTCGGCGAGGGCGCCTATTCAGCGCCGTCGGACGCAGATTCATCTGCGCTTTCGGTACCGCCTGATGAGGTGGGCAGCATGTCCCTCACGGCCTTGGAGAGGCTTTCGGGGGCATCGTCGATCGAGCAGACGCCCGTTTTCGTCGAAACGTTTCCGTCCTTGTCGATTGTGTACTCACACCAGCCGTTCCCGGTGTCGGCGGGGCGCCATACCGTCGTGGATGAATAGGGATGCAGCGCCCATACCGCATCGGATCGAACCTTGAGTTCGTCGATGCCCGCGAACCTAGCGAATGTCGACGGCCAGGTTCCCTCCAAAATCACGTAGACGCCGGCATATCGGTCTGCCGCTCCACACAGGTCCTCTGGTGCCTCGACATAATAGACCGTGGCTTTTCCGGTATACCCGTTTGCCTTCAGCATCTCGAGCACCTCGGAGCGCGCCTCCTCGCCGGGGTTCTCCGCATATTTGACGGCGTTGGCTTCGCCGAAACAGGATTGGCGCGTGCTCTCGAGAAGCGAGCCCTGCCATGTCCTGTAGGCGAGTGCGCCGCCGAGATCGACCGCGAGGGCGATGAGAAGGGAAAGGGGGATGAGTAATACGACGAAGAAGGTCGTGAGCTGCGCGCGGGCTCCCCTCCCCCTGAGTGTGCGGCACTTCATCTAGATGACCTCCCAGTCCGAATAGCTGATGTAGGAGCGTGTGATCTTGCGCACGGATCTCTTTCCGAACACGTTGTAGGGCGCTGGGTAGTCGTAGATAATCTCGGCCGATACCGTCACGGTCCTGTCCTCGGTCCTGAGGTTCTCGGTGCCCAGGTCGCTTGCCACGGCGCTACCCTGTCCAAGGTTCTCATCGGAATCGAGTGTCACAGAGGCGTTTTTCACCGTGAGGTAGTCGGGGTCCACGCCAGCAGAGGTGCTCACGAGCTCGGTCACGAGCGTATCCGCGTTCATGGAGTCCCACCCCGCGGGAAGCCGGTCCGCGAGGTGCGCCAGCGAATAGTCGATTCTCGCTCGCTGGTAGCCCGTGAAGCCGAACCCCATGATGGCGAGCACGACGGTGAGGGCGATAGGGAACACGAAGATGAACTCGGTGGAGATGAGCGCCTTGAGCGCCCGGGTGTTGCGCACCATCACATCACCTCCGATGAGATCGCGGTGGCAGAGGAAGACTCGGGCTCGATGCCCGCAAGCCCGTCGAAGACAGCCAGGGTGAAGACGCGGCGGCAGGGAATCTGGACATTGACCGTCACAGACTTGCGCTCGATGGAGGAGTCCCTGGACTTATCCCCTACCCTCAGCGTCACCTCCTTGGGTGCAATCGCCTCGCGCACGATATCCACGGTGCAGCTGTCATCGAGCCCGATAGCGCCCCTCACGTATGCCTCGACCTCGGAATCGGACAGATCTGGATTTGCCGCGGCATAGCGGGCGCCCTCGGACGCGGCGGAGGACGCAAGTGCCTTGCACCTGCTCAGGTTGGCGCAATCCACGACGAGTGCGAGCATGGCGATCATGATGGGAAGGAGCAGGACGAGCTGGGTCACCATGACGGCCCTGAGCCCCGTACGTTTAGACCTCATAGCAGATAACCTTTCAAGATTGCGATTAGTGTCGCCCCGACCAGGCTCACCGACAGCACGGCGTTGTAGGGGACGTTGTTCTTGAGGCGAGCACAGGCCGGGATGGATCTGATAGCGAGTTCCAGGGCGCATGCGCATGCAAGGTGGATAGCGAGAAACTCGAACACGGTCCCGACGGATAGCGCCGCCATAAGGGCGACGGTAAGCGTGAGATAGTCGCCGGCGTGCCAGGAGATCCCGGCGATGCGCTTCATGGCAAAGGAGATCAGCGCGAATACTGCAGCGCAGGGAATGGTAAATACCGCCCACGCATATGGTCCCCAGGGCGATGACACAGCGCCAGCGCCCGCAAAAAGGAACAGCATGGGCACCGGCGCGAGTCTGAATCTCATATCCTCCTGGCCAAGTGCCACGGAGGCTGCCAGGAAGACGGCATAGGGAATCGAGATGAGCGATCCAGTCCAAGCTGCAAGCAGATAGGGGTAGACAAAAACGATTTCCGAGGCAAGCGGTGGGTTGTGGCGGCGTGCGTACGTTCCGGTGTCTCCAAGCTGGGACATCTCCGCATCGATATCTCCTGCGCTACCCAGAGAAATTAGTGTTGAGGGGCTGACGCCGTAGTTAACGGCCTCCCTCTTCACGGCGTCTATCCATTTATCCCTATCGGTATCCCCGGGCTGTGCTTGGAGCATGGTCTTGTCTTCATGCTCCAGTGCAGCGTAGCGCCAGCGTTGGTAAAGATGGGAGGCGCACCAAAAGCCGCAACCGACGGCTAATGTGGTCGCCAATCTGACGCCAAAAGACACGGGAGCCTCCTCGATATAGGCATAGGTACTCATATTTAATTTTGTAGTCGTGTTTGCTCAAAATAAGGCTAATTTGGTGCCAAGCGGTGACACTATTTTGATTGAAACGCCTATCCATTCGACCTGGGGTCGTGGCAATGGATGACCTACGAAACCGAAGTGGTCGCGAAGAAGTTGCCACGAGAGCCGTATCGGATTGCGCGAAAGACGGCAATCAACCAGGGCGAAGCTGTGAATCGCAGCGATCGAAGAACCTTCGAAGCCATTAGGCGTGTCGGCTAATTCCCGCGTCTGTAAAGCAATTGCCCGAAATAGCAATTGCCCGAAATACGATACCTGCAAAACATGTACGCCCATGGCTTTGACTGCCTTGTGATATAAGTATCTGCTCGAAGTGCGGTGTCTGCGAAGCATAAGAGTGGGAAAGTCCATATTTATGCTTAGTGAGTAGTCTCTCGAAACGCCATACTTGCGAAGCCTGTGTGCGTGGATGCGAACAAAGTTTTGCGGTAAGTAGCTGCTCGAGGCGCGGTACCCACGAAGCAATATCCATCCTGAGAATGATGCAAAGTAGGGTAAGTAGCTGCCCGAAGCGCGGTACCTGCAAAGTTTTATGGACTCTTGGGTTTTTTGCCGGCCAGAGTAAGTAGCTGCCCGAAGCGCAGTCCCTGCGAAGTAGGCCTTATGTAGCCAGAATTAAGCGCGAAGGTAGGTAGCTGCTCGAAGCGCGATACCTGTGAAGCGTAAATCATTGCGCCATATGGCGGCTCTGTGGCAAGTAACTAGTCGAAGCGCGGTCCCTGCGAAACCATCCTACGGTGGGAACGTCGCAGCCGGATGGTAAGTAGCTGCTCGAAGCACGGTACCTACGAAGCAACATGTTGCAGCCGCCAATCGCTTGAAGACGGTAAGTAGCAGCTCGAAGCGCGGTCCCTGCGAAGCAGGCTTATCGCCCTTAATGGAAAGTGACATGGTAAGTGGCTGCTCGAAGCGCGGTCCCTGCGAAGCACGCACCACGTCCGCAGCCTTGACGTCACAGGTAAGTAGCAGCTCGAAGCGCGGTACCTACGAAGCTGACCGATGACCTGGTCGGCTGGATGATGTAGGTAAGTAGCAGCTCGAAGTGCGGTACCTACGAAGCACAACATATCGTTCATTTGACGTGATTAAGGGTAAGTAGCTGCTCGAAGCGCGGTACCTACGAAGCACAAAAACCTGTACCTTTTTGTGCAACAAAGGTAAGTAGCTGCTCGAAGCGCGGTACCTACGAAGCCGGAGAATAGACATCGGCCGGTAAACGACGCAAAAGAGCAGCTACTGAAGCTGAATAGTTAATTAATAGATTAGAAAGGGTTCCGACGATTTTTGGAAACCATCCAGTTTCCGCCCGGAAAAGGGATGATAGCGTGAGTTCTGTAAAAACCTGACAGCTGACGGATCATCGGAAAACCGTGCTATCAAGCAGTAAGCCTTATTTGAGATTTCAAGGTGCATATACCAGTTTAACGGTTTAGACGTTACGGGAGAAGAGGACCCGATCTCTATCTATATGCCACACTGGGATCTCGAGATTGGCAGTGTCTACCTCCCGGTATTCGAGAAACAACATCTCCAGACACTCATGGCGCGCCTTTCGAGTTAATTCCAAGACCTCGGCCGGATTTAGCTTGTCGATAAGGGCGATTACAGCAATTGACGGATTCAGCCTCGTATCGCAAACGTAATCCATGAAGGAGAAGAATTTTCTTTGCAGGGTAGTGGCCGGCTCGCGGCGGGGTGACAGCGAAAGCCATTTGGCGAACGATTTGATATCCCGTTCCGTGTTCCCTATCAAATCCGTTCGAAGGGAATACCCCAATTCCGCGATCAACACCTCGATACACGCCCTGATCTCATGCGCTTTGGTTGCCAAAGGCTCACAGGCCTCGATCTCAGACGCCATCCTTGACGTATAGGCGCCGGTTAACCTCCGGTCATCGAATGGGAGCTCGATCAGGCTGTCGATAAGGACGATATCCTTCGGTTTGAGCTTTCGTTCCCCTCGGTATAGGGCGATTCCGGGTTCCCCTTCTCCCAAAAGCGATTCGGCGCATCGAGATAGCTCGTCGAACTCATCGAAGGATATGACTCCAAGTCCATCCGGAAAATCGATTGTCTCCCCTACCGTTTCGAGCTTGACGATCATAAGACGATAAAGTCCTCTCCGGTAACAAAATGCCCCTCGTCAGACGGGCTTCCACATAGCGTGAGCATTGAGCAAAAGGAGGCCTCGGATACCCTGAGCACCTGCACCATCCCCGCTTCTGGAAGGCTGGCCTTGAGCCTAGAGATGGCAGCCTCGGCATTCTTGGTATCGACCGCCAGGCGGGTGTAGACGGAATTCTGCAGCCTCGTATAGCCATCCCCGACAAGAAACTGCCTGAACCTCGAGTACTCATGACGGTCCTGGGCATCGGCCACGGGTAGGTCATACATTACGACTATCCTCATGAACCTTATCCTCCCCCGTTCCCCATCAAGGCGTTCCTGGCGCCGAGATCTCATCTGCATCGCCAGCCCCCTCCATCACACGAAGGCATCCGTCGACCCATAGGTCGATGGCGTCCGACACCCGGTAGCTCCCATGGCCATAGGGAATCCTGTCCGCGAGTGTGGACGCAAGGAGCCTTTTCACAGAAGGCGAGAGATCGCGGGGGCGCTCCAGCTCGACTTTCCGATCGACCAGGGGCCTGAACGGCTCCACGAGGTCGCAGGCGAGGTTGTAGGGATTCGTCTTGGAGTGGTGGTGGATTCCCACCTGGTTGAGGTAGCCCTTCGCCGCGATCCTGCACGCTGTATGCGAGAGCAGGATGGAATAACCATAATCGAGGGCGCTATTGGTTGCATCCGCGTGCGGTACCCGCACGAAACCGTCGCCGAACAGCGCTTTGAAATAGCAGCGCGCTCCTGCGGCCTCGCGCCCGGTCGAGTCGCCGGCGCGGACCTCTCCCGCATAGGATGCAAGCAGCTCTGCCTCCAGGTCATGGCCTGATCCTTCGAGGACAGAGGCCTGGTTTTCCAGCTTGCACTCGATAATCCTCTTCCACAGCATCTTGCGCGGCCAGGCGCCCCAGGACATCTGTGAGAGAACTTTGCCGTTCGTATCAATCGTCGCTGCCGTTAGCGGCATCAGGATTGATGCCGGCATATGCCGGCTATCGGTGAAAATGACGCTGCAGCCCCTTGCCGCGAGCTCATCGAGCAGGTAAGTCGATATGAACGCGGCCTTCCCGTCGACAACGATGCAGTCGAGCTCGTCGGCACGCAAAAGGACGGGCCGGGGGTCGCCGTCACGGTGAACGGCGACCCATCCCGCCTCATAGCGCAGTTTCCGGGCGTTCTCCAAAAAGAGTGTCTTACCCAAGGGTGGATACCCTCTCGTGGAGGCCCGCCGCCGAAATGTCAACGATAGCGAAACCGGCCTTGGGGTCGTTGATGATCTTATCGAAGGTCATCGAGAGCGTACCCGCGAACGCGCTGCCGCCGAGGGGCCTCACGTCGGCGGTACCCCTGATTCCCGAGAGGAGCTCCACGACCTGGACCTCGGACTCCGCTACCGCGCGGACGGTCTTAGCGAGATCGTCCGCTTCCGTATCGGCGAACACCTCCTCCGGCGTCTTCAGGGCACCCAGCTTGAGCACCTTAGAGACGCGGGGAAAGTTTGCCGGAGCGAGCGCGAGAAGGCGTGCCCACAGCCGGCAGAGAACCTTGGCATCGGATTCAAGATCGCGCCTGGGGCTCGGCTGCTCGCCGTCGACCATGCGCTCGACGATCCTGAGCAGTCGGGTGTCGGCTGCGTCGAGGGCGAGCTGGCGCACGGGGCCGGCGGTCTTCAGCCCCTTGACCCTGAAGCGCTCCCCATATGCCTCGTACACTGTTTCCTTAAGGATCCTGTCGCGCACGACGCGGACGAATCTCTCACCGGATTCATGGCACAGCGAGCGCGCATAGAGCTCGGTGAGCGAATCGGTCGCCTTGGATGCGATGGAGGTGGGCACGGGGGCGAACCTGAACAGGTTTCCCTTCTTGCCCTCGGTCTCGTAGATCATGAAATAGGCGAACGTCTGGGCTGAGTAGCCGCCGAACAGGGCAGCATCACGGTCGCCCTTCACGGGGATGAGCTTCGTCTTAGAGTCGCGCGGGGAGTAGACGGTCTGCTTCCAGAAGGCGCCGCCTTCCTCGTAGGGGGCAAACGTCACGCGGAGGTTCTTCCAGGAGCAGGCGCGGACGAGCCTCTCTCGCTCGAAGTCGGAATCCCACAGCACCTCTGCCGTGTCGTAGTCGACGAGGTTGCGGAAGAACCCGCCGGAGAAGAAATCGAGCTCTGAGTCCGCCCCGCCCCGGCGCTCCTGCGCCTCGATATCGCGCATAATGCGCTCGTAGAAGGCCCTGTTGTTCGACCACATGGGGGCCCTCGTCTCGATGAACCTGCCGGTCGTGAGGGCGATGAGGGCATCGTGGGCGTGGTAGTAGCGATTTGCTTTGCGGCTTCTCGGGATTCCCGCGCGCCTCCTGACCGAACTGGCGACCCCGGCCTTCACCGGCACGACCTTGACTCCCGTGTAGGTGGCCTCGAGGACCGCGGCGATGAGCTTGCACTCCTGGCTCGTCTCGGTCAGCTGCCGCCCGACGATGGATTTCAGCATTCTCTCGGAGATATGCGTCCTCATGAGCGCGTTGAGCTTGCGCTCGGTCATGAGGCCCGCGCGGCGAAGGTACATCCAGAAAGGCGCCATCTTCCTCTGCACGTGTTGGGGCACGAGGATCGAGTCCTTCTTATCAAGGCTCTCGGCGTACAGGACCAATGCCTTGTTGTCGAGCGATTCGTCCCTGCGCACCGACCTGGGCAGGATACGGTCGACGCAGTAGTCGACCGACGCGATGTGCGCGATATCGATGGGCCTGCCGGAGTAGAGGCTCTTTCCCGCCTGTCGGAAATAGAGGTACAGGCGCTCGTTGATCTCCTTCTCGTCGAACATCCCCAGCTCGCGCAGGAGCCTGGCGGCATCCAGGTCGCGGCGCGCGTCCTCGTCGAGCGCCTTCAGCGCGGCCTCGATCTCCTGGGCGCGGCTCCGCGACCGCTTGCCCTTCAGCTTGTTCGAAGCGGTCCTCGTGATCTCGACGTAGACCTTTGCCGGGGCGCATCCGGCCACCGAAGCCATATCCTCGATTACCTTCATGGCCTGCGAGACGCCGCGACGAAGCGCGGGGGACCCGGGTAGGGCGTCGATGCCGAGCTCACCGGCCTTTTCCAGCGCGGCGGCGTTGACCTCGTCAATCCTCGCGCGGAAGCCGAGCTCGGTGTCGCTCAGGGCCTGCATCAGGTTCATGGACGTGCCTCGGAACCTTCCGTAGGGCGCGCCCTGCTCGAGAACGTCCATGATGCACATGTCGCCACGCGCGGTATCTACCAACACACCGGTGAGCAGGCGCTCGGAGAGCTGGCCCCAGCCCTTGAGGCGCTTCGCGCAAAAGGCCTCAATAGCGCCCTCGTCAAGGATATCCCCGTATTCCTTGGCGACCTTGCGCTTCAGGATGGAGCGCTCCTCGAACACGGTGTTCCACAGGATGATGTCCTCTGCCATGGACTTCTGGGCGGCCGTCAAGGACTTCACGCCGAGAAGGCCTGCGATCCAGGCCGAGACGGACAGGCGCGACGTCATCCTTTTGGCATCGGATACGCCCTTGACGTGCGGGTGCGCCATCGTGAAGTCGCGCGAGAGGATGTTCGCGATTCGGCTGAGGGTCATGACCGAGCCGTCCGATGCGGCCTCGACCACGGCCGCCCTCATCGCCGCATCGAGCGGCAGCCAGTCCTGGCCGTCCTCGGTGTAGCGGATGCCCGCCAGCTCGTTCAGGAACCGGAAGCGCTCGTAGATGAGGGAGTTCGCCGGGAGCACGTCCTCATCGACCAGGTAGGTGCACTTGCCCGTCATGCGCCGGATGAATGCCTCTGCGGCCGCATCGGTGTCGATATGCTCCTCGTAGTTCCAGGGTGCGACGAAGGCGCGCTCATGGCCGGGAAGACGGCGCGACCACGTGAACCTCGCCTTGCCGTGGGCGTCCAAGGGCGCGGCTGAGGAGTCCAAGGGTCCTACGTAGTAGGGGATTCTCGAGGTCAGCACTTTCAGGATATGGGGGCCCGCGTCCTTGAGCCAGGGATAGAAGTTGCCCTGCGCGTCGATGATGCGGCCCACGACCTCCGCATGGAGCTGGTACGGGATAGCACTGTTGTCCGTGGTGTGGATACGGCGAAGGAACCTGTGCTCTCCGAGAGCGGCGATCATATCGATGTAGGCCGGGTCCTTTGCGGCATCCGTTCCCTTGAAGAGCCTCTCAACCCTCTTCTTGAACTCCTCATAGGGAATCACGTTGAGGTCGTAGGCCGTATAGCCCATATTCCTCTTGGCGCCGTCTAGCTTCTTCACGAGCACCTTGTCGTACCCCCTGCGGCCGGACCTTTTCGGGCCGCCGAAGAAGTCCCTGTAGAGGGCAAGCCCGTCCTCGTCGGGACCGTCTTCGGAATCAGCATGGGCGATGTATTTCAGTGCGAGGTCCTTCAGGGTGCGCAGCTGGCGCCCGTACACCTCGTACTGGGCCACCTGGTTGTGCGAGAGGGTCTTTCCGGGTGCAAACGAGAGAAGGCCCTGTAGGCGCCACGCGGAGTAGAGGCCCCGTGCGGCCTCGATGGTCGGGGCGAGTCTGTCGGGGCAGTTGGCGAGGAACTCATCGAGTGCATCGGCGTCGGATACGGATATCTTTCCGATCTGCTCGCCCTCGAGTGCGAAGGCGTCCATATTCGCCTTGTAGCCGGCGACGAGGTCGCCCAGCGCCTTTGCCTGCGCGCGGGCAATCTTGGCGTCGATATCGTCGCCTGTCACCGATACGGCGCCGGACACGGCCTTTTGGAGCTCTCGGGCAGTCCAGGAGCCGCCCATACCGCCAAGCGCGCCGCCGTCGAGCTCGATAGCCTCGCCACAGGCCTCTCCCAGGGCGTCGAGCTCGCGCACGAGGGCCTCGACCTGGGCGGAGGGGTCTGAGTTGTCGGACGTCACGTCGTTGCCCTCCATGAGGAAGTGTCCGCGGCGCACGACGTGGTTGGCGATGGCCCAGAAGACGAGCCTGGGGTCTCGGGGGCCGTCTGATTCCATGAGGTCGACGTCGAGGTGCGCGAGCGTGGGGTATCCGTCGAGAAGCCCCTGCCAGGTGGCAGCGGCGGGATCTGCCGCGATATCGTCGCGCATGAGTTTGTAGGACATCCTGCGCCTGACGAAGAAATCCGGGTCAGTGGGAGCGATCGCCGGCGCGAACACGCGCTCCATCTCACGCTCCCTGCCGCGGGCGCGCTGGAGCCTGCGCCTGGCGGCGCGGGGCATACGGGCCTCGGAGGCGTGGAGCGCCTCCTTGAAGCAGCGTGTGCCCATCACGGGCTGGCCCTTGTGGTAGAGGACCTCTCCGTACTCGTCTGTGGCCACGAACCCGACGCTCGTGCCGTCGAGGTCGATTCCGGCAAACCAGGGACCGTTGATATTTTTAAGTTTCCTAGCCATGAGTTCTCCTGTGTGATATAAAGGGATTGTGAGTTGCTGCTCGAAACGCAGTACCTAAGTCGAAATACGGCTTAAAAGCCACAAACTGCCTTTTCAGGCCGCCCCGTATGGGGCTTTTTCTTTATCCCGACATTCCATAGGCATCTAGAGCAGGTGTTCCATGACGGTACCGGTCGAGTCGGTGCGGAAGCGGATGCTGCCCACCGTGTTCTCGTGGATCATGCTGCCGGTCGCCACATCGACGTAGACGGCATCGCTGAGCCCGCGGGACACTTCCATCTCGGTGGCGCCGGTCTCTGAGTCGATACGGAGCTTTCCCACTTGGTTGCGCACGTGCATCTGGCCCCTAGAGTCGAGGCAGCGCTCGACCGTGCCGCTTCCGGCCTCGGTCAGGTTCAGGCTATTGATTTGGAAACTGTTCACAGTTACCCCTCCCCCTCTGCAAGAAGGCATGAGGCCGGGCCTTTCCCGGCATTGGAGGGTTTTAGTCAATTATAGCCCGGTGCGGGGACCTTCAGGTAGTGATTCAGGGTGTCGCCAGGAGAGCAGATTTCAAAATTCGATTTTGTCAAATAGATTCGTTCGCCCGGAAGATATGCCGAGGCAAGCATCCGCCCTTTCAAATAGAAAGCCCCGCCCCAGGCTGAATCTGGGACGGGGCCAAAGGGGAAGGCGCATTCGCGTTTACGCCGGCACCTTGTAGTTGTTGGTGCCGATAGCGCCCACAACGTTGGTGGCCATCTTGATGACGTCCTGGAGCTTGCCGGAGTAGGCAGCGAGAACGGTCACGAGGGCGAGGGCGAGCAGGCCGATGAGGATGATCATCTCGGTGGAGATGACGGCACCGAGCTTCTCGTCAGCTGCACGGCGGACATTGTAGGTCTTGGCCGCGAGATACGTGGCCATGGCGTTCATGGTCGCAGAATCCATGATGCGCTCCTTTCGGTTAGGGGGTTCGAGACTTTGGCCCCCGTCGACACGATAGGGGCTTATTTCCCGCCCCCCGAGATAGATTCTGCTCCCTCAAATGCGTCCCTGAGGGGCCATTTGGTGCCAAGGGGTGACAAATGGTGACACGGAAAAGCGCAGGTAGGCGACACGTACGTAGCCGTACAACGTATGTTCGCCCAGAGTCAATGGCAGCCGTGGCACCGACCGTGCCGAATTGCCTTAAGCGGGGTTGTGCTAGAGTCGAGAAGAAATTAAAAGGTTCGTCCCCGTGCGAAAGGGGCGGTGTATGGCAGAGGTTCGCGTAACCGGAACGGCAGATGAAATCGAGCTCATCGCTCGCTCTTTCGGAGTTGCCCCCAGGATCCAGCGTCGGCGTGGCGGCATGATGGCAGGCCATTTCGAGGTACACGCTCCGAAGGTCATCTGCCTTGACCTCGGGACAACGGGGTCCAACCCCGTTGAGGATGAAATCGTGGCCATCGCTATCGTCGGCTGGGCGGGAAACGTGCTTCATGAGGGGAAATACAGGCCAAGTCGCAAGGAGCTGTGGCAGGCGGCATCTGAGGTCAATGGGGTCGCACCCGACAAACAGATAGACCTTCCCTCCTTTTTTGACGACCCTTTTTTGACGACCAGGCAAAGATCAGGGAGATCGTCTGTGGCGCTGACGAGGTTATCGTCTACAATGCCCCGCGCGTTGTGAGGTTCCTGGAGTACAACGACGCTGCGCCCGTTTCTCGAACCAGGGTCACGAATACGATGCACGAATATTGCCGATGGCTTACTGAAAAGAATCATGACCGAAACTGTCTTGCGAACATCGAGTTGGCCGATGCCGCGGTTCGAATCGGATATGCCTGGGAAAACAGTCCGTATGGGACCGTGGCAAATGCCCTCGCCTGCCTCGCTGTCCAAAAATGGATTGAGGGGCAGAAAGATGAAGAATACTAAGATTTCTGAATACAGAGCTTGAACAGCAGGCCCATCGAGTTTGCTGCACCTTTGATTCAGGGGGTGATTGCTTCTATCAATTCCACGGGATGATTTCACCGGGCGGCAAGACACTTAGGAAACCCGGTTTGGATAGGTGATTGGCATGGACGTTAACGATTTTATGGCGAAGCACGATATCACCGATGCCGACCTCGAGCGCATGGCCACTCCCTTTGAGAACGGCGGCTTCGAGCTAGAGCCCGACCGAAAGGTATTCAGCGGCTCGCATTTCGATGCAGTCTGCACTCGCCGCGTTACGGTGATTCACGATGAGAAGGATACTTAGAGGGCTGAACTGATAAAAAAATAGAGGGCTGATACAGTAATGTGCCCAGCCCTCTATTTTTGTTAACAAATACGCTACTCCTCGTATTTGTTGCCCTTCCCGCAATTACAGTCCTCGCAAAGCGTCTGCAGATTGTCCATTACGGACTTTCCCCCGCGTGAGACGGGCTTGATATGGTCGACGTGGAGCTTCACGCCGTCCTCGCGACCACGTCCGCACTTGACACACCTGAAGCCATCCCGGCGCAGCACGTCATAACGCATCGCGCGCGTGACCTTCGCATGTTCCTCGTCGTTGGCCATACGACGGTCCTGATACTCAAGGCGGCGTTTCTCCCGTTCTTTCTTCTTCTTGGACTTGCGATGCTCTTTTATAAGCATCGTCAAGATTGTCTCTGCCGCCCAAAGCACGATTGCGATCTGAATAAGAGGCATGAGAGACTGGAATACCTGGGTGTAGACATCGGATGTTTCCATAGCGTTCCCCTCCATTGAAATAGATGCTTCAAGCATAAAGTCCCGCAAATGCCGGCGCTCCCCCACTTGGTGCCATGAGGTGACACCCACTTGGAACACTTGTTCATAACCACCCGCCCGACTGCCTCCGAAACGATGATTGGAGCATCAGAAATACAGACGGAGGGAGAGATATGGCCGAGGAGCTTGACCCGAGCATGCTTCCGAATTGGCTGAGGGACATGGATGAGGGCCCGTCGGTGAGGCCCGGTGCAGATGATTGCGCCCGCTACGGACTCACGTGGTGCGGCAGCTTCACAGTACATGGTCTCGGGTTCCAGGCGATGAACGGGACGACGACGGATTTCGCGATGGCCTGGCCCATCGGCAACGGTGGCTGGCAGGTCCTTCAAGACGCCTACGACATCTACGACCCGGTCGTGGGGCAGGACGGCTATATCGAGACCGAGGATCTAAACGACATCATGCGCGAGAACGGGTTCCGATCCCTCAACTCATTTACCGCCTCAGAGGGCGAGGGGTGGCGCGAGAGCCTTACGCGTGCCGTCGCGGCCAGGTGGTGCAGGGAGCGCTACTCGGTCCCCCTGACCTTTATAGATGGCCCCTCGGCTCTGTCCAGGCTCGCCTCCTGTGCCGCCGCGTTCGACCCGTATTCGGACAGGGCGCTCGTTGCCGCTGCAATCGAGCGGGAGATGGTGCGCCAGGAAAATACCTTCAACCTGGCCGCATACGCTAGCGCCCGCGAGCTCAAGAGCACGCAGCTTCGCTCCCTTGCGTTCGTTCCAAAGAAACCGGCTGTCCATGGGATGGGAGTGGCGGCGGGGGGCCTGCGTCGCCAACAAGACCCGAGGACAAACGGCCGCGGACCCAAGTTTGGGCATTAACGATAGAAGGGGCAGATTGAAATGTATGAGAGGGTATGGAGCGGAGAAGTTGAGGGCTGCGAGGTTTCTCTCGGGTTCAACGAGGAGGACGGCCTGTTCAGCTATACCGCGAAAAGGGACGGCATGGTGCTGAGAGACCGTCATTGTGCCGATCCGGTAGATGCCGGCCTTATGGACGGCCCCGGGGTCAAATGGGATGGCAAGACGCCCCTTGTCCCCAGCGCCTCGGAGATCAAATTCGAGGGCCGTTTCTCGCCTTTTCACACGCTCGAGGAAATCGTGAGCGGCACCTGGCTCTCCCCCGCTGACTGGCCGGTTTACCGAAAGGCGATGACAGTCGATGAGCTGGCGGGCCGTATGACACGGATCGCGAGGAGCTACGCGGGCGAGCGCGCGCCGGACGAGGCATACATGAACTTCGGCCTCATCGATTGCTCGAAGCGTCTGAACGCATTGTACGAAGGGCCCGACAACTGGCCGAATCGTGCATTTGAGTCCCTGTTCACTGTGACCGGGTACAAGGAGCTCACGCTCGGTAAGAGTTTCGCCTTCAGCGACCACTATCTGCTCGCCGACCCGCACAAGATGCCCAGGCAGGTCGTCGAGCAGATTTGCATGACGGCTGCGAACGGAAGGCAGGAGCAACCCTCATATCGAGATGCCGTGGTCAGCCTATGCAGGCAATCGCGCGTGGAAACCGGGGGTAACGCCGATTCGTTCACCGTCCTGCCCTTTGTTAAGGTGGGTGAGTTCATAGACGAAATCCGCAAGTCGGACAGGATTCACGTCGACCTGTATGCCGACTTCAACGGCGACAAAGTACCGATGGCTCATTTGGGCAAAACGACGATCACTCTCAATGAGATGGATGCCGAGAGAATAAGGCTGAACATTGACAGGGCTCACGAAAAGCATAGTTACTACTGGTCGATAAGGGGGAAGGGCGCCTCCTCCAAGCTGGATTTCTCATCCCGTGCGTTCGAGTTGACCGAGCTTGTCGCCGCCATCAAATCATGTGCAGACTGGAGCCTTTTCTTTAACCAGCGGATTGAATATCCATCTCTCGGTTATGATCTCGACGCGAACGGCAACTCCAATCGCATCCTTCTGGCGTGCGGCATGAGCGAATGGCGTTCGGACGACGCCCAGGAGTGGATTGCCGTTTCGCGCTCGAAATCAGATCGCCTTTACCATATCGAGCGTATCGACGCATGGGATTCCTACGAAGGGCCCGAATTCGAGGTCACGGAGTCGTACGCCACGAAAACCTACCCGAGAGACCTCATCGACCAGATCGTGGCCGACCATAACGGGCTCAGGGAGACAGATGGCGTGCCGCCCTTCATCAACGCCCGTTACGCCGCCCAACTCGAGCATTTGCGCGAAGTCTACCCCTTAAAGCAGAAGACCCCGGAGAAAACGCCTGGCACTGCGGCATTGAAGGACGGACTTGCGAAGCTCGAGAAAAAGGCTGAACCCATAAAGACAGCCAGCCACAACAAGCGGCCGGGCTATTTCACTTATTAAATCAGACTCAAGAAGAGGGCCCCATGAGGGTTCTCTTGCTAGTGCTAAGCCCAGCCTCCGTCATTGTGGCAGCCAACAAGGATCGACGGTCAACTAAGGCACCATCAGCGATGTCTTTAAATTCGCTTACGGTCATTTACGCGCACCTTCCGTAAGGGACATGCACGGCCTCGGGACGGAGGCCACGCCTCCGTCCCGACTGATATTTACCTCTTTGAACTCGTGACGCCGTCTGATTGCGCCACGGACCACTTGATATAGAGTGTGTTGTCCCGTTTCGCCTTGATTGATGCGATCGAGGAATCACCCGCCGCCGACGTCAACCAGCACTCGGCGACATAGCGTCGCCAGGTGCCGTCCGGCTGCTTCGCGTAAACTCCGCTGGGCTTAACAGGCGCCACGCGCTCACCCCAGTAGACCGCCTTGTGACCAGCACCGTCGTCCCCTAAGGCGGGGAGCGAAAGGCCATCGATAACATGGGCCTCAACGCCCCTGCTGAAATCCGGAAGGCTGAGAGCATCGATAACCTCGGATGCGCTGTCGCTCGCGGCCCCTCGATACACAGCCCCCTCTTCAGGGCGAAGTGACCCCTCGGCATAGTCGATACGGACGGTACAGCGGTTGCGCCCGTAGAGATGGAGTTCATCGCCCGCCGAGAGCTCGGTTCCTCCGTAAGGGGCTGTCAGCTCCTTGTCCATGAACCAGCCCGTGAAGCCCGTGCTCGGATCTTCGTCGAAATGCTCGTTGAGGTTGCAGTGCGACTTAAGGGCGGCGGATGTCGCGGCGGCGCTTGCCGTATGGGCCCCGGGCTGTGCCGTCTCGGTGAACACAATGGACTCATCGCCGATGCCGTCGGCATGGTAGACGACCTTGATGCCTCCGACATGAACGGGTCCGGCAGATATCGATCCGTGGAAACGGTGCACAAGCGGCGAATCAAAGTTGATACCGCTGCGCAATTCCGCGGGGAACACCTGTTGGACCACGCAGGAGAGATAGCGTCCCGAAACTAAATCGAGCTCCTGCTCCGATAGGCTGAGCTCCCTCGCTGTTTTCGAAAACTCACGTAGCACCGTTGCGCCCTTTGGCTTGGGAATCAAATCGACCTGAACACAGCGTAGCTCGTTGACACCCTTCAAATCGCCAAAGCCGTTGACGCTCGCGGAGTCTAGATCGTGCCCTGAGACATATCCCCCAGTCCATGACAAATTCGAGTTAAACGCCCTGACTTCAAGGTCGAAATGCAGGGATACCTCGCCTGTCAGCCATACCTTGATGGCACTCCAGCGCAGGGACTTGCCGCTCATGCCGACCTGTTCGCCGTCTGCGGCGGCATCGCTCCATTTACCGCCTTTTGCAAGCATGCTGTAACAGATTGAGCCTTCCCAGGGAGAACCGTCCAGACGAAGCGAGATTGCCTCTATGCACATCTTGGACGACATATTCATGCCCACATGCCGATAGGCGGGACAGTCGGGCATATCACCGAAGTTCGACAGATGGCAAGATCCGATGATGGACGCACCGGAGCAGCCGCTTGGAACTTCATCTTCGTCGGCATAGTACCAGCGGTACACAAAGTTCGACACGGCAGCTCCGCCATTATTGCCCTTGACGTCCGACCAGTTATTGCAGGGTGAACATGAGAGAAGCGGGTCCGAGCACGTCACCGTCTCGCCGAACTGAATCTCCTTAACCCCGTCATTCAAGGTCAACGATCCCGCAAACGGGATTTCCTCGACGACCCAGGCCGAGGCACGGTCTCCGGCCACTCCCGCCTTGTAGCCGTTATGGAAGAGATTCAATTTAGACGGCTTTGCCACTGTGGCGTTCGGCCTGTTCACGCATAGCCCCGATGCGTCATTGATGATCGAGACCGCACCGTCTTTGAATAAGGACGTGCCCTCGGAAAACGTTTTCGTTACCCACCAGGCGCTCGCCCTCGAGTCGACTCCGGCTCTGTTGATTGCGAACGGCTGCGTACAGGCGCTATGGCTGAATTCCTTTCCGTCCCAAGGGCCTCCCCATAAGGCATTGACGGCACAGGACGCGTTTGCCACATGGGCCGGTCGGAACGACGTGAGAAACCCGGGGACGGGTCCCCAATCATCAGAATAGGAACCGTCTCGGACTTTCGAGAACTCAGTCAAAAAGAGCTGGTTGTAATTGCCCTTGAATTTCTGCTGGTATATATCTGTTGAATCTGTAATAGAGGCATTTCCGACGTCCCAGTTCAGGGTGTCGTCGTCTGCGGCATGGATGCGACAGACGATACCCTGGATGTCCTCGTTGGTCAGATACGTATGCTCCACGGTCGAGGTCAGCCAGCCGGTTTGGGAGTGCAGGGCGTCTGCCGCCTCGGCGTGGTATTTCCCCTCGACGTAGATATTGAAAATGTTAAGGTCCGCGCACCATCTATGGGTCACGTCTTTCGATTTGCGCCTGTACCATTTCCCCGTTTCATTGTATTGATAGTGCTTCCAGCCGGTATCGTGCCGACCGGTGCCGACGCCAAGCTCTTCATTAGTTAAATTGCCATCGAATGTAACGATGTTATTTTCCTGCTCGTCCTCTTTGATTGCGCCCAGGTTATCGTAATCAGACGCAAACCATATGCGCTTGCCGTTTGGGTTGTAGTTATCATCACCGCAGGCGGTCAGCGGGTAAAAGGAGAGATGGAACCAAAGCTCGTTCTCATAGTCGCACTCGACCTGGAAATTGAGGGCGTATCGAAGAATCTGGACGTAGGCATATCGGAAGGCATACCATTCAGTCCAATTGTTCGCCCACCCCATGCACTGAATTACGGGGTTTGACCTTCCCTTGCAGCAATTGATCTTGCCGTTGAGCATCCCGTACATATCCCAGGCGCCCTGCGCGATTGCGGCGTTCTGGCCCCAGTAGTCCCAACCGAGTGCGGCGTCTGCGCCAAGCAGACCCAACCCGGCCGCAACTGCCAGGGCGGCGAACAGACCCCTCCTGCTAATCGGGGCCTCCATTAAAGGCTTGTCTACGGCTGCCTCGTTATCGTATTTGCAAGCCTTCATCTACGCACACCTCCCGTAAGGGACGCGCGCGGGCTCGGGACGGAGTCCGCACCTCCGTCCCGACTGATATTTATTTCTTTGCGCTGGCGACGCCGTCCGAATCGGCGTAGCGCCACCTGATGTAGAGCGTTGTGTCCCGCTCCATCTTGATGCTTCGCAGGGACGAACCCCCCCCCGCCTTATCGGTCAGGTAGGCGTCGCATACGATATGCCGCCAGGTGCCGTCTTCCATCTTGCGGTAGACGTTCGCCGGTACGACGAGCGAGACGCGCTCGCCGTAGTAGGTTGCCATGTGTCCGGCGCCGTTGTCGCCTATTGCGGGCAGCTCGATACCATCGAGGGTATGTGACTCGACAGAGCCTGATAAGTCCGGGAGCCCAAGGGCGCCTGAAACGGAGGCTGCCCCGTCCTCCGGTTTAGATTTGTATTCGACGCCCTCCTCCGGTTTCAGCGAGCCGTCGGCGTAGTCGATCCTAAGTGTGCAGCGGTTGCGGCCGTAGAGGTCGAGCTTCTGGCCCCTGCCGAGGGCAATACCCTCAAAGGAACCATTAAGCTCCCCGGTTGTAAACCAACCAGTAAAGCCGCTAGAAGCCGCATCGCCGAAATGGTCGTTGAGGTTACATACGTCCTTCAGCGCCGCCTGCGTGGCTGCATCGGATGCCATATACTCGCCTGGGTCAGCGTGTTCGGTGTAGACGATATGGCCATCGTCTACACCGTCGGCGTAGTAGGTGATGGTAGCCTTTTTCGCGTAATACATGACGCCGGGCGTGACGACGGTACCGTGGAAACGGTGGACGAGAGGCCAGGCCTCGGCCGTGCCGGATCGCTTCTCGGTTTTGAATTCCTGTTGGACGGCACAGCTCAGGTACATGCCGTCAACTGCGTCCGCCTCATCCTCGGAAAGTTCAAGCTTCTGCGCGTCACGCGAGAACTCCTTAACGAGCACTGCGTCAGTCGGCTTCGGTACGAGGTCGACCTGGATACAGCGCAAAGTCTTGCCCACGACGCCCACGGCAGGGGCGCTTTCGGCACTCGTGTCGCTAACATAGACTCGGCTCCACGATACATCGCTCTGGAAGACGCGCAGCTCGAGGTCGTAGTGACGTGCAACCTCACCCTCGAGCCAGACCTTAATCTGACTCCATTGCAGGTTGTCGCCGCTTTGACCGATCCACTCGCAGTCGGCGCGAGCTTCGGACCATGTCCTACTGTCGCGGGAAAGCGCCATGTACCTGATCGAGCCCTCGTAGCTCGTTCCCTTGAGGTAGAGACGGAACGCCTCGAGTGCGTAATTCGAGTTGAAGTTCGTGCCAACGTGGCGGTAGGCGGGAATCTCCATGAAGTCGCCCGTTTTGGCGATACGAGCCTGCCCCATTACCACGGCGTCCTCATCGGGCGCGGGGTCGGGACTCGGCGCGGCATACCAGCGGTAGATCATCGCGGTCGGCTCGCCAACCTTTTCCCAAAGCTCCCTTTTGGCGGGATAGCAGGTGGCGAAGGGGTCGCCGCAGGTCGGCGCCTGGGGCCAGTCGATCTTCTCGGCGCCGTTGTTTAGCTCTAGCGTGCCTGTGAACGGAACCTCTTCGATGACCCATTCGGATGCCTTATTCTTCTGCGTATCCGTGTCATAGCCCCCATGCCACATGAAGAGCTGTGTCGGTTTTGCGGTCGTGCCACCATAGCGATTTACCGCCTGGCCTGACGCATCACTGATGACCTGTACGGCATTCTTGGTGCCGTCGGAGTTCCAGTTGTCGACAAGCCACCAGCCGCAGGTGCGATCGGCGGCGACGTATTTATGGATAACGAACTCACGCTTGGTGCTGCTCCTGATATCGGTGCCGTCGAAAGGGCCTCCGCCGTACGCATTAAGGGCCGCAGAACCATCCACGACGTGGGCGGGACGGAAAGTGATGAGGTAGCTTTGGTCGGCATCCGCGTAGTCGCCGCCGATCTCCTGGAAGTTAGCGAATTCAGTCAGGAAGAGTTGATTCAAATTCGGCTCGGGCTTGGCCTTGCCTGTCCCAGCGAAGAGCTCCTGCTGATAGACCGGCGTGCGATTTGACGTTTTGGCATTGCACACGTCCCAGTTTAGTGAGTCGTCAACGGCGGCGTGAACACGACAGACCATCCCGAAGAAGTCCTGACGCGATCCGTGCGGAATGGCGGGGAAGCCGGTCGCACACCAGCCCGTTCCGAAAGCCTTGGCTCCCCATTCGCTATGCCAGACCTTATCGATTCTGATATCTCGAAGCTCGAACCATGCCGCAAAGCTGTGCGAAAAACCGCTGCCCGTTCGGCGATACCACTTGGAGGTGTCCTTGTAGGAGCGGTGCTCCCACCCGGTGTTGAATGTCGCCTGCTGAGCCGGGGACGGACAGCCGGCATAGTTATTTATAAGGTCACAATTAAAGTTAAGGATCTTATGGGCCTCATTGGGGACATCCTCATAGATGCGCCCGCGGTTGTCGTCCTCGCCGTTATCGTACCAGAGGCGGTGAGAGGTGCCGTAGTTGGTGTCACCGCAGGCCGAGAGCGGATAGAAGCTGAGGTGGTACCACAACGTGTTCTCATAGTCGCACTCGATTTGCAGGTTGAGGGCGCAACGGAGCTGCTGGGTTCCCGGCCAGCATGTCCATTCGCACCAGCTTGTTGCATACCCCATGCACTTCGCACCGGGATTTTTGTACGACCTGCTCCTGCCGACATAGCCGTTCAGCATGCCGTAAGCGTCCCAAAAGCCTTGGCCGATTCCGGCGTTCTGACCCCAGTAATCCCAACCAAAAGCATCGTCGGCACCCAAAAGCCCGAGGCCGGCTGCAACCGCCAAAGCAGCGAACAGGCCTCGCCTGCTAATCGAGGTTTCCTTTAAAGTCTTATCGGTAGCAGCCTCGCTATCGCATTTGTCGACCTTCATCTACTCGCACCTCCCTTGAGGGACGCGCGCGGGCTCGGGACGGAGTCCGCACCTCCGTCCCGACTGATATTTATTTCTTTGCGCTGGCGACGCCGTCCGATTCCGCATACGCCCACATGGCGTACACGGTCGTGTCGCGTTCCATCTTGATTGTCGAGAGAGGCGACCCCCCCCCGCCTTATCGGGCATGAAGCCCTTGAAGACGAGGCGACGCCACGTTCCGTCCTCCCGCTTAGTGAACACGTCAGCTGAGCCGGCGAGCGTCACCGACTCACCGCGATAGAAGGCCGCATGTGCCACCCCATCATCGCCGATAGCCGGCAGGTCAATCTTGTCGAGCCTATGCTTCTCGATGCGTCCGGTGAAGTCGATCAATCCGAGCGCATCTTCGACGACTCCAGCCTTATCGCTCGGTTCCTTCCTGAAAACGGCACCGCCGTCGGGCTCGACCGATCCTTCCACATATTCGATGCGCAATGTGCAGCGGTTGCGCCCGTACAGCCTCAATGCGCCCTTCTCGGGAATCTCAAGGGAGACGGCTGGATTGACTAGGGCAGTGTCCTTGAACCATCCGGTGAAACCCGAGGCGGCATCCTCCCCGAAATGGGCATCGAGATTGCACGGTCTCTTCCCAGCCGCCTCAAGTGCGGCATCTACAGGCGCGTAGGCGTCACCTGAATGGACGTTGGAATCACGATATACAAGGTGAGCGTCGTCGATGCCGTCCGCATAGTACTCGACGCAGGCAGACTCGATGCGACAGGGTTTGGAGACGACTGTGCCGCGATAACGGTCGGTCCAAATGCGATCAGTGCTTTTCGAAGGCAAGCGCAGCCCCAACATGGCGGCGACATATAGGTAGCCGGATCCGAAATCATCGGTGATCGTAAGGCTTTCGTCGGTACTGAATTCCCGCACGACACGAGCGCCAGTCGGCTTGCGAATAAGGTGAACGTTCATACCCGAGATCTTCGTATTGGAGCTACCATCGGGTTCAAGCCCACATGCCGGGGCCGTCTCAAGTGTCAGCGGTTTGTCTTTTGAGTTGTAGACATAGACGGGATCGCTCCAGGCGCACGAGCCGTTGAGGAGCTTGGTCCTAACGACAAGGTCATACCTATCGGCAATATCTCCGGTAAGCCATACCTTTACCCGGCCCATCGCCTCGGTGTCATGGGCTCCGTTTACGCAGACCTTACTTCCGTCTGCCCCCTCATCCCATGCGTCGCCATACCACCGCTGCGCGGCATAATGAATCGATCCGCTGTAATTCGAATCCTGAAGCCTCATTTCAAGGCTGAAAATAGGCTGACCGACATGCGGCCATCCGATATGGCGATGCGAGTATGCCTCAGTCTGCTGTTTGCCATTTGCCCATGAACCGACTCGGCACGATGCCATGATTACCGCATTGTCTTCGGTAATTTCTTCTGCCCTGTCGCTAATGTATAGGCGGAAGATCGGATAGACGGGAAGAGCGTTTTCATTCTTGGCGCCAAGCACCCAGCTGGCAGGGCGAATGTACCTCGTCTCGTCCTTGAATTTATTGTGCCATCCGAGGATCTTTAGAGAATCGCCGGGCTTTGCCTCATCTGAGGACAAACCGACCTCACCATGGCAGGCGACCTCCTCAATCATCCATTGTGCATTTACCTGTTTCGCCCAGGCGCCGGGACAGGCAGGACTGGAAACGGCCACGCAATCGGTACTATCCTTTGTAGCGCCCCATGTGTCGAGTCGCTGGCCATCCGCGTCCGAGGTGATGAACCAGCATTTGTGATCTGTTTCGTTCGTAACGGTCGGCTCATGATGAACCCACCACGAATTTGTGAGGTTGGTTGACTCGGAGTTGCGCCAGATTTCCGCATGTCCCCTATCCATAGTCGGAGACGTATGCCCCCTGTTGTCGAGGCCGTGGTCGAGATTCGGTCCGACCATGTTCGCTATACAGAAGGTAAAGCACCCGAGGCCGTCAGATTTATTTGGCCAGAACATCCAATTCTGGTTGACGCCGTCATAATCATTCCAAAGGCATGTTCCGCGCCCGTTTCCGTATCGGGTCACGGGAATACCGTTCTCATAGCCGCCCTGTATGAGATCGAGCCTCAGGTTTGGCGCCGTGACTGGGATGACCTTGAAAATGCCGCCCATAAGCGTCGGGTCATTTTCTATATAGATTTTTTCGACGTTGATGGACATGTCGTTATTGGGGGCATAGCGGCGAAACTTGATGTCATTTGGGTTTTTATTTGCCGGAACTCCGTTCACCCAGACATTCCAGATGTCCATTCGGGCCAGGACCTTCTCATCATGGGGTTTCGCCTGCCGACGAATGAATGTATCGCACCCGGGCCCCTCATAGAACCCGTTGACGAGCCAACCGGTGCTCCAACCGCTATTGATCAAGTTTCCCTGAAACGTTCCGACCGGATTGTCGTTGAGGAATACGTAGCTTCGGTTGTCATCGCCATCCTCGGAGCCATACCAGAGGGGATGGCCATTCGGGCTAAGCGAGGCGCAGTAATAGAACGGGCGGAACACGATATGGTCATATAGCTCGTTAGACCAGTCACACTCCACCACGCAAGCGAACTCTGCAATTAATTTCTGACTGCCGTTTGCGGTGACGTTCCATGCGCCATTGTTGGTGGACTTGCCGAAAAAGTAATCGTTGACCCCGCGTTGAAGATGGGGATGCGTGATCGCGCCCGAGATGTGGCCGTTCACCCATTTGTTGCCGATCCACTGCCCGCGCCCGAAATTCTGCGCGGCAAGGGCATATGCCTGGTTGCTCGATAGGATGCCCAGCCCGGCTGTAACCGCGAGGGCAGCGAAGAGCCCGCGGCGCGAGATGGGCGTGGAGATGCCAGTTTCAGACCCGTCGCCATGGGACCGGCCTTCATTTCCAGTCGCCTTTTTCGCCTCGGCGCGGACAATCTCCTTTTTATTTCGTGAGTTCATCTCAGCACTCCCTCGACTTGATGGCAGACAGGCCGCAGCACAGGGCCACCGCAACGTAGACGGCCGCCTGGTACAAATCCAGCCTCATGGATGCAAGCACGCATGCCGCTAGCCCGAACAAGGATGTAAGTGCGTAAAAGCGCCAGTCGTCGACCTTTCGCGCTAAAAGGGCGAAGGTGAATATGGCGACGGGGATCCAGATGGTCTCAACAGACCCTCGCGTCAGGTAGAACAGGGCGGCCCGCTTGCCCATCACGGGCATGATGTTGACGATGATGGAATAGGCCGAGTATGCGCAGGCGGGCAGGAGGGTCGCGGAAGACACCGCCGCCGAGAGGGAGAGCTCATCCTCGTCTGGCCCCATAAGTGAAAGGTTGTCCAACACTCGATATCCTCCAAAGGAACTACGGTAGCCATCAGTTGGTCGGGGCCTTGTGGCGACCAGCCCGCCACTAGCCCATGGTCGCCCATGGGCATTCGGCCCCATCAAAAGCGTAAGACGACAATCCGCTCAGCGCCGGGCGGTTTGGTGCCATTGGGTGACAGACCGACCGTGAAGGGAAGCCATCCTGGGGTAGAATGTCCCTAGAAATCGGCACGTCTATCGGAGTATGCGGATATATGTTTAACAAATTATTCAATTTGCTTGCTGGGACCAAAAAGGAAAAGAGCCCCGCCGATAGCTCGCGTACAGATATGCCCCTGAGCCGGGAATTGCAGCGGCAATTTGTCCGCAGCTATATCGAGCAGACCGCCTCCGAGCGCGAAGGCGGCATCCCGAATGGCGTTTACGAGACGTCTATCGTCTCTTTCGTGTTCAACCATGAAAGGATTGAGGGCAGCTCTCTCACGGAATGGCAGACAAGGACGGTTTTCGAAACCAGGGATACCGTTCTCGCGGACTCGACTACCCCCGGAAACGTGCGTGAGACGGCAAACCATACGAAAATGTTCGATTTCCTTTTCGATTCGCTGGACAGGGAGCTAACTCCCGAATTCATTAAGGAGATCCACATGCAACTCATGGCCGGGGTAATGGACGTACCCGGCCAGTGGAAGATCCTGGGCAACGGGGTTGGAAGCGTCATAACGGCGCGCCCAGAGGAGGTCCCCTCGTTAATCGACCGCCTGGTCTCGGAATATAACAAATACGAGCCGTCCCTGGAGAATATCGTCAGGTTCCATGTTCGATTCGAGACGATCCACCCCTTCCCGGACGGCAACGGAAGGGTCGGAAGGGCTATTGCCTTTCGTGAATGCCTGCGCGCCGGACTCGTTCCCTTTATCGTGACGGATGCCTCGAAGGAAACCTATTACGCCTCTCTCGATGAGTTTAGGGCGGGGGCAACCACTCCCCTTATATCCTATGCCGAGGCTATGCAGGTCGATTTTGCTTCCACGATAGCGCCTATGCTCGCTGACCGCTCTTTGTCCGATAGCCTACTTGTGAAATTGGGCATAGAGCGACCGAACTTTAAAGATGACGCCGGCTTTGTCGGCCCTTCCACAAAATCGTTGAAATTCAGCCTCGATTCAGTTGAATACACCGGATCTGAGATCAAGTCCGATAATAGGACGCATCGCACTCGTCGGATTTAACTCCAGACAATGATGGGACCGTTCATCCTGAACGGTCCCAAACCTGGCGTCAAGGCACAATTTTCGTCGCATTTCAGCGATGAGGTGCCTGCGTCCTCCTATTTCACGATGCTCAGATTCCAAAAAGCGGCTATTTGGCCAGCGCCCGCTTTTAACAATCGACGAATCGAACAGGGACGTCCATGGGCAACGGTCCACGGGTCGTGACCTTGATCGATCCGAAGCTCGAACTCAGCACCTTCCGATGGGCGATATCGGCGGGCATACGAAAACAGTCCTCACAGTCGATATGTACGGTGCAGGTGGGCCACCCGCCGCGTGTGACGACAACCAGCTCCCCCACCCCGGGAACGCTCTCGAGGAATTGACGGACCGTCATATCGCGGCGAATCGAATCGGCGCCCCAATTGCAATCAGTTTCAAACTTATATTTGCCTCCGGTTAATCGTTGACGAGGGCGCGTGCGCGCCATTGAGCATGTGTCGTCAAACGGCCGACCGGAAATCTGCACGTTCATTATACTACGGGCATATTCATCGGGCCCGAATTCACCTGAACACTTGTTCCTTGCGGGCAGCGGGGATGCCTCCCGCGGTAGCGTGAAAACGATAGGTCTAATGAGCGCCGTAGGCGAAAACTGTCACCCCGTGGCACCAAATCGGCAGGCATAGCGTCGATGCCGGCGGTACGTTAGACCATGGGGACGCATGCCCGTAAACGCAGCCAGAAACCCGCGTCCCCTCTCCGGTAACCGAGAGAATGGAGCAGTCATGCGACCTGGAGGAAAGATGAAGGAGTGCGCCGGCAAGCTCTTCCGCCGCATCGGCGCCCGTCTCAAGAAAGGTGCGGTTCTCAGTACCGGTGCGGTGCTCATCGCGAGCCAGGTGCTCTCCGTTGTGCCGGCGCCGACCGCGGCATATGCCGCATCGTCCGAGACGATCACGCGCGGCGAGCGCGTGAACTACGGCGGCTTCTACATGTACAATTCGACGACCTCCGAGGGTACCCCGGCAATCTGCCTCGACCCGATGAAGCGCCACCCGCTCGACGCCACGACGGCCACCGCACAGCTGCCCGTTGAAACCGACTGGACCAGATGCTACACGGGAGGTGGCGGCGATCAGACTCGGATTGACCGCACCGATCAGATGGCGAGGGTCCTCTACTACGGTCCCACGGGTCCTGGTTTCGAGGAGGCGAAGGCAAAGGGCCTGTGGAACTTCAACTGGTACGACGGCACGCCCCTGGACTACAGCAAGATGCTCGCTATCCAGCACATCACCCTCTCGGCCCTCTCGAAGAGCTCCAGCCAGTACGGCATGCAGGGCACGACGGCCGCGTTCCGCAACTGGTGCTATAAGACCATCCTCTACTATAACGGCAATATCAACGCGGGCACTTTCCTTGCAAATCTGGACAAGTATCTGCCGGGACCCGCGCCCCAGTCCTTCAAGGACACGATCTACCTTGTCAACTACGGTACCGGCACCCAGTGCCTCATCACCTTCCACAACAAGGGCAAGCTGAAGCTCAAGAAGGCGAGCTCCAACCCCGGCATCTCAGACAACAACCCGTGCTACTCACTTGAGGGCGCGACCTATGGCGTCTACTCCGACTCCGGTTGCACCCAGCAGGTGGGAACGCTCACCTGCAACGCCTCCGGCGACTCCAACGTGATCGATATCGCCCCTGGCGCCTACTACGTGAAGGAAACCAAGGCCGGCAAGTCCTATGCGCTTGATGAGGGGATCCACAAGGTAAACGTCTCTGGGGGCCAGACGGCGACCGTGAACGTCACCGATGCGCCCCAGAACGACCCTGCCGACATGCTGGTAGCCAAGGTCGATGCCGAGACGGGCAAGGCCTCCCCGCTCGGCGCCGGCACGCTCGCGGGCGCGGAGTTCACCGTCAAGTACTACGACGGCTTCTACACCCAGGAGAACCTGCCCGAGAAGGCCACGAGGACCTGGGTTCTTAAGACCGATGAAGACGGTTTTACGGGTCTTTCTTCTGCCCGTGAAAATCCTGATATCTATTTAAGTTCGGGCGACTCTTTCTATCAGACGGCCGATGGAAAAATGTACACTTTGCCCCTTGGCACGGTAACAATTCAGGAGACGAAGGCCCCCGCCGGCTATCTGCTGAGCGACAGCACCGTCCACCTTCAGCAGATCACCTCGAACACGTCGTCAGAATTCGTCTCGACCTTCGTTGAGCCCAGCAAGGACGCCCCCACCGTGCGCGAGCAGGTGAAGCGCGGGGATATCGCCTTCAACAAGGTGCACGGCGAGGATATGACCGGCCTTGACGGTGTCCCGTTCAAGATCACGTCCAAGACCACGGGCGAGAGCCACATCGCGATCACCGACGTGAACGGCATCCTTACGACCGAGGCATCCGCCTGCCCGCATACCCAGAACACCAACGGCAACGACGCTGCCCTGAACGCCGACGGCACCGTCGACGAGTCGAAGCTCTCGATTGACAACGGCCTGTGGTTCTCCGGCTCGAAGGACGCCCAGACCGCAGCAGACGATGCGAAGGGCGCGCTGCCATATGACACCTACACCTTCGAGGAGCTCCGCTGTACAGCGAATGCCAGCCTCAACCTCGTCAAGTTTGAAGTGACCGTGAGCCGCGACGCCTACACGATCGATCGCGGCACGGTTGACGACAACCCCATCGAGATCGGCACTACCGCGACCGACGGGGCAGACGGGGACCATAAGCTCCTAGCCTCGAACCAGGCCGAGATCGTCGATACCGTCACCTTCAAGGGCCTTAAGAAGGGCACCGAGTACGAACTCAAAGGCACCCTCATGGACGCCGAGACTGGAGAGGCCCTGAAGGACACGGCCGGCAAGGAGATCACCGCCACAGCCAAGTTCACCCCGAAGGCATCCAGCGGCAAGCAGAAGGTCAAGTTCAAGTTCGACGCCACGCTTCTCGGGGGCCATAAGGCCGTCGTCTTCGAGCGCCTCTACCTGGACGGCAAGATCCAGGCAACGCATGAGGACCCCGAGGACGAGGACCAGACGGTCGAGTTCCTGCCCGTCGAGATCGGCACGACGGCGACCGATCCGGCCGACGGCGACAAGGCCATCGGCATCGGCAAGGCCGTGACCGTCGAGGACGAGGTTTCCTACAAGAATCTCGCCATGGGCCGCGAGTACACCGTGACCGGCACGTTGATGGATTCGGATACCGGCGAGCCCCTGACGGACGCAGATGGAAACGCCGTCACGGCGTCTACGACCTTCGAGCCCGAGGATACCGAGGGCAAGGTGAAAGTGACGTTCTCGGTCGACACCTCGACCCTTTCCAATAAGAAGCTCGTCGCGTTCGAGAGGCTCGAGGCGGACGGCAACGTGATCGCACGCCACGAGGACCTGACCGACGAGGGGCAGACCGTCGAGGTCATCCCGCCCGAGATCAAGACGTCGGCAGCCGATGGCGCCGACGGCGATAAGGAAGTCACAGCCGACGGCAAGGCCACAATCGTCGACACCGTCAAGTACACCGGCCTCGTCCCGGGCACCGAATACGAACTCCAGGGCACCCTCATGGACGCCGAGACCGGAGAGGCGCTGAAGGGCGCGGATGGCAAGGATATCACCGCTTCGGCCAAGTTCACGCCGCAGGCCCAGGACGGCTCTCAGGACGTTACCTTTACCTTCGATGCGAGCGCGCTCGGCGGCGCGAAGACCGTAGTTTTCGAGAAGCTGTTCGTTGACGGAACCCTTATCGGCTCGCACGAAGACCCGACCGACAAGGACCAGACGGTCGAGATCTCCCCGAGCCTCAAGACCACTGCGGCCACGATCCAGGGCAGCAAGGTCGTGAAGCCCGAGGACGAGGTCGCAATCGTCGATACCGTCCACCTCAAGGGCCTGCGTCCCGGCCAGAGCTACACCCTCACGGCCTCGATCAACAAGAAGGCGGACGGCACGCAGCTCACGCTCACGGACGTGAAGGACGTCTCGACCCTTACCGGCAACGGCGTCCAGCAAGGCTCTGCTGACGCCAAATCCAGTACCGACCTCTCAAAGGCCCTCGTCGACGTCACCGGAACTGGTTCGTTCGTCAACATCCCCGAGGGAGCCAAGCTCTCCAAAAACGAAGACGGAACCTATACGCTCACCGTGCCGGGCGCGACGAAGGACGCGGCCGACATCGTGACGAAGCTGAGCGGCGGTCAGGTGAAGCTCGTACCCTCCGAGTCGAGCGACAAGGCCGACGGCGCCGGCACGACAACCGATACCGAGTCGACCGGCAAGGATTCCACCCTGGGTACCTACGAGGTCATCGCCAACGGACAGGTGCGCTTCACCCCCGCCGTCTCCGATCTCGACGTGGACGTTCCCATGGTGTTCAAGGCATCCGACGTCGCGGGCCAGCAGGCGGTCGTATTCGAGAGTCTGCAGCGCGAAACTGACGGCAAGGAGATCTCCAAGGAAACCGATCTGGAGGACACCGACCAGACCATCGATATCGAGAATACCCCCGAGGGCAAGAACCTCGAGCAGACCGGCAACTGGGTACTCTATACGGCGATCGCCGCCGGAGTGGCGGCCTGCATCGCCGCAATCTTCCTGATCTTCCGCAAGCGCAAGATCTAACGCATATCCGCGCTAAAGCAGAAGGGCCCGCTCGAATGAGCGGACCCTTCTTTCCTGACGGCGCTTATCCTGCCGCACAATTGCGATGTTCTGCTTCTCCCCGCCGGACACCCCTCCTTTCTTGCTGCCAAGCATCGCTGCCGCCCCGTTCTCCGCAGCGGCAATCATTTTGTCTAACCCCAATATGGCAAGCATCCGATTCAGTTTGTCGGCCTCGAAATCATCAGAAAGCAGCGTCGTAAGATTATCGAGGATCGTCCCCCCCCAACAATAGGGGGCTCTTGCTCCGTAATGCCAACTCGGCACCGCCGCAATGCGTATCGGTCGATGCGACGCTGTGATACCCCGTTGTAGAGGACGGCCCCTTCCGTGTTATCTGGATATAGACCCAATATCACTGACAGCAGCGAGCTCTTCCCCGAGCCATTTCTTCTTGCTTACTGTTTTTCTTATTTTGTAACGATTTTCGATAAGAGGAAAGATTACTCCATTACGCGCAAGCCCGAACTCTAAGCGTTTCCCATCAGCATTGCCCATTTTTCGGATCGAAATCCAAATCCAGCTTCCTATCGCATGCTGAAATCAAATCCTGATCATGGCTTACAACAAGAATTAGCTGATCGAAGGGATTTCGATGAATATACTCCGTGAACTCCCGACGGCTTTCTTCATCTAAATCGTTCGTTGGTTCATCGAACACAAGCACTTCCGGCTGCCTGCGAAGTGCTGCGAATATCCTTAGCTTTCGATACTCTCCACCAGAAAGGTCTCTACAATTCTTGCCTTTTAACGATTCGACGGTTCGATAGAAACTCGGCACAAGCTCTCGGAGGTTTTCGCTCGATCCCCGAATCGACGTCCTCTCAAGGTAATTCTCCACCGTTTCGTTCGGAATAAAGAGCTTTTGCGGGCACACCGCAAACAGGTCCCGTCGGATCGTCTCCATATCGAGCTCTTCATATGGCACCGACCCCAAAGCCCGATGTCCCCCAGCAGAATATAGTCCAAGGAGCACCTTCAGAAACGTGCTTTTCCGCATCCGTTCGGCCCGGTAATGGCATAGGTTTTTCCTTCCTCCACCTCCACGGAGAGGTCGCGGTACAAGTAGGGCTTTCCCGCGTATCGGTACGCGATGTTGGACAACGATATGCTCTCCACGTGCCCAACCGTGAGGGTGCCGCGGTCCTCGGCGTCCTCCGTCAGAGCCCCCAATCGGTCGAACGAGGCCCTTGCGTCCTGATACGATTTGAAATAATTCAAAAAATACTTGAAGCATCCGAACGCCATCGAGTAATACGAGTTTACCATTGTGAACTCGCCTAAGCTCATTCTTCCGCTCAATATTTCCATCCCGGAGATCACGAGCAGTGCCCCCCGAAACACAGACGAGATCAGGCCGTCGCTTGATGTGGCCAGATTCGAGACCCTACTTGCTTTCATGTAAATCGGGTAGTACCCCTCGAATACCCCTTTGAGCGTCCGAGCGCTCTGGTCATATGCGCCATCGCACTTAATGTCAAACAACTGCGACAGCTCGCCGCTCACGGACGCGAAAAGCTTGCTCAACCCCTCCTTGTTCGCAAGCGAGCTGTTGTACAACGGCTTTTTCAACGCCCTGAATAAAATGAAGTACGCACCAAGCGAACATACGCTTAACACCAGGAACATCGGATTGATCGAAAACAGGATGATGCATATCAACACAACCAGAACGATGTTAAGCCCGATTGTCAGGAAGTTGTTCACGACAAACGATGACACCGCATTCGAATCCGCATATACCCTCTGCGTTGTATAGGATGGATCCGCCTGTTCCCCCTTTTCCAAGGGTCCCCGTTCAAACGACTCACACGTGGCTCCCATCAGCCTCATCGTCATCTCCAAGATGACGCGCGATACGTTCACGCCCATCGCATACGACATGAAGGAAGCAGATATCCCTATGCCCGCAACAAAAGCCGCAAACCACACGACGCGAGATGGGTCCCTATTCGTCACGAGAAAGTCTACAAATCCACCGTTTAAGGCGGGCATGACGCACGAGAGAGCGAAATTAACCAACATGAGAATCACGAAAAGCCGTGACCCTTTACACCGAAACAACTCGTGAACCGTCTTCTTAAACATGTTAGCTCCCATCAAGCGACCTTTTATCCAAAACTGAATTTGTTCGCCGCTTAATCGCTCCCATATATCCCTTGTTGTGAATTCTTACTCAAGACATTATCGCGGGTTGCGGTGCCCAGGATCCCATTTCGCCTTTATATACATACGAATAGGCCCCCTATTTGCATAGGCAAGCGCGGAGATTATAACGGCAGCCACCATCAGGCCGAAAATAGCCCTTTTGTCCGGAAAAAGGGACGAGAGAAAAAGGCATATTGCGGAGAAAACTATAGCCACCCCCATCATTCGGTTTACACCTAGAGTCTCGGCCGTCCGCTTTGCCTCCTCTAAACGCTCTCCCGATAGCAATGACATTCCGGCAAGCAATCCCGTGAGCTTGCCTCGATACATCATTATTCCGAACACCAGCAGCAGGCATGACTCAACCATTGGAACCACAACGTCCGACATCGCCATCACTCCAGTCCATTCCTTGTCATCGAATCCTTGCGGCGACTCAGCGCATCTGGCGTCAAATGCAACCTCGTGTCAAACGGTCTGCTCGCAAACTCAAATACTTTGCATGAGCTCGAACGCGCCGGTTTAAACGGCATACAGTTTAGCCTCGATGGCCTACGCGATTCTCACGAACATATGCGAGGACTCTCGGAATTATACGACCGGGTGCTCGACGCCATCGATATCACGCTGAACGAAACCTCACTGCACCTTTCAATTGCCTTTTGTCCGACATCGTTCAATGTCGACGATTTCAAACCAGTTTGCACGATGCTTCGAGACAAGCTGAAATCGTCGGGTAGAACTGACCGAATTGACCTTAGAGTTCAGCCGCTCATGCTCCTCGGTAGAGCCCGAAGAAACCGCACGATTCGCCCTTCGAATAATCAATACCGTTGGCTAGTCAACACGATCAACGACCTTCGATACGATCCGGACTATCGAGGCTACTTCATGCTTGAGTGGGGCGACCCCATCGACCACTTGGTCAGATTCCCTCAACTGCAAATGCAATTTGACCAAGTGGCCATCCACGCCAATGGCGATATCGTCGCATCCCCCTATATACCTCTCATCATCGGAAACGTTCGCAAACACAGCCTTCAGGAATACTACGATGCCGGAATGGCAACCGTTTGGGATAAGCCCGTTGTTACCGCGTTGGCCAATCGTATGCACTCGATTGACGAGATGGAAGAGATCTCATCGTTGATTGCAGACATCAATATGGACGGTGACCTCTATATCGACCTGATCGACGACGATCTAGGCGACCTGAGCGTCCTGTCACAATTCTAAGGAGATGTTCCCATGTACGAGACCCCAGAAGTAGAGAAGATGGATTCCAAAACCGGCCCCGTTCCCGTTGTGGTCAAATTTGCAGCCGTCGTGGATAACGTAGTCGCAGCCGTCTATGATGCCGTCGTTGCGGCCTACGCATTCTGGTACTCGGCAGACAACGACGGCACCGGGACGAGTGCAGCATAGAACTAGTCGCCGGCTCATCGAGCAATCGCCTCGCCTATCACTGCATGCGATTGACTGCGCAGCCCCAGCCAACGCCCAAAGCGCCTTGAAGAGCTGCTTGTAACATTCGTTCATTCAACAGCGAGATCTCTTCACCATTCTCGGCCGGTCCGACAGATCGACACATCAGTCGGGCCGGCCAGACTTATACAACGCGGCGACTCCGCTCATGCCACACCCCCCGAAACTCGCACTGTCATCACACGGGCAATCAACACTGAATCCTGTTATGCGACATGGGCAAACGGTCACGTGCACGATTAAAACGAATTCACTTAGCAGACTTCAAGAATGCTTTAGCACCGCAGGATGGCCATACGCGGAGCGCGGCACGCATAAGCCAAAAGCGGCATTAAAAGCCATCCCCTTCCCTGCTGAATGCGCGTCCTAGCCCATCAACCGGTCGGACCATCGCGAAGATGATCCGTACTTCCATACTGCGATGCGATATCAAGCATCACGAATAGTCCCCGCCCAACGGGATTCTCCCCTCCGCAGGCGTTTCGGAACCCGCCCCCATCCCGAATTCCCCCGCGCTTTACCGAGCCCGACTCACACCTCATAGTTGGCACCGGTTTTCAAAATGCAAGATTCCGCATACAAAATCACCTCTTCTGTCTAGGTGGCAGACCTACGATTTTTGTAGTATAAAGTTCTTCTCAATGCCTTCAATCTATTTCGAGATTGAGAAGAACTTGCATCGGGTTTCATAGAAGTGATATAGATGATACGTTTTGTCCTATCTATATTCCGACATACATCAGGATGCCTCGTCTTTATCGTTATTTCAATCCTTATCGGATTTCCCGTCCGCGCATTTCGCAGGGAACCGAAAGGCAGTCTCATCCTAACCGGGACGATGTGCTCACACGATACCGTGAGCGCCCGCCAGAAAGCGACTCATAGCCCGATCTCATCCGGGCTGACGCCCATTTCAACAAGTATATCGTCCGATATCCTAAGCGGGTCATCCCCGGAATCATCGGCCAATCCGTATTCCTGTACCTCGGCCTGACGCATTGCCAGCCGAACGCTCTCGGAACAGGGGTGGTCGCAATGGAGGGGGATGTCGGTCGGCGATTCATCAAATTCCGCACCCTGGCAATATACGCTGCTCGCCGTCTTTGGGACGGAAAGATCGCATTCGGAAGCCTCCTGGTCCACCCTTGCCGATTCCTCAGCCCGTATTTCTGGCAAGGCCTGAACCATATACATCACCTCGTGATAGAGAGCTCCACATACCGACGAATCGTATCCCATTAAGACAGATGCGCAACATGCGGACTGGGCGAGGAAGGCCTATGTCAGGTCGACAAGGTATGGCAGGACATCGCGAGCCAGGCGCAGGAGCGCACCAAGCAGCACGAACAGCCCGACTCCCCTATAAAGACATGTCCTCTTCCCGAAGTGTCCCGGACGGATTACAAGGAACAGAGCAAAGCCAAATCGGCCGAGGAGCGATATGGCGTGGAGCAAATTCAAAACTGGTTCCATAAAGCCAGTCCATCTATCCGCTTCGGACTTATTTCGTGGCACCGCAGCCGGAGCACCGGTAGCCGGTGAGTACCTGTTTGGTCCCGGTCTGCACCTGATATGTCTCCTGATGCGTCACCGCTTCATGATGAACGGTTGTGTAATCATCCACGGTGTAGTACGAAACGGGCGTCCCAGCCATTGCCATTTTCTTGCAATAAGCAGCAAGAGCGGCATTGTCGTAGAAAACAGAACCATCTGAACAAACAGCATGCGAGCCACTTAGAACCTGCTCATCCCATGCTTCCTGGTCTACAACAGTTCGAGTGCGAGTCTCGTATACGGGTTCGGAGCGGTACTGGGCCTGCCACGTATGCTCATGGGAAGGCTTCGACGTGGAACCTGAGGACGGCTTGGACGACGTGGAGCCGGAGCCCGTCGACGGCTTTGCCGTATCGGCCTTCTTTTCCTCGGCCTTCGTGGCGCTGTCGGCGGCGGCGTCTTTCTTCTCCTCTACCTTCTCCTTGTCGGCGGCGGGGGCCTTCGAGGCGTTGTCCGTGACCTTGTTCACCACGTCCTTGCCGGCATCCCCCGTGAGCGTGCTGTCGCCCTTGGAGACGGCCTCGTTCACCTTGTCGAGGACCTTGTCGATGTCGTCCTGGGTGACGTTCTCGGCAGGCTTGGTCTCGCCGGTGAACTCGGTGGAGCCGGAGCCCTTCTGGTCGCCCGAGACGGCCTGCTCGCCGCCGCCTGCGGGGGTGGTGATGGAGCCGTCGGGGTTGATGATGGGGATCGCGGTGATCTCCCAGGTGCCCTCGGTGAGGCGCACGCTGTCCTTGCCTTCGATGGCGTCGGCGGCAGATGTGGCATGGTAGAACTCGCTGCCCTTATCGTCACCGTGGGTGCAGACGTAGCGGGTGATGAGGGGCGAGGACTCGGCCGTTACGCCCTCGGCCTCGATCTTGACGGCCCAGTCGACGGTTTGGTCGGTCTTCTCGGAGACCTGCTTCTTGCCGCCGTCGCTATCGACCTCGATCTTGGTGATCTCGGACTTGGGGGCAAAGGCGCCGGTCGCCCATGCGCCGCCGAGCCCGAGCCCCGCGACGACGAGAGCGACGGTCGCGCCGATGGCGACCTTGCGCTTCAGGGGTAACTTGTTGCCATCGCTTCCATCGGGTACGAGGTTCGGGCCCCGGCCGTCTTGAGTGTTGAGGTTGTTCTCATCCATGATGTTGCCTTTCTCTAATCCCCTATCGGATTGTATTTTACCGTTCGGACATGATGAACTCGGCCACGCGATCGACCCGGACGCCGGCGCGAACCATCTCCAGTGCAGTCACTATGCGCGCCTTCTGTACGGGCCCCAGGGAGCGGATCGTCTTGGTCTCGGACAGCCCCAGCGCGCGGAGTAGCGTCCTCGCACCTACCGCCCCCACACCGGGGCAATTCTTGAGGAACGCGAACATTCTGATTTTAGCTGCGACGCTACCTCATCGTTGAGGACTTCGACTGGACAGATCTCCCCCGCCTTGAGGCGCTCCTTAAGGGCTGCGCGTTCGCGGCGCACTTCGACAGAGCGTTCTCGACCCTGGTCTGATATTTGTTTTGAGTAGCGGAATGATTCATTCGGCATGGCACCGTCTCCTTAAATCCCTATCGCGGACTGATGGGCGCCTTTCATAGCGGCGCATTGACGGTGCTGATCACCTTAAACCACTTATACCCCATGACGGGCGCAAAAACAAGAATCTTTGGCCTTCTTCCGGTAAGGGGCACCTCTTTTACGGCCGTTGTAGGGCATTTGGAGGCACGTGTCCTGCTGGGGAGTTACATCAACATGCTCTTTCTGAAAACCTTTGAGACATGCGCCTTGATGGATGGGTATAATCTACGTGCTACACCGTAGTACGAAGATTGGAGCGATTATGGCAATGAGTGCGACCGCCATCAGGTTCGACGATGGCGAGAAGGACTGGATCCAGTCCTATGCGAGCGTTCTGGGCATGTCCTTTTCCGAATTCGTGAGGAACGCCGCTCTTGAAAAGGTCGAGGAGGCTGCCGACATCAAGGCATACAACGAGGCGCTTATGCAAGACGACGGCACTCGCTACTCAATGGACGACGTCATGCGTATGGCAATGGAGGCCGAGTGAGTTTCAGCGTCGAATGGTCTAAGGCAGCGACCAAGCAACTCCTCAGTATTCCGAAGAAGCAGCGGCTCATAATCCTGTCCTGGGTCCAAGAGCACCTTGACGGGTGCGAGGACCCGCGCCGCGCGCCAAACGGAAAACAGCTCCAGGGTACCGATTCCGGTTGGCGCTGGCGCGTAGGGGTCTACCGCATCCTGGCAAGGATCGAGGACGGAAAGGCCGTCATCGAGGTCGTGAGAGTCGGCCACCGCCAGGGCGTCTATAAGAACATGCCGAGATTGTAAGCCAGAAGAAGTTCGCTAGAACCACCTTGCCGCGATAGCCGTGGGAGAATCTAGCTAACGTCTAACTCGTCTTTAACAGTGGCGGCCAAGTCACAACCACCTTCGATAACGAAGCGCCGAAGGACGGCGTCCACGGTGCGCATGACGTCCTTTCCTCTAACTTTGATGCCCGACAGCTGTGCGAGAGCCTGCTTCGCCTGGGCTGGATCGACCTCATCCATTATGTCGTCAAACCGCCCATATTCGTTGATGGATTCAGCTGTGGGATGCAGCTTGACCAGTTTGGAGAGCTTCTCTGCGTCCACGCCGAATCGGCTTGCCGCAGCGGATAGCCGAGCGCGGAAATCCTCCTCCTTCACATGGTTGACGTAGTCGGTGCACGTCCAGCCCACATGGATCTCCCTGGTTCCATCCCAGATACCGGATACCACTCTGTCTACTATTGGCTGGTCGGCCGCGGCGAGGTGAGGGTAGGCGCTGTGTAGATCATTGAGAGCGGCGTTGATTTGATCTTCGCCTTTTCCCTCATTGACGGATGCGACGAAATTTTGGAAGAACTGGTCCACGTAATCCCTGTCGACCCTCGTTGTATCGAGCGTTGCAAGCGTGGGGTCGATATCAAACGGCAGCGCCCTGTCTCCACGCATACCGCCCTCAGACCTAGGAAGCTCGTTGTAGCGGGTCATGAGGGTGTCATAGATCTCTTCGGTCAGCTTGCAGTCGGCCATAAGCAGCTCTCCGGTGAGGAAGTCCACACATTCGTAGTGGACCTGATCGAAGGTGAATCCCTGCACCTTTGCCGCACGAAGGGCCCGTCCGAGGATATTGAACTGCTTGCAGAACATCGCCCGCGCATCATGGGAATCAGGCAGACGTGACAAATCGCCGATACCCGCCGCCTTGAACACTTGAATGATGGAGTCGAGTGAATTGTTTATTATCTGCACATTCTCGCAGATTGATTTGACGATGAGTCCGACGGGGAAGCCGTCAGAGTAAAGCCTGATTGCGTCTTGGATGTCGCGGTCCATTGTGTGCACGCGGCGGTAGTACCGAATTACTCCACAGGTCTTGGAGGCATCGAGGTTACGGTTGGTTCGAGAGAATGCTTGGATGATATTCTCATAGTCGAGGCACTTGTCGAGGAATAATGCCCCGAGCCATTTGGAGTCGTAGCCGGTGAGCATCTGGTTGACCACGATCATGAGGTTGAGCTGCTGCCCCGGCATCTTATCCACCCGCTTGTAGGTGCCTTTGTGCGCCAGGCGCGCGGCGGCGTCCGCCTTGAAGGCGGCATGAGTCGGGATGGTGAAAGGAATGCCGTACCGTACCGAGTAGTCTTCGAGAATTTCGACAAGCATCTCTTCCTTGACGACGTTTCCCTCAGAGTTGTCGATAGTTGGGTCGAACAGGCACGTTGCCGCGATATTGGGCATTTCGCTCTTGATGAGCCGATAGTATGCCATCGCCTCGGAGATTGATGATGTTGCGAGCATGGCGTGCAGCCTGCCGCCCTGCGTGACGCGGGGCCATTGTTTGACCATATCACGCACGACAGTTCGACGATGCTCATCTGTGTCATACTGCGCAGTCGGAACAAGGTCCTCGATACCGGGATGGTAGTGACCCGCTTCGTCACAGAACCCGGCCATGGGATGCTTCTTCTCGTCCATGTACTCTTCGTAGACCTTTTTCTTTTTCGGGTCTGCGTAGACATCATCAACGTTCTTGGCGCGAGCTTTCTCAAGAGCGACCTCTTCACGCAGGTCATCAGCCGCGAACGTCTCGACCTTATTGAGCTGAAAGCCGAGTACGTTCTCGTCCCTGATGCCGTCGGCAAGCGTGTACTTTGCGATGCGATTGCCAAACACGTCCACAGTCGTAGACGAATCCTTTGAATTCATGGCGGTTATGGGTGTGCCCGTGAAGCCGATGAGCATGGCCATGGGAAACGCCTGCTTAATCTTTCCCATCATCTCGCCGAATGTCGAGCGATGGCATTCGTCGACGATAATGGCAACGCGCTCCGATGCGATGCGGTCGAGTTGTGAGGCGGTAGCGAGCCTACCTGCAACGATAGCCAGCTTATTGATGGATGTGACGATGAGTATCTTCGAGTGGTTCCCTCTATCGAGCAAGAGCGAAAGCAACTCTTCGGAATCTTCGGTGGCGTTGACGGTCTCGCGCGGGTCGGCAAAGCCGCGGTACTCGCCGAGAGCCTGGTCGCCGAGCTCGATGCGGTCGACGAGAAATATCGATTTGTCGACGAGTTTTGAGCGAGCGGCGAGCTGCGCTGCCTTGAAAGAGGTGAGCGTCTTTCCCGATCCCGTGGTGTGCCAGACGAAACCTCCCTCCGGACGTCTGAGACCCCAGATGCCGCGCGCGGCCTCGAGCTTTTTCGTGATGGCGTCGACAGCCATATACTGATAGCTTCGAAGAACTTTGAGCCTGTCGCTGTCACCGGCATCGGCGACAGTGTAGAACGCTATCATTTTATGGGCCATGGGAATGGAGAGGAGGCGTTCTGCCACTCGGTGCCATTCATTGATGGGCTGGTTGTTCTCATCACCCCAAGTGAAGACAAACTTGCGATTGAAACAACCGTTTTCATCACGGTCCTCACGCCCGGGATTGGCAAAATACCTGGATTCCTCAGGCGTCATGCACACGAAAACCTGCACGAGAGAGAAGAATCCCTCGAAAACATGCTCATTGGTGTAGAGCTCAATCTGGTGCAATGCGTCCGTCCATGGCACGCCTGATCGCTTGAGCTCGACATGGATGACAGGCATGCCGTTGATGAGGAGCATGAAGTCGCCGCGGCGGTTATGGAACATCGATTTCCGCGCGTGAAAACGGGGCTGTCGCGCGATCTGGTAGATGCACGACCCGCCGGCAACGTCCTCACGCGAGAACAGTGTCAGGTATATCGTCTGACCGAGGTGTCCAGGATCGTCGGGGTTGTCACGGCAAATGGGCACGGAACCGCCGTTTATGAAGCGGTTTGCCTTAAAGGGCGTATCCGCCGCGCGGACAAGCTCCATGAGTTGGGCCTTTTCGCCCTCGGAAAGTGGCACCCCGTTGAGTCGGTTGCTGCCGGAGTTGTTGCGGAACAGGATTTCTGCCCAGTTATCGATAAGACGGGCCTCGTCAGGATAATCGATGACCCCGTCGCGCCAACCCTTCTTCTCGACTAGAAGTGTGACGAGATCGGACTCGAAGGACTCCTCGTAGTCGTAATGCTCCTGCATAGGTGGAACTCCTTAAACGGACATCTTGTCGAGCATAGCGGATTTAATCTTCTTCAGTCCCTTGATCTTGCGCCGATGAAGGGTGATGAGGTTGTCAAGTTTGGCAAAATAACCACCGATCAAGCGTTGTTCGGCAGTGGAGGGAAGGGGCAAGTCAACATCGGCAAGCGAGTCGGAGCTGACGCGCATAACCTTTACGCCATGAGCGGCCGAAGACTTTTCAGCGAAGAACTCAGACGTTTCAAAGAAACTGACAAGGAAGATCGGATCTCCAGAAAAAGTCAGTGCAAAACTGTCGTCATGATACGCTACCGGCGAATTACCCATCCATACAACCGCTTTGCAAACATCCTCGACGTTCTCGCTGGTTGCTGCAACAATTACGTCCCCTTTCTTCGCATAGCGCAGAGAGTCCTTCAGAGAAGAACTGACTTGGGAGATGGTTTTGGTCGCAATGGTACCGTAGCACGTATAAATCTCTCCGTAATGAATGCAGGGTATTCCACCAGACTCGACATAGTCGGCAGCGGTGAAACGCTCCCCGCGGGCAATTGCAGCAACGTCTCCTAATTTGTACCGCTTCCAAGGCTCCTTGAAGACTCCGAACCGGATTTCCGGTTCGGAGTCTCCGGGCTTCGGGAACATCCTGTTGAGCATCGCGGACTTTAGCTTCACGAGCTTGTCGCACTTTCTCTGATGAAGGGTGATGAGGTTGTCGAGAGACCGCAACGTCATCCCAATTCGCTGCTGTTCCGTTCTAGAAGGAAGCATCAATTGATAATCTGCGTATTCCTGCGCATTGACGCCAGGCTGGCCGGATCGCTGCGAGGTTATGGCAACATACTTCTTGTAGGCATCGGTCAGGGTTGCCTGATAGACGAATTCGGGGTCAGCACTTTCTCCGATTCGTGCGCGAATCAGGAATCCAGCAAAGTAGACCGTTCCATCGTATTGCCTGTACAGATAGGTTTTTCCAACACTTGCGCCCGTACGAGCGAAGAGCAAATCGCCTTCCTCCAGTAAATAATCTGCACTCATTGCAAGGTCAGCCAACGGAGTTGTGAGATCGCTTTTCAAGAACTCATGTGTTGTGTCGTCAATGTCAGTGATGCGAAGATATTTGTTTTGACCGTCATATTCAGTTGCGGCTGCGTTCAAGCCGTAATCAAACGAAGCCGCAATGCTGCCCAGCTTGCGCTGTTCCCAGGCAGCGTTAAAGTCCTTGAAGCGAATTTCCGGTGTTTTATTTGCCTCCATATTACTCGCCACCCAGAATTTCGATGAACTCTGCGATGCCGGCCATGTCCTTCTCGCCGCCGTTCAGTTGTCCTAGCAGATCGACTAGCTCATGAGATGTAGACTCGATCTCCTTGTCGATATCGGCCATGGTTGTCTTGTACTTACGCGAGAGCTCTTCGACCTTCTTTTCGAACTCCGCGAGGACGTCCTCACGCTGTGAGACAACCCGCTCGACAAGCGAATCGACCCATTTAGCATGCAAGACGGATAGCGCCTCTTTATCGGTCACACCTTCGATTCGGAGCTTAGTATCTTCGATGAGCTTCGCGGCAAGCTCTTTATCGGCCTTTTTGGCTGACTTGCGTTTATCGAAGAGCTTACAGGCGCGCACAATCAGCCTCATGTCAGATTCATCAGGCAGAATCGAGTCGACCGAAGCGATCAGTTCCTTAATGCGGTCGTTAGCCGCTCTCTGCGAATACGTGCCGTTTTTGGCAGCGTCTATCATCGTCCAATCGATTCCTTGATGTTCGCCCACATACGCTAGAAGAGCGGCCTTACCGGGCTTTTCTTTCAGATAGCAAATGTAATCTCGTAGCGCGTCAATTTCGGGAATCTCGATGCCAAGATTCTCCTTAACATACGCTGCGCACGCCGAGGCGTCGAGCTCCTCGTCGCCTTCTTTGGTGACGCTCTCGCGGACTTCTTGTTCGGATATGTTTCCAGGGATTTCGGCGAGCTCGGACTCAATATCGGCAACGCGCGCCTTGGCCGCTTCGGTCTCGGCGAGCTCATCGGGCATGAGGATGCTTTGCACAAGGGCAAATGGGAGCACTCGGCCGAGCCATGGCTCTTTCTTGTCCTGAACCATATCGACGCCGTTCTTCTTGTCGTTGGTTGACTCAACCATATTCGGGTCAACTGCAGTCACGGCCATATGGAAGCCGTCCGCCTGGATAGCTTCGATATCACCTGAGATGACCTCCCAAGTTTCGGCAAGATCCTGATATGCGGAATACCTATCGACAAGAGGCACATTCTTCATACGCGACAGCAGGTCGTCGGCGAGCTCATCAGCAAGTGCGTGCAGGTCGCACGCCTCCGGATCGGAAAGCAGCTTGTCCTCAAGGAACGTCGGCCAGTCCGTGAGCGACTCGTCGAACGTGGCGCGCCAAGCCAAGACAGAACCGTCACTCTCAACGGCCTCGAGCGGTTCCGCGCAACCCGGCGCATATCCGTCTGATTCGCAGAACAGGCGGGCGCGCAGGGTTGGCCAAGCTTCCCAATATCCGGAAAGCGAATCGATTTCCGATGACGGGATGCCACCGAACATGGAGGCGAAAATATCGACTTTTTCAACAGGTTTAGAAGAGTCGACATAGCGTGGGATGTTCAGATTGAAGCCGTTGCCTTCGATTTCCTCGAAAGGAGCCAAGTGGGCGAAACCTGGGACGTCCTTGCGAGCCTTGTACGCATCGAATACGCGGCGAATGTCCTCGGCACGCAACTCGTTCTTCTTGCCGATTTTCAAATAGCCGTGCGATCCGTCAATAAAAAGGACGCTTTTGTCTGCAACGGCATCCTTCTTGAGCACCATTACGATGGTGGGGATGCCGGTGCCGTAGAAGATGTTGGCAGGAAGACCGATGATCGCAGAGATATGGCCCCGGTCAAGCAGGTTGCGGCGAATCGTTTCCTCCTCGCCGCCGCGGAAGAGCACGCCGTGCGGCAGGACGATACACATGATGCCGCCGGGCATCATGTGATAGAGCGAATGCTCGAGGAAGGCGTAGTCCGCCTTGGATTTCGGCGCGGCCCCGTAGGAGAAGCGGCCGTCAACCTCCTTGGGCGGCAGCCACTTCTGGGAGTAGGGTGGATTGAGACAGCAGGCGTCCACGCGTAAGGGATCAAACTCGTTGGCAGCCAGCGGCCAATCGTCGACCAGCGTGTCAGCATTCTTGACCTCGATGTTCGAAGATGGAATACCACGCATGACGAGGTTCATGCGACAGAGGTTGTAAGTGTTCTGCTTGAGTTCCTGGGCGTAGTACTTGATCTTACCGGGATTGCCGTTGCGTTTGGCTACGGCGTCGCCGATGGTGAGCAGCAGCGAGGCGGAGCCGGCAGCGCAATCGTACACGCTGATGGACTCACGACCTGTCAGGTGGTCAGCAACTATGTCGGCCATAAGCTGCGAAACCGCGTGGGGCGTGTAAAACTCACCGGCCTTTTTGCCGGCGTTGGCTGCGAACATGTTGATGAGGTATTCGTAGATAAAGCCCAGAACATCGTAGTCGACCTTCTGCCCCATGGGGATAGGTCGGATTAGAATGAGCAAATCATGGATGGCTTTGGTCTGATGTTGGGTCGAGTCACCGAGCTTTGAAAGTCCGAGCGAAAGCGTCTTGAAGATACCCTTGAATACATGACGGCTGGCATCGGCGATGTTGCGCTCGAACGCAGAAAGCCCATCCGATACGTCAGACACGTCGAAATCGGCGCCCTTATCAATCCATGTATCGTAGAGATTTTCATAAGCGATAAAGTACCCGAGGTTATTCTGGATCCACTCGACACTCTTCAAATCGTCTTCAGATAGCTCCGAAATGTCCTCATCGTCCCATGCGTTGGCCTTAAGGAACTCGACTTCGCGTTCGGAGAGATACTTGTAGAAGATGAAACCGAGGATGTAGTCCTTGTATTCGCCTGCATCGATCTTTGAACGCATTTGATCCGCGCTCTTCCAGATACGCGCTGCTAGTTGCTGCTTTTTCATTGGGTTTCTCCCCTATTTGGCTTTCTCAGACTGCTGGCGCTCAATCCACTCATGGATCAAGGCGGACACGGTCGTGTCGCGCTCGGCCGCCATCGTCTTCAGGGCAACCTTGTCGGCGAGGGTGATGGACAGGTGAAGCGTCGTGCGCTTTTCGGTTTCAGGCATGGCGTGGCCCTCCAGACGTGGTTGGACATTTGATCAATTATCCAACGCTTTACGCGAAGGACCGAGTCCGAGTCGGTGAAAGGTGAAGAAATAATCATATTTGGGAGTTCCATGAGAAGCACACGCTCATTTATTGTGAGGCCTCATCACGCGAATCCAGATTGAAGGCTATGCCGCCATCCAGTCCTTATGACACTCTTTCGCAAACTAAAACGCTGCGGTATCGATCACCGCCAATCGCGGAAGAGCATGTCACCAAAGTGATAACAGAGTCGGAATCAGCGAAATCTGACTTCGCGCTAGCGTGCTCGGCCAATGAATTAAGCCAGGCCTTGAAGTCTGACTCTCCAGCAAAGTCAAATCGTAGAAGCAAATCAAAGTTTTTAGGCACTCTCATGCCAAGCAACGGCCTATAGCGAATGGTTTTGTCATTTGCGATCGTGAATGTCGCGGCTCCAATATTTGCAAAACAATCCGTCCGATAACAATTCTGGAGCTCGGTAAAGCCAAGATTTCCATATCCCATGTTATGAGCGTACACGAGCATGTTTGTACTTGATGGCGAAGAGCCTTCAGCTATAAACGGACACCCGGAGAATGACGGTAGACGATCGAATCCGTGATTGAGGTAGAAACCGTTTGGGTCACCTTGGCGGCATGAGACAACGGGCGTTGAGATCGAGGTCCCTTCGACCGAAAGCCAACCGGCATAGTCCGGGTTCTCATCTTTTAGAGACGCGCCGCCGTCTGCTTGCACCTTCTGCTCAGCCGCATTTGCGATCGCAGCCTCTCTTACAACCTCGGCACCCAGACATATGAAGATAAGCATTGAGGCAACAAGAACGCCGACGGTCAATTTCACGGCGGTTGACTTTTTGGTACCAGATGCGATGCGCTCACATTTCAGATCGAAACGCCTTTTCGCAATTTCGCTGAACGGACCTACAAGGGGGATCATCCGTGCCTCTCCTTAAGATGCTCCTTAACGCCCGGCCATTCCATGGCCTTGTCAGGCGAATATTCTTCGTGCTCATGAAAGCGCTTGACTTGAAAACCGCAACCGGACGCAAGCGCAAATGAACCGTCTCTATATTCCCAGCTGTTGGACTCACAGGCGATGGACTTACCGGACTTTGACACCTTCAGCGCGCGACCGCACAGCGGACAGGCTCCGTATTTCCTTAGATTCGTCTCCTGGGCGCGCCTCTTGGCGCACTCGATGAGTATCGTTGCATCCCTTTTGGTCAGGTCGTCGTAATCTAGGTCACCCGCAGAATCACCTAAAAGCTTCCTGATAAAAGCCAGCTGCGGCCCTGAAGCGGGATCCTCGGCCCATTTTGCCGCGCGCTCGCGGTCCCAAAGGGCCCTATCGTGTGAGGTCTCATAATTCGATTCAAGCCACAGGAGTATGTCCTGCTCGGCAACATCAAGCGATCTATAATTCCTGCGCTGGGTCTCTCCCAGCCTCGTCAGGTCTGCGGTGCAACAGTCGAGAAGATCAGGCTTATATAGCGTGACCTGCCACCCCCTGTCGGATGCACCGGGACCGGCGATATTCCGATCGCCGTTGTAGTGCACGACCCACGCGATTGGTCCAGTAGAAGAGAGTACGTTGACCTTGCGCGACGTAAGCACCCAACCGGATGGACAATCCTCCACTTCCTCGACTCTTCTTCCCAAATCGAGAAGCGAGCCATCAAGTTGTTTCTTGCCAACCCTGTCGGGAAAATCCCTCTCGTTAAGTCCAAATAAAGTAGGCGGCGTGCATATGCTCTTATCGTCAGAAACGCCCAAGCAGTCGATAAGCCTGAGGGACCTTTTTTCATATCCGGTTACGGGATCGGTGTAGAGCCTCAGCCCTCGCCCAACCATCTGCGTGTAGAGCGATGGGTTCTTCGTCGGTCGGGCCAACAGCACAGTCTCAATGAGTGGCATGTCTGTGCCCTCGGTAAATACGCCGTAGTTGATGAGGCAAGGAATCTTTCGCGCTGTGAAAGCGTCAATAATCTGTCGACGCTCATCTACCGGTGTGTTTCCATCGACAACCACGGAGCCGGGAATGAGTTCAGCCAACGAGTAAGCATGGTGCACGCTCGAAGCAAATACGAGCGTCTGACCTATATGGAGTTCATTATATGCGGCTGCGACCTGTCGATTCGTTTCTGGGCGGTCAACGCGCTTTGCAAGCTCACCTACTCGGAAATCGCCCATTCCGGTACGGACGCCTTTCGTTGACCAGTCTACGATGGTTCTACGGCAGTCGATATCGCAAAGATAGCCATTGGCGATTCCCCAGCGCAAGTCTTTCTGAAAGACGATATCGTCAAAAACCGCCCCGAGCCCTCGATCGTCTCCCCTCCTCGGCGTCGCGGTGAATCCGATGTGAACGCGCGGCCTCAAGTAGTCGTAGATCTTACGATAAGACGGCGCCAGGGCATGGTGCGCCTCATCGGTGATAACCATGTCAAATTCGCCAGGCTCAAAGTCTCTCTCAAGTCGATTTGCAAGAGTCTGGACAGAAGCCGAGACAACCTCCTCGCCATGCGAGTGCCGTTCGGCCTTTTCGATGCCTACCGAGCAGCTGTAATACTTGACTGGCTGGGTAACCAGTTCCTCACGGTGTGAAAGCAGAAGAACCCTACCCTTCCGGGCGATTCTGCTGAAGGTTACGGTTTTGCCGAGCCCTGTTGCCATCTGCACGAGATGCGATCCGCTCTCGAGGGAGTCGCAGATATCCACACACTCCCGCTGATAGTCCCTAAGGACGATCTCATCGGCTGCCATCGCTCCAGCCTTCCTCAACGGTAAGCCCTTCCACGCCGGCCGCCAATCCGTTGACGAGTGCGGCGTGCGCGGCGGGTCCCATTGCTAGAACCTTTTCGATGAGTTTCTGTATGTTTCCGAAATACCAATCCTCGTTCATCAGGCAGGCGTCATCGTTGAAGCCCAGGCGATCTGGCAGCGTGATAGATAGACCGCAATCGAAATCAGACAGAGGGTCGCGCGTGAGGAGGGCAAGACCATGGGACTCGACGAGAAGGGCCCTCGCTAGGTCGTCCGAGCTCACGACAAGCATCCTGTCGCACAGCTCGCGATACTCGTCATTATCGCCCCCGGGCATCTTATAACTCCTATCGAGGAATATGCCGTTGTCGGGGTTGGAAATATCGAGATACTCGCGCTGAAGTGAGACGCCTGATTCAAAAGACGGATCTGGCATATGCACCTCGTCAATACATCCCGTCTCGTAGTAAATCCTCAATGAAGAAGTGTTCATCTTTAAACCGTATTCTTTCTCTCGGAAACCGTTCCGACTTCGGGACGGACGTAAACGGAGGGCACTTGCGCTTTCGCTGCCCTCTCGATGTTCTCGATACGATCACTGCCCTCCTGAAGAGTGCGCCTTGAGGCGGCTGACTCCAATGCTGCCGCGACCGCGATCGAGTCCCTTGTCTGAATTGAAGTCGGAACGCTGAGTCTCCGGCTGTTTGATCTTCTCAGAAACTCACCGACCGAGGGGACTTCCCTTAGGTCCCTCACGGTCCTAGCTCCGATAAAACCCTCGATTGCCACGAGAGACTCATTTAGCGACTCGGCGTCAGCCCGCGCCCCATCGAGCGACACGGAGAGCTCACCCAGCCTATTTCTCAGCCCGTCTAGGAACAAACTCGCTTCGACGGCATAGCGTTCAGCCCCTGACGCACCGGCAGATATCTTTGATAATGCCGCGCTGCAGAAAGCGGTATCGGTATCAATTTGGGATAAAAGAGCGTTTCTCTCTTTCCTGTCTGCCGGCGTAAAAGATAAGGACGACTCCAGCTCGACAAGTCTCGCCCTGGCAGACGAGATCTTTTCAGAGCGCTCAAGAACCTCCTCTGCAATAGATATCGATGACTCGATCTCATGGACCTCGTGCTCTATAGCCTCGACCTTGAGCATCTGAGACCTGAAGGCATCCTCGACCTCCGTGACGGAGCTGTACCCATTTGCGGAAATAACGGACAGGGCTTTGACTCCGGCACTGATTGCGCCGATGCCGGCACGCTTCGATTTAGATGCAATTCTCCACTTAAGAGCATTGTCAAAACCCTTATTCTGCGGAGTGTAGCCAAAGCTCTTTGCTTTTGCCTCATTCAGTTTACGGCTGGAGATCCTTGATTCGATATTTCCAGCTACAAAATCGACGGGTATTCCCAGCCGGGCACGAATGCCGAACTCGTCGTAATTTGAACCGAGTGAAGACGCAAGCACCTTCTTGTCGTGCCCGCCGCTATCGGGGTGCCTATAGCCGATACCTCTGCGGCTCCATTCGACCGTAAAGCCATCGGCCTCGAACTTCTCTACGAACTCATCCCAGTTGGAGCTGTTTGCGATTGACCTGTCTATGGCGTCTCTGATTTCCGCAACCCAGCTTCGGCCTCCACGGCGCCTAAGTGAGCGCTCAGCCGCACTCATGCGAACTGACTGAATTGTGGGTGCCTGCCGTCCCTCACGTACTGCCGCGCGCCATTCAGCAAGGTCGGGAAAGTAATTCATTCCATGCTCCTCGCCGATCTTTTGAGCCTGATGGTCGAGCATGTCGCTATCCTCAGGTGAAATCTGAACTTTGAGACCCGTGGACGCATTTACAGCATTGAGAATTATATGGGCGTGCATGACGCCGCTTGCGTTGTCGTCGTGCACGGACCAGATCCACTGCCAGCCCCGATCGGCAGGCCATACCCTCTCACACCACTCCTGGGCGAGCTGGCCAACCTCCTGTGCTGAAGCGCGGTCCCTGGGGTCAGGTGACAAAATCCATTGATAGTAGTTTCTCCAGATGAGATCTGGATTTGATTTTCTTTTTTTCTCAAACCATTCTGGGGGCTTATCCTTGCCGAATCTCTTTCTCGTCGCATCCATCACCTTATGCCAACCGTATGGGGTGTCGGGCAATCCTGGAGAATGGCCGAACGCCATGGAGCGCGACGCGGACTTATCTCCGGCAAGGTATTTTTCGATTCTCTCTTCGTGGTCCTCAGCGCTTCGATGTCCAAATGAAAGGTAGTCATCGATCTGTTTGCAGCTGCCTCCACCACCCGAGAGCGTCTTAAGAAAGGGCATTACGTCTCCTTTCAGTCGGATATTCAGCCTCGATTGCACGCGAGAGACGCTCGCAGGCATCCATCAGACACGGCTCGACGATATCGATTGCTGTGAATATGGCCGTAGACACTCTTCTCGCTTCGGCAGCGCGCGACTGTCCCGCTATCGCCTTTGCGTTTAAATTGAGCTCAGACAGTTGCGTCGAAATCGCAAAGAGCTCGTCCCAGATATCCCTTAAGGTCGATCCGGATGAGGCATTGGTCTCGTAGAGAGTTTTGTACAGAATGTACTCAGTGACGCTCATGTTGAGGCTGCTTGCCAATGCGCGAATGGCTTCCGCTTCCTCAACGGTGCTCCTGGCTTCTATACGCGCCCTTTTTGGCTTTTTCTCACGGGACATTTCACCCATGCGCCGTCTCCTAACTCATGCTTTAACTAGCGTAGAGCGGCGACACGTACCGTGCCGTACAGTTTGGTGACATGCGGTGCCAATGTTTTTGAAGGTGAATAGCTGTGGCATTGACGAACTATGACATTGCTGAATTACGCACAAACTGAAATAGCGAACAGCGTAAAAGATGATTGACTGAACAGTGCAATAGCGGAATAACGCGACTACGTAACTACGCAACAAAGTAATAGAGGGAAAATCAAAATACGGAAGGTGGGGAACGCTTGCCACAGACCAGATCGACGTTGAACAGCTCCCTTCATCTAAAGCGGTCACCGCAATTCAATGTTCTCGCCCAAATAGCACAGGGAAACCGATCTTACAATCGAAATCTATCCGATCGCTTCTCGATAAGCTTGTGGGTCACGTCTTGTTTAAGAGCTCAAGGCAAGATGGGTGGCAGGAGTCGATTACGGACATCCCATTTGGTTCAATTACGACGCATTGTTTCGTACATACCGAAATAGTGAATAACGTGAAAGCTGAATAACCGAACTGTGACATAACTGAATAACGTAACTACGTAATATCGGAACTACGCAACAATGCAACTGCAACACAACGATACTATTGAACATTCAACGAATGGGAATGCAGTCGAACCCGCCGACACACCCTAGATAATGTCCATCGGCAAAAACAGACACCAGCGATCCCGCGCTCTCGTCTGAACGATCCGGGGAACTAGGCCTTGATCAAACTGGCTAAGTGCGTCTCGATAGCCTGATGACCACAATTTGGCTGACAAGTAATGAGGCGAATAACGACAGGGCCGGAGTTCAGTTCATCTTTCCGGCGCTGTGCGGAGCCCTGCGAATGCGAGACCGAATATGCCGTGCTCATAATTGATTGACGAACGACGACCCTTCCAAATCAACGAAACGGAAAAGGCTAACAACTCATTAACGCTAAAAAGTAACAGCAGAGAAGTTAAAAACCGTAAAATGCGAACCGCTTTACAATGCAATAACGTAATAACGGCATAACGTAACTACGACGTAATGCAACTACGTAATAACGAAACTGTATAACGCCGAAGGCGCCGGGTTTTAGGGCAGAGCCCTAACAAGCGCCGCCCTTGGCGGCGGTACGCTACCGGGCAAAACGCAGTTTTGTACGGCAGCGTACGACACTTGCGGACAAAATTCAGGACCGAACGGTATGATGTTCAATAGTTCTACTATTCCGTAGTTTCGTGGTTCGCATGTTACGGTTTGCTGCTTTTGCGTTATTGCATCTTGTCGTTATTACGTAGTTCTATAGTTCGCTTTTCCCGTTGTCCATGTATTCACCTATTCCGTATTTCAGCAGCTTGTCAAAAGATCTAACGGGCAATGGGGCCCGGTGATAAATGGTTTCCCATTCGATACCGGAGCCCCATTGCCCGTTAGATCGAGTTAAATAGAAAAACGCCGGGGCCGTCTTTTGGCGGCCCCGGCGTTTCGTCTTATGCCGATGCGGCGGTCACTCTGTCGCCTCTGCCGAACCCATAACCGGATTCATAGCCGTCGGCTTTGACATAAGGATCGCTAGTAGTCCTGACTTTAATCTTGGTCGTCCTCAAGCCGATCCCATCCATGTGACGGTTGACGGATTCGGGGACGACGATCGCGAGCGCCATGGACTCGTCATTGCTGACCTGCTCCGCATAGGCTCGCTTGAGGCCGGAGATGAAGCCAAGCATCCACGTCCCCTTTACGCCCTTCTGGCGTGAGACATTCCCGTACCCCAGGGCCTTCATTCGCGCGCAATAGGTCCTGAAGCAGTTCTCGGCCGCATTGGCGCTCGCCCTAAAACAGCATGAGGCGACAACTGAATCCTCGCCCTCGCCAACGAAAACGACAGTCCTTCCATTGTTGCTATATGACGTGTAGGCCCTGCACCTGTAGTTCGCTGCAACAACAAGTGCAAGGGTTTTCTTCCACTCGGGAATTCGACGACCGAGATCGCAGGCCTCCTCGCCGACTTCTGCCGGTGAATCATCCAGATTGATGTCCTCCAACTTGAGGTTGTTCGCAACGAGGAGCCTCTGGAGCGCCAACGAGGCAGCACGCGCTTCGCCTTCAGTCGCGGCGCCGTCGATTAGGGCAACGATCTTCTTGATCTTCTCGTCGATGTTCTTCATGGTTATCTCCTTTGGAGTGGGGCGAGGACCCGGAGGCCCTCGCCATTGACGGTTCTAGAGATTAGGCAGCTTGTTTCGAGTGATCTGGGCTGTGGGGACACCCCAGTCATTGACGTTGATGAACAGCTGGAAACTCTGGTTCGCATAGGTCAGGTTGATGAACATGCTGCCGTTCGAGCACTCAACGCCACCATCCGGGAAGCTGGCGACGAGCATGTCCTTCTCGGTATGAAGCTCGGACTCAAGCCACACCTCACCGTCCTCGCCACTCCACTTGAAATGGCTCTTGACGCAATGGGGGCCGATCGCCTTGAACGGCTCGTCCGTCCAGGACCCGATTTTGCCCCATTCGTACTCGACCGCGAAGGAATAAGGATAGAAATCGTCCTTGGAACGAGTCGTGACAAACCCGAGTTCAGACATCACCTTGCAGAACTCGAATGACTCATGGTCGGGGTAATCCTCCTCGATCCCGCCAAAACTATTGCTAGCGGGAATCTTCTTCAGCTCTTCGATGACGGCTTCGAGGTCTTTCTTGGACGGAAACCTTATTTCACCGATGCCGGATGCGTAGTAGCCCATCTGGCTCCTCCTTACCGCACGGCGTCGGCACCGCCCCTTGCGTGTGCCCCTCGCGACCCCGCCGCGCGTCGCTTTTGCTCTGGCGAAAGCCGCCGCGGGAGGGCGCGGCACGTCAGGGGTCTGCACGGCAACCTCCACCAGGCCCCGCGCCCC